>Ga0209337_1000538_pt1 | contig 30627 bp, 22 predicted proteins | sample LinPmetageLP53_FD_184044 | JGI IMG/M metagenome (GOLD analysis project Ga0209337, IMG submission 184044) | Marine viral communities from the Pacific Ocean - LP-53 (SPAdes) (version 2) | ecosystem: Environmental > Aquatic > Marine > Oceanic | place: Pacific Ocean | collected 2010-02-08 | reverse complement strand
AAAGTATTTTGAATGCCAGTATGCATACTTTTCTTCTGGTCTATCTTTTGGTCCGAAGTCAGGCCATGAAGCATCTCCGGTTTTCAAATCTTTCAGTGCTTTACCAATGAACTCGTCGCCCAAGTGGAGATCGTCACCAGTTGGTTCTTCTGGATTCTTCTTGACTTTGTAATGACACTTGTAAGTTATTGTAAAATACTTTCCATACTTTTTATTTAACCACTTTACTACTTCCCTGGTAACTTTTTCGCAATATACTAGGTCATCTTGATATGTTTCATTGGACATTACTTCGTCTAATCGCTTTCCTGCTTGATCTATTTGTGTATCCAACTCTTCGATGAACTTATCTTCGTTGATTTTAACGTAATCTTTTTTCTTGGACGGTTTAGGTACAATATGAAAGTAGTCCATCCTATCAGCCATGACGGTGTAAAAGTGTCTAATGTTTCTAGGCTTGTGGCTCATATCAAAATAAAGTAAATAATCGTCAGCAGAACTAAGAGAGGGTTCGTCTCTTTTTGGGTGCGTATGATAGAACATCTTTGCATCTTCTGGTGCTTTGGTAATCTTTATCTTAGGCATTACCAAAGATGCTCTTCGATGATAGATTGTTTTATCGTTACAATAACCATAATTTTCTCCCATGGTTGATACAAAAGAAAACAACTTAGACCTAAATGATGGACCATCAAATCCTCTGTAGGAAAAGGCTCTAAAATAAGTTTCTGGTGAAGTCATAACCATCTTGTCGTATTCGTTGTCGAAATCCTCTAAAGCCGTTAGTTTCTTTTTTACCGGATTGGTTAGACTTAGCGGGGTTATCTGCATGGTACCTTTAACAACCATTGTGGTTCTAGTGGTAGTTGTTTGATAATCATGGTTTTCGACAACGTGGTCGACTCCGTCTATTGTTATCATTCCGGTGTTGAAAAACTCTCTCAAAATATTTGGTATGTCACTTCTTCTTACTTCTTTTCCAAAAGTCACTCTATATTTGAAAATGCTATTTTTATATCTGGTATCTGTTTCTAAAACTCTGTTACCAGAAAGTATTTCTCCTGTCTCTGGAAAATTAAGAAGTAATGCGATATCATTCGACTTCGTAGTCTGCGTCATCTGGCTCATATTCGACTTCCTCCTCCTCTTCTAGTGTTTCAAATAAGTCATTCAATGGGCTTTCTAACAACTCGCCTGTAGTTTCTGCGCCAAAGGTTTCGTTGACTACTCGCAACTCATCTTCCGTTAACGAGTGTTCGGAGCGCGCCTTTGACAATAATCTTTCCTTTTCCAGCATATCTACAAGATGAATTGGGAATGCGCCCATGCTGTATCTTTCCCAACTTTCTTTTGGTTCAGGCTCAATATCCCACTCAGCGTGTGTGTTTATGTATTTATTGACATAAGTAGCCCATGCTTGCTCTTTGATTGGCGGATTCATTTTTGTGGGAAGATGAGCAAACGCTGCGGACTGCAATGCAGACTTCAGTCGTTTTCCGTCTTCTTTATACGCTTCATTGTACTCTGCGCTCAAACCAGTTCCGGGCCTTATTTCTACTTCTTTCTTATTCGGGTCTAATACTTTGCCACCTGGAACATAATTGAACATTTTAGTGACTACTCTTAGGTCTTCTTTTGCTTGCTCTTTGTTGGTCAAGTCATGTAAGTCCACTTGTGTTTTGTAAGACTTTGTGTTATACTTATCAGTTATCTGTTCTAGTTTGTCCGGATCTTTTCCATATAACACCCTGTTCCCATCTTTTCCTTGTCCATAAGGGTCGTCCACGGCAGTAGAATAACTGAGTGGCAAACTAGTTTGAGTGTAGTGTGGAGTCGTGGCTATACTGTTTGCACTCTTTTCGTCAATCCAAACAGAGTATCCTGGTTCTCCGCGCAAGTGTCTCCTTGCTGCTGCATCGAATTCTCCTGGTATCCTAGGCTTTGTTTTTTCTGACTCCCAATTCCCACTTAGTAATGGGATCTCTGGCACCTTTCTACCACCATACGTAGGCATTCGAATCAGTGTCCCTTGTACTATTTCGTCTCGATATTTTTGATTACCGTCTTCATCGAGACCTAGTGGTTCTGAGTCAATATATACATCCATCCATGCGTTTAGTTTTTTGGGCACTCCGAAGAAGGCAGGGTTTGTTTTGATTTTCTCAACCACAATAACATCAAATGTAAAACCTGGGACTTTGGCGTCTTTTACCTTTTCTTTTGGAGAATAAGCAGAGTTTACTGTATGTAATAAGTCAGATAAAACTTCTTCTATATCACCATCGTAGTCTTCGTGTTCTATGTACTTGGCGTGCTCTTTACGAATTTCATCGTTTTCTATATCACAGTAAAGCCAGTAGAAAGTATTTTCTGCTATAATTAAATGCCAATTGATACCGTACTCTGCACACATCTTTGCCGAAGTCATTATGTCTATACCTCGAAGTGTGAATGGAGACTGAATAGATCTGAATGTCATTGACGCCCAGAAAAAGTCATTGTTATTACCATGCATTACCCAATAATCTGCTTCGTTATAGTACATTCTTTTACCATCAACATACCCAATCAATGATTTGTTTTTTGTTAAGTTACTTAATTTATTAAATGCTTTTTCGGACATCTTCCATGGGACTTTAGTATCTATCTCTTCTCCTAGATACTTATCGTAAGCAAAGTACATATTGTCTCTTTTGATTGGGTTTGGTAAAGTCTGTACGATAGAGAACCCACCTTTTGGTGCTGTACCTTGTATTTTAATTAGATTGTCTTGTTTATACGAAACATCTGTTTCTCTTAAGGGGTTCAGATCTTCTTTAATACCGATTACTCTTGCACCAACTGCCTTCGTAGCATATCTCTTTACAGGTATCACCCTGTATATTGCAGGTCTTCCAGCCTGTGTTCCGGGTAGGAAATGAGAGGGCAAAGATTCTGCCATTCTTCTACTGATATCTTCATACGCTACTTCTACAACAACTGACGGCTCGACTAACACGATATCATTTACGAAATCGTCATCTCTAACATTTACTGGTACGATTTTTTCTTCTCCCTCGCCAACTACTAGTTCTTTGAGTCTTATTCTATCCTCTTGTTTCAAAGCAATTTCTGCTCTTGCCATAACATAGTAAACTGGTCCTCTATTCCTGTCTGTCTTAATCACTCCAACGAAAACGTTCCCTATTTCTTTTGAATTTTGTTGATAGGCAGTAGTTTTTGGGTCCATTCCTAAAACAACCATGTTCATCGTTTGTCTAGATGTGATGATATATTTTTCTTCTCCTAAGACCACTAGTTCTCTGCCCATTCGTTGGTTTCTGATTTGTTTATACAGTCTCTTTATTTTGTCTGCTATTTTGTCACTATATTGTGCGCTAGGTGAAGGTGTTATCCTGCCCGTATTGAATTTCCCGACTTCTTTGCCCATAATCTCCATTGGAACTGCGTCATTGTTATACGATACAATTTTGTTTGTGACAAACCTAAGTCGTTTGAATTCTTGTGGTAGTATCTCTCCTTTCCTTGCTATTATTCCACGGATTTCTTTTTCTTCTAACTCGACACCAAGATAGTCTGTGCTGACTAATTGTCCAACTAATGTAATCTGACTAATATTTTTAGCCTGACAATACCGCTGCAAATCTCTAGTGATATAATCTTGATGGACAACAATACCTGTTCTAGTTATCAATACTGCCAATGTATTTTCACTACGCTGTGTCTTTGAATCACCTACGCCAGTTATCCTAGTTGAAGATAGGGTATTGCCACCGAATCGAATGCCACCTCTTTCGTTGTATGTTATTACAGCATCAATCCCTCTTGCTTTAGCATATACAAACGCAGCCTTTTCGTCTGCTACTTTACTAGATATATCTTCTAACTTAACACCTATACTATTACTACTATTATCTATTAGGGATATTAGTTCATCATTTGGGTATTTCTCTTCTAATCTAATACACTCTGGATCTGTTTCTGTCTCCGCCCCGTAGTCTTGTCCTATCTTCACAGCGTCAAAGAATGCGGACACTACACTAGAATACATATCGAAGTTCAATAAAACAGTTTCTGGGTGCGCGTGCATGAATGGATCAAAGGTTTTCACTTCGTCAATACTGACAGGAACTGCTGCCAATCCACTATATGTTTTTTCTAAGTCTCTTAATGGGTAATGTAAACTAAAGAACATTCTAGTTGGTTCTTTTCTATTCGACAAAACACTTTCGTCAAACCATACTTCATTCGCTATAATTGCTTGCTCCTTTCCTTCAAAGTTTCCAAGACCATTGAGTAAGCCTCTAAGATAATCTATTGCATCTGATGCGTTACCGAGTTTTTGCTCAGTATTTTCACCTATCCATATTTGAAAGTTTTTTCCGGTATACATAATGATGTACGGATGCCCTGCATTTGCTATCCTGACTGCGGCTTTGTGTGTAACATCTCTTAGTTTCGCTTTGGGTACTTGTGCAGGATTATCTATATCTATTACAGCCATCTTTAGGTTCTTTCTTGTTGGTGCTGGATCCCAAACCATTCCTCTGATTTCTTCGTCCAATGCACCAGAGAAGTCTGTGTCTTTGTATCTTTTACTACTCAACATTTCTTGCAGGTCTTCTTCAGTATGCAATGTCTCTTCCATGACACCAATTGTGTGCCTAGATGGTGTAGGTATGTGTCCTTTAATTTGACTGTATCTAATGAATGAGATAGGATAGTGCATTGTTTTCCTTAACATAAAAGGCAGCACTTTTTCATGGTACTGCGCCAATCTACTTTTAATCGAGTTGGCTCTTACTTGTGCACTAGTTGTCACAGGATGTTGTAATCTTTCTATTTCAGACATACTTTTCCATGTTGCTGCATTGATTCCTGCAGTGTACGCAAGACCTGCTGCTAGTTGCTTAACCGTTTTTGGTGCGGGGTCATATCCAAACGCATTTGCTTCTTGAGAAACACTACCATAACTTTCTTTTACTTTCTTAGTTAATAGTGGCTTTAGTTCGTTAACTGCTTCTGTGTAAGATTTTCCTTCCATGTCGTATGGTTTTTCTCCGGTCTCACGGTCTTCTGCGTTTGCACAAAGTATGCTCTGACCTTCGTGCCAAAAGAAAACATTGGGTGAAAGGAAGTTGTCTAAAAAGAAGGTAATGTCGTCTTCTGTCAAAGTTTCTTTGTCAACAGTTTCTAACTGAGCGAACTTGTCGAACTCACGGAATAGTAATGCGTTGTCACTCATGGAGAAGTCCCCCATTCAACGTATGCATCTAGTGGGCCTTGCCCTTTGAATTTGTTCATCAACGAGAATCTATCGGGATAGTCGTACGGAGACCCCTCGTGAAAGTCTCCCAAGTATTTGCCATCTACTTTCTCCATGGTATAGTATACTGTATTATTGGTGTCCTTGACCACTTTCTCGTATTGCATATTGTTATTAGTTCCCCATTCCGTTGGTGCAATGCCATTGAATTTGTATTTATCAGACAGTATTTTCATGCCTTTCGCTACTATGAAGAAATCTTGTTTAGTCGCACAATAAATTGTAAACATCTTTCCAAACTGCACACCGTCTCGTTGTTCATACATATCATAAGTTGGTCCTCCCATCTTATGATGTATCTTGTTTGCTAGCAAGAATCCAGAAACAAGTTTGGCTGTATCACCGCGACCTCTATCATAGTTGTCAGGTGATAACGATATATGCAGTTTATACTGCAACTTGTCACCTGTATCTGCAGTGGTCACGTACTGCCCCTTGGATTCAGATTCGTCAGTGTAATACCATTGTGTTCGCTCTTTTTTTTGATCCATAGTGTGTTTGTAATTAGGATTGTCAAAAATAATATCGTCTAAATCATCTAACTCAGGGATTACTGGATTGATTTCATCCCAATTTGTGTCTAGTTGATCTACTTCCATTTCTGGTGGAGGTAGTGATGGTGGATACAGCAATAGTGGTGGTTCATCAGGCTCTTCTTCTACCGGCCGCAGCCCTTCCATACCACCAAGTAGTCTACCAGTGCCCGTTCCTGGTGGCACCTCTATTGGTCGTGCCTCTACTGGTCCTCTACGCAACTCATCTGCAGCAGACATTACTCCGTCTCTAACCCCTCCAGAAATTGCACCTCTAAGTTGTTCTATTTGATTAACCGGTGGTTCGGGTTCTTTTTCTGGTTCTTTTTCTGGTTCTGCAAATGGTACATACATTGGGTGGTCTCTAGGGAGTATTGGGGCGATTCGATTCAGTGCCATATGTTTACGAATATCCGTACGCATATCTTCATCTATTTCTTTAGCGACGAATTCCGACCTAGCCAGTGATGGTATTTGTAGCACGCCGCGCATTATTGCTACAGTTATTGAATACGGTCTATGGACATAATTAGTTGTTACTAGTTGTGGTTTTTTCGAGTCTTGCTCAAGTCTCTCCATGAAGGCCATCTTTAGTTTCTCTGGGTTCTTGTTATATTTGATACGACCCATTTGTGTTTGGGTTAATAGCACTGAAGGAATAAGATAGTTGTCCATGTATCTTGTTTTTAATGCGCTAATGTATTCTTTTAACATTTCTTCGTAGTATCTTGTTTCTACTGCTTCTCCGAGTTTCATCGGGTCGCTTGTTAGTTTCTCGACAATATTTGTACCAAACCACGCATCGGGATATGGTGCTTTGACGAGTTGTGATTTACCTAGTGTGTCATCCATTTTTGCAAATAATTGGAGCATAAATTCGTGCGGTCTTGCTCCTTCCAAATCGAATATGCCTGTCGTTCTTGTCTCAACTGATTGCCATATTAATTTTGCGAGGTTGCCTTCTTTAGCCGGCTCTCTTACTGTTCTGACAGTCGTATCATATGTTAGCGGTTCTCCAGTAGCCTCGGCTGCTAGTGCATCGGGATGGCCTGGGATTTTCTTTGCGCCTTCTATGTTACTAGGAATTTGTTTTTTTTCTACGTGATATCGGCGGGTTTCCGGGATGTAGGTTATTCCGGGATATGGTGATGGGTCGTCTTTTGTTTTGGGTTTCTTGGTCACGGAATCCCATCCAAATGGCTGATCTACTTTGAACGCTTTTGGTTGTAATGCCATTGCTTCACCTAGTTTTTTATTTTTCAAGTCTTTATTATCTGCTTTGTTTGCCTCATATGCTTCTGTAACCAATGCCTTTACGTCGTCAGTTCCGGTGACTGTGGTTTTGTCTTTCCTATTCACTGGTGTGTTGAAGGCACGGTAGATAACAGACTTGTTGTAAACGTCTGTGTAAGTCATTATTACTTCTTTCAACAAAGGTACGTCGACTTCGTAGAAAACAGTTTCCTTTGGTGCAACGGCTGTTTGTTGCAATCCTGTTTGTACACCTCGAACGTATGTGTATTGTATCTGAGCCATAAGATCCTTTTGCTCTTCCTTGCGTCCCAAAACTTTTGCACTATCGCTTAATGCCGTGGCCATCCAAGCAATTTCTTTCAGCAAAATATTAGACGAGTAGAAATCATCCATAGCCTGCTTATTGTATGTTTTCTTTCTTACCTTTGTTAATATTGATAATGTATAAAATGCTCTCCATTTTGTTAGTTCGTCTAGTAGACCCGTGTTTCCTTTTGTAAACTCGCTCTTGGTACTTGGTGGTAGGTTGACCAGTCTTTCTCTATCAAAATGCGCAATGTTGGGAAAAGAATCGTAGACATCAATCGGTCTTACTTGGCTTGCGTTGGCTTTATTTTTATTGTCGCCTTTCTTCGAAGGAATCGTGTTGACACCTTGTGAAAGAAATCTCATTTTTACTTCTGTTTTTGCACCGTTCTCATCATTGGACTGCTTTGCCCATTCGCTGACTTGACATAATACCTGTATTGCTGCAAGAGTGTCAACTAGTATTCTTTGGTAGACAATTAGAACGGGTTCTATTACAACTTTGCCCGACCCACCTTTACCTTTACTTCTGACATCTCCCGAATCCGTTTCGCTGTCAAACTCAGGTGATGCTGTTTTGATTAAGTCATTATCTGTGATTTGAAAATCTTCAAAACTGGTGTCTATGATTTGCGGTGAACCACCAAATAAATCTATTGATTCCAATATATACCCGCCTGTATCTGTGAACCCATATATTTTGTATAAAGCATTTGCAATCTCTTCACTATCGGTCTCTCCAAGCATATCCGACAACTGATCCATTTTATCGCCTGCATTGATGAAATTATCTGAAAACATTACTGTTGTGCCGGATGCAAATTTCCCAGTTCCTTTGAAAAGTACCTCTGCTAATTTGGCAATTGCTCGATCAGTGTTATACTCGTTGCTTGCATCATATATTTCACTTAGAACCGCTTTCACTCTTGTTCGGTCTACAAGACTCGAGTCTTTTCCTCCATAGAGTTCTTCGTACTCTTTGTTTGTAAAAAGTGACTGTATGAATATGATTATTGATCGTGATACGTCTTCGTTGAAATTAGCAATTTGTATTCGTGGTTCTGCTATACCATTGACCATTCGCATTGTGATGTCATGATCCGATGCATCCATTCCGTATATTGCAGGGTATGTTCGCCTACTGTCAGAAGCAAAGAAATCACTTAGTGCTCGTAGTTCATCTACTACACCTTTTTTAATATCATCTGTGGCATTTCCATATGCGTGCATTTTAACTACTTCTGTGCCAATGCTAGGTAAGTTGAATCTAGTGCCTGCTCCTCTTAGTTCTAACTCTTTATTCATCCAAGCGATTTCTTCTATCTTATACTTCAAAGCACCATCTGCTGCAACATTGGCGTAAATGCCATTAATGATACCTGTTTTTTCAGTGTCAAGAAAACTGTTCAAATAGTATGCTCCTATTGGTGCTCCTAGTAACAGACTTTCTTCAGTCTTGTCGCTTGTTTTGTAAACAAACGTGGGTTTTTTATCTTTATCTAATACCAAACGATAATCGCCGTAAACGTGATAATATAGCAACTGATGTGAAGTTAATTTCTTGCGGTCGTGGCTATTGACGTGTATTTCGTAGTGTCGAAGAATATGGTCGATAACATTTTTCCTGTATTTGTTCAATACTGTATCTTCTGTATCTTTGTCGGTAAAGTTACCGAATGATTCAGAAAAAACATATTTACTCATACCTCCGCCTCACTTGCGGATTATTCCATATGGGTTGTTTTTGACCCCGCCTAATCCTGGTATTTTATACCCCTTCTTGCCAGCAAAATCTGCTACAACTATCAATACTGCGATGCTACCAACCAACCTCCATGTCTTGTTGGTTATCGCTGTTTGCTTTGCTAGTTGCTTATAGACGGGGTTTTTGTCGTCAAAGGGATTCCATATTTCTGCCATTGTCTCACCAAAATTGTATTACTTCTTTTCCTTGATTTCTTATTTCTGATAGTCTTGCTAAATTATCGTGGCTACTTTCTATCATAGTCAACGCAACAAGCCCTAATGAGAGTGCTTGTAATGATGACCACGACTTCTCGCTGCTCTTGCCATAGGTTGCAAGTTTTTGACTCTTCCCGTAGCCGAAGACACCATCGCTACCAATAACATTGGCTGCAGTACGTAAAGAACCCATCAAAAGTAGTGTACCGGATGCTACACCAATGTATGTCCATGTCGTCTCAGATATGCCTAATTTGTAATCCACTTAATCACCTCAATCGTATATCCAAGCGACTCCTTCGCTGTCTGTTTTAATCTTCCATGTGCCACCAGTAATGATTAGCATTGGTTTACCGTTTTCTGGCATTGTTGCGTACAACTTGGGGAAGTTACCATCTTTGGTTTCTTCATTGAAAACATGCGTGTACTTTTGGTCATCTCTGCCGTTATCTTTACCAGATATGTAACCAATTTGCCAACATCCACCTTCACCAACTTGATACCATACATCACCTAAGTCAAGTTTCTTTTTCTCGATCTTTGCTGGTGCTTTACCATTCATATGTTTGTAAAGTTTTTTAGCCTTCTCTACTTTACTTGGATGTGCTGGATTTGTTTTGACTCCTGGGTTTTTCTTTGCTGATGCTCTAGTCTTAATTGCTTCACCCGTTGCGAGTATAGTTACTTGTCCGTACTGTAGCGGCTCGTAATCTACTTGCAGGTTTGCTACTGCATTGGCTCCTAGTTTCTTGGCTTGATCCATCAAATCTTTTTCCATCTCGGCGATAGACATTGCCATTCTCTTTTCTGTCATACTTTGTCGTCCGCCGATTAATCCTCTGTAGACGTCTTGGATTCCTTCTCCTACGTCCATCACGAAGTTTCTTCCAACCTGCACAGTTGCGTAAACCGAACCTTTTTTAGTTCCAGCAATGTCTCCAACATGTATCTTAAACTTCTTACTTCCCTTTGCATTTTTCTTTACTGGTCTACCATAGAACTTTTCCTCAAGTGTCATAGTAACTGCATATCTTTGCTTCCTATCTGGGAAGTCGGTTTTCATTTTCTTGTTCTTATTCATCAATCTATCGGCGTAGGTTTTCTTTGGTTCTTTGCGGTACTTACCGTTTGAAAGTTTCTTTCTCCTTGGTTTTGGTAATGGATTTGGTAGTGCTTTGGGTCCGATTGGGAAGTCGTCTGGTAGGAAATCTTCAATTGACATTTGTTTCATACGTTCTTCTTCTAGATATGCTGTATCGCCAACCGTAGTCGGTCTGTTGTTAGGATCGCCGTCACGTTCGGGCATAACTTCGTACGCTTTGTTAAGGTCGGGTTCGGCCAAGTCACTAGTTACAAACGGGCCTTTTGCTCCATCTTCTGCTACATAAGCGAACTCGCTATGACCTGGATTGTGTTTAACGTGGTCTGAAATGCTAGCGTATAATCCTGGGATACTTAACTTGGATATCTCTGTTAAGTTTCTTTTGTCGTCATCGAAGACCATTTCTATCTTATAGTTACCAAGTAGTTCTCTAACTTTATTTCCCTTGAAGGCAGGAACTTGTGTCCTACTTGCCGGTTTAGAAAACACTAGCGGTTTACCATTCACGTCTCTAAACAATGGAAAGCCTTTACTTTCCAGTTGTTTAATTGTTTGTTCTTGATACTTTGCTGGCCTTGCAGTAAGATAAATTATAGTATAATTGTCGTTTTTCAAATCGCTAACCAACTGGGTTGCGCCCGGAATCACGACATCCTTTGCTAATTCTTTTTGTGAGTAAAGAAACTTGTTTCTTTTATTTCTGGCCTTTTCTTTGCTTGATAATCTTTTGACAACTGCCTTACCTTCTTTGTCAACAAGTCCTGCGCGTCGTGCATCTGTGAATCTTTGCGAGTTGTTAAACAATGTCATGTCTAAATCAAACACAACTGCTTTTGGCCTGTCTTGGGTTAACTTGGAATACAGTGGGTTTTGTCTTGTTGGTACGGGCAATCCGCTGCCGCATATTTTACAATACATATGACTTGGATTGTTTCTAATACCACAATCGCTACAAAAGACTGCGCTAGCCATAGTCATCCGACAGGGTCGCTACTTATACAGGTAGTGTTTCTAAAGGGCGCTATTTAATGCTGTTCTGAGTTCTCTATTTGCTTTTTGTGTGTCATCAAGGACTGCTTTTAATCTAGTCAGGGTCGCTTTTGTACTGTAGTGTTCAAGTCCGACTGTGTCTTGTTTGGCTTGTGTATCAATTTTTTTGAAAGTCTTCTTTAGTTCTCTATTGGTTGTTGCTAAATCGCTTCTGAATTTATCCATTAATCTTTCTCCTATACTATATAGTCTAGGAGTTTTTTCAGGAATTGGTGTTCCTTGTTCAAAGTATAACACAGTCGCTTGTATTTCTCTAGCCATTTTTTCTAAGGCATAGACCTCATAAATATAATCCAAGTAAACTACTACCACTTCGAAATACAAAGGGTCTTTACCGTCTTTCAATTTATTTCCTTTCAACCTATCGGGTTCGTTAACTTCTTTGAGTTTATTTACTAAGATTACCGAAGTGTTTCTAATATTCACTAACCCAGATTTCATCTTCTCAACCAGTTTTGTGATTGGTACTATGGTAGTCGGATCGATTCCTCTACTGAAAAGACTTTCACTAGTAGCCAATTTATTTTGCATATGAAGTAAGTGTTCTGCTTGATTAAAATTAACGTTGCGTTCGTTGAAATCCATCGCTTCTTTATGTAATTCAAAAATCCTGTCTGTATAGTTTGCTCGAGTGGTCTCGTATTTGGCAGTAATTCTGTCTTCCCCAAAGACTCCTTGTTGTACAGGTACATTGTTAAATTTAATTGGTTCTAAATCTACAAATCTTCCAAAGTTAGTAAAGACTGTATCTGCCAGCGTTTGTATACTTCCCGCATTGGTACTTAATGACTTTAATACTCTATGCGTGTCTTTATCGACTATTTCTGCTATCTTCTCAAGTTTGGGTTCGTATTTCTCGATATTTAAATTAACAGCCTTCTGTAAAGCGTTTAAATCTTCGGTGCGAAATAATGGTATACCAAAGGCTTCTTTGTTTGTTTTTATTTTGCGGTCAAAAAAGTCTTCAAATCTTTCCATTGCGTCAGACATTATACTCACTCCGTTCTCTCAGCCGCTGCGACCTTCAGGTCTTCTACGAGTTCGCTGTATTGTTCTAGTAACCAGTTAGGTGCCTCTCGTTTGCTCTTGAAAGATTCAAAGCGTGCTTCATAATTATCAACAATGCCCTGTACCTTGTCATCATCTGCCATCTTTATTTTTCCAATTGCTTCCTGCTTCACTGCCGATAGGTGTCCCAGTAATGCTAGTTGGTCACGTAGTTGGTCAGCATTATTGCCTTCGTCTGTATATCCTCTTAGCGTGTCTAATAGTTTTTGACCTTGTTTAAGTTCTTCGCTAAGTGGCGCGGGTTTGTCATCGGTAGTAGAGGAAAACTTATCCATTACTTTTTCTAGTAAATATAAGGCAAAGGCTCTATCATTCTCACTCATAGTATAGTTATACTTACTTCTACTAGTATCTTCTATCTCCATGAATATACTTAGTACATGTAGCGTTTTACTATCCTTAGACTCTATTGATGTGGTTTTTCTTTCCAAAAAGTATCCTATCTCGTCTATTGCTTTTACCACATTGCTCCTATCGATAACGACATCACGGAAACGAGAATTTATTTTCCAATCAGTTAATTCTTTAATTTTCTCATTGTTTAACGCAATTATTTTTGTCTCTATTTCTAAGTCTTTGGGTTTTAACCTCTTGTAATGTTCATCTAACTTTTGGTATTCTGGTGGTACTTCTCTAGTTGCCAACACTGATGCGAACGCCGCAGATACGTCTAACGGTTTTTCAATAATTGCGTGCAAGTGGTTTCTTACTGTGTCCATGAGAGCCATTACTACAGGCTTTGGCCAATACGGAGGTGCAGTTGGTCTGAAACCAGCAACATCTCTTTGATAAGAAACAAGAACATCTGGTTTTAACTTCAATGCAAACTCTACCATCTTTGCGTCGCTGGCACTGTCGCTTGTTATTTGTTTCAATGCTTCAAGTAATTCTTCATGATTTGTGTTATCTCTTAGTACGTCATGTTGACTTTTCACCATTTGCCATACTAAATCTCTTTCTACACTACCTATGATATTTTGTAGAAACGATCTTTTTATTTGCTTGGTTCTACTATTTACGGCATCTTTAGTATTCTCTGGGTATTTCTTAACTATTTTCGTAATATGTTTTATTACTTTATCATTCATAACAGTAAGCCCAAGTGATTCCCGCATGAAAAGTGGGTGTGCAATCAGGGCGTAATCCATACCATCGTAAAACTGTTCTGCGTGGGTTGGTATCATAGATACTAGTTTTTGAGTTTTAACATCTGGGTTGTTGCCAAGTAATTTCTTTAACTTAGGGCTGTAATTTTGATGCCTTAGTGTTTTCAATAATCTTGCGTTTGCCAATGACACTAATAAGAACGGTGATAATACATCATCCATAAATTCATCAAAAATTTCTTCGTTGCCCAAGTCATACATCTTCAGAATCCTTGCTTTGGATATCATATAGTCTGATGAGTCATTGAGATGTCCGGGCGTTAGACCGTACTCTTCTGTAACATATGAACGGACTGCTTCTTCTGATGATACGACTCCCTTGAAGGCATCATTAATACTTGATGCAAAAAATGGTCTGCCTGGATTGCTTTTTACTGTTTTAGCCGCTGCGTTTGCGTATCTTTGTAGTAATGCAGCAATCTTAGGGTCGCTACCGGATTCCATATTTTCTTCCGAATACATTAATTTAGTGATTGTATTTAGTGCGCTAAACATTCCGTTTTGCATAGCGAGTCTCTCTACCATTGAGGGGTCTACGTCTTTAGCCAAAAGAACAGTTGGTCTATTGCCAAGTCTGTTTTTCTTGTAGGAAGGATATCCCCAAGTTTCTCCTTTAGGTAATGCGGGCGGGTAATTACCTGGGTTGTTTTTTGAACCGGATATAAGTAGTACTTCATCGAACGTTCTGCTAGTTAAATCACTAAGGCTCAATGGTGTACCATCCACTGCTTGTAGTTTGTAATCGTCTGCAGAACCACTTGGGTTCGACTTTGTCATATTAGATTTCACCCATCGGTGTGCTTTAAGTAGCGAACCACCGGCCAATTCTCTTGGTACCTTTACTCTCATTCAAATCACTTTTTACCGGCTTTTTTACGCATATCTATGTAGTAAGGACTCTTTGCTCTTTCTGACTTTGGTATAATAAATCGGTTATAAGTATCTTTCGAAGGTGCGTGTTTTGGTAGTCCATAGTGATCTATGAAATCTTGGTATGCTGCGATGAATTTTTTGTTTTGTAAATCTTTCTTAGGCATTAGTGTTTTATATCCTGCTGTTGGATGGTTAACAATTTTGAACAAAGAAACTGGGAATTTGATCCTGTAAGGTGCTTCTTCTCCTGTTTTCTTGTGTGTCCCCATCATCAATAGTTGCTTACCTTGCATATCTTTAGTTGTTTTGTTTAGTCCTCTAGTCCAATATCCTTGGCCTTTCTTTGATTTACCTGTGCCATGTCTAGTACCGCCTGCCATTCCTCCGACTGGTTCTCTTTTCTTAATATCTAATTGTGTTGTTGGCCATAGTTGAACAAAGTGAAAGTTTCCTCTGCCTTTACCGCTTGGGTTCTTCTTTGCTTTCTTAGCAGGGTTTTGCTTATTAAGACCTCTTCTGATTCCTTGTGCTTTTTTACCTGCACTACTGTCATCACTGACTCTCAAATACTGTTCATCATATTTGATTATTTTATACTTACCCTTACCGCCGCCGCCTTTGTTATTACCTTGTTTGTTGCCGCCGCCACCGCCGGATACTTTTACAGCGATGTATGCTGGTGTTGGGTTATACTGACTCATTGCTATTTGTACGGTGTCGCCTTTACCTGATTTGAGTGACAGTTGGTTGTTGTCCATCAAATCTTCTTGGTTGATATTTAGCGCATATACACCTATCTTATCGCCAGACATTTTCTTACCACTACCGTCACCATTGGGTCCAGTCATCCATCCGAATGCTTCTTTGGTGTTTTGTAGTGTTAATTCAATAAATGTTGTACCACTTGCTTTAGCAGCACCTCTGTGTTCCGAGGCTGCTGTGATAGTAACTGCTCTCGGCCTGTAATTATATGGTGGTGCTTGTAGTGTCATTAACAAAGTTCTAACATTTATTGTGTCACCAACTTCGTAATCAGCAACTGCTGCTCTCATTAGTTTAGAAGATAGTATTCCTGTTTGTTCGTTAGTTGTGGTTCTGAATGCATATGCATCACCTTCTGTCTGCAATGCTCTCTGCATTTCTAATACCATTTCTACTTCTGCAGTGTCTAAAGGAGTGTATCTGCTTTTGAACTCAGCATAGACTTCGTTCCCCTCATCTGGGTGTAGTTGATATAGAGTGTAATAATTGTATTGTTTGACTGGCATGGAGCGCAGTATGTCGAAAACAAGTTTGTGCATTACTTCATTTTGAGTAGCACCGTATCCTTGTTGTTGCAGTATTTCTCTGCCTCTTGTTAATATATCATAAGCAATTTGGCCTTTTGCAATTGCTTCTTGTGTGGATGTTCCGGGTAGTAATCTTCCCATCAGATTACTGTGGCCTGGGTCACTCTCCCATTCGTGTGCAAATAATGCATTGGAAGATCTTTGTGCGTGAGAAACACCCACAGCAAACTCTGCACCAATGTCGACGGTATTCATATTTTTAATGTAATTATACCATTGTTCTGCGGTAACAATAAACAATAGTGGATCGTCTCTGATAGACTCATCTTTAACCAGTGTTCTGCTTGCTATCGAACTGATGACTCTCCTTGTTCCTCTCTTAGCCGAACCACTAAGCCCAGTGACTGCTTTTTCACCTTGTATTGCACTGTCTAGTCTAAGATTTCTCCAAGTAATTTTATTAATTTTTGGGGGGTTTGCCGTTACGTTGTCAGCAGGTTCATACAGTTCGCCACTGTCATTATCCGGATTGTGTGGCCCAACGTGTTCTTCTTTATTGTTGTATACTACACTTACCATCTGTTCACCGCTTGGATTGTGTCTTGCACCGTAGAGTGTGTAGCCATCTCCATTCTCTAAAGTCTGGACGTCTTTGCCGTTAACTTCTACCACTTCACCGTTATTTCTTATAAAATTCATTTTCTTTACCTACTTGTTGCTACTATTAATCCGGCAAAACATGCCAGTATAAAAAGAGTTCCGCCGCCTACAACGACGCCAGTACTTGTTATTCCTTTAACGAGGTCAGAGTTTTCTCTGATTGTATGAGATGCTGCTGTTTGGTCGGTGACTGGTACTTGACCAAAACCGTCTAATGTAAAGTGTTTTTTATTGCTTCTCCTATGTGTTGAGCCAAATATACCAGCAACTGCAGACACTGTTTCACTAACTCGTCCTTCCATTTCGTTTAGGATTCTGAATTGTTCTTGTACCGCACCGATGTGTGCTCTAAGTAAATCTTCATTGCTAACCAAACGCCTATTTGTTTTGATTTCTCTCATCATAGATTTGATGGAAGAGACGCGATCATTTGTTGCTTTTATTTCCGCTGGCTTCATTACGTTGCGAAGTTGTGAAAATGATTGAAGATACCTTTGTAATTGCTCATTAAAGTCGGCATAAATCATTTCTTGTTTTGTTTTTAATGCCTGTCTGCTGACTTTTTCCAGATGTGACTCTACTGCTCGTAATTCTTTCACTGCTGTCTTTTCTGCGACTTGTGCATTATTTGCCGAAGGGTCGTTGCTATGTGCAAATCGGACTCTATCTATAACTCTAGAAAACATTTGGTCTACAACTTCCTGCTCTTCTTTGCTTAACATATTCATTAAATCTGCATTTTTTACTGCAATTCTGTCTACTTCTATAGCAACAGATGTGATTGTCTTGTCCCAATTAGCATCTTGTACTGGTGGATATGCAGCCTGTGCTAATGCGAGCCCATTCAATGATGCACCTTGTTGTCTAGAGATTTCCAATACTTTTTCTTCGATTGTTTTCAAGTATAATCTTTTTTCAGACTCCAACATAGATTCTGTGATATTCTGATTTGTGGAACTACCTTGTGCTAATTTTATGAACTCTTCACCTAGTCTAGACACCGGATCCATTGCGGCTGTTCCTCTTAAGTGTGTTAACGAATATACATCAATGATTTCTTTAGACTTCTCCTTGAAGTCATAAATTACTCCATCAGCAAAGTCGGGACTGACCACCATTGTCTATCCGCACTAGGTAGTTTGTTAAGAGTGTGTTGCTTAACTTGGCGATGGTTTATTTCGATCCAGTATCTTAAAGCCGTAATCTAGCGTACCTTTTGCCATGTAGCCAACTGCAACAGTACCTGCTAACATAATTACGGCCACTCCTGTACTAACACCAATTGGAGCACCTACCGATATCGCACCCCATTTAGCACCTTCCATTGCTAAATCTTTGCTAGTATCTAGAGCAGAATCGACTATGCCTTCGCCTGGGTATCCTAGACCATCTAAGTTACTCATCGCCATGTAACCCATCTCTTCACCGACAACGTCTGCGTCGTATGGTACCATGGACATCCCGACATCTCCTGTGTAACGTGGACTTGCAGAACCTATCGCACCCCACTTAGCGGTAACGTCTGTTATTGTAAATCCGGATGCGTCGGTAAAGCCACCTAACCCTGCTGCACCAATTGAATTCGGATCACTCCATGTGGGGGAATGTGTTACCCTATACAGGTTTCCTCCATCAGAAAGTTCTTTATATTTCATTTCGTATGCTGTCTCTATCGCTGCAAGTCTTTGGTCGAATTCCGTATAATCTATCCCTGGTATTGGGAAACCTGCATTTATTAAATCTGCTCCGGTAACATAGTCTTTATTCCAGAACCTAAAATAAGCCTTGAATTCGTTATTTGTAAAAGTCGCATTTCCATATCTAGCAAGTAATTCTGCACTAATTAATTCCATCTCATCTTCGTATTTGCCCATAAACTCATTTTGTAGATCTTCTGTTGGTGTGAAATCTAATAGTGGACCGGTGCTCATACTTGGGTCGGTTATTATTTGGCCTGGTGTTAGACCTGCTTCTTCCATTTCCGTTTGACTTTGTATCCATTGATGGAAATTAACCTCTGAACCGCTTCTTCCACCGAATGGGCTTTGGTATATTATGTACGCTTCCCCAGTACCTAAGAAACCTGGTCCAGCAATTACTTTGCCTGTTTCTTCCTCATATTGTACGTTTTCTGTAGGTGCTATAGGTATACCTTCTTCATTATATCTAAGTATAGGCCCCTTATAGTGTCCAGGTATATGTATAGATAATATACTAAAGGGGAAAGACCTTCCTTCAAACACGTATCTTCCTGAATCTCTAGGGTCTAGTGTAACGTCTGGTATTGGTGCGGGCAAATCTCTAATAAAACCGGATGTTAGTTCTCTACCAAATATTTTTTTATGCGCTGTCTCTATTGCCGCATATCCTATTGGTTTAACTGCACTTCTTACATCATCCATAGTTATAATCGCTGCCGGTATAAAATAATCTGCTTCAAGCGAACCGGCTAGTTTCCCGGTTACTTCTGGTCTTGGTTCTACTTCGTGAGAGCGTGTTGCCGAACCTTTTGCTGTGTTTAGCATATTGACGGTTCTACTCGCTGCGTATTTAGACAGTATTAGTCTTTCAGAAGAATATACTTGTCCTAATTGAATGTCTATTGATTCTGCATTTTGTTCATATTTTAACAAACACTGTCCAATCGCAAAACCTGTTGAACCTACGTCAAATTCTCGTTGGTCGAAGTAAACTGATGCTATTTTTGATGAAGCAAAGTATGCTCTAGTGTCACCGTCTACTACTGCTATTTGTGCTCCTGCAACACTGGTTGTGTCAAATCTAATATCTATTGTTCGTGTCTGTGGTATTTGGCTAGTATTGTTCATGCTCTTGCCAACGAACAAACCGTAACCACCTTCATTCATTCTATATGCTCCGAATGGATGGGTTTTTGGTTTAATCATTGGAGTGAATTTTATTTTCATCCTAGCACCATATTGTGCATTTGGGGTGATTGCTCCCTTTATTGTTCCAGGTTGTAAGTCTCCTATTGTATCTGACCTACCGCCTGATTGATAATCCATTGGTAACCTACCTAACATGGCGTATCCTGTACCACCGCCGCTTGGGTATGGATAGCAGTTCTTTGTATTCTGTATAGAGTAATCTGTGTCGCCATTTTCAGCATACATATCTAACCATTCTTTATGTCTGGGTAGACTTGGGTCTAGTTGTTTTGGAAAACGGTAAACTACCATTGTTTTACCATATTTATTTGTATCTGCTATGGCATCGGGGAATTTGGAAAATGAACCAAATGTACCACCTGCTCCTAACCACTCCACTTTTGCTGCATGGTCTTTTTTGTTTGTTTCACCAATGTTATATCCAAATATGTCTATTCCACCATATTCTGCATCCAGTACTGCTCTTTTCTTAGGTGCATTTGTTCCAAGCAAACCACTCTTAAATATGCTTTTTCTTCCGTTATAACCCACGTCTTCTAATTTTTCTAAAGCAGACATGGTAACGTGGTCAGTCATTCTACCTCCAAAAACATAATTGCCTTTCTTCCAAGTCAAGTACTTTGATGACATGATACCGGCTGCTTCTTCGTCAATCTGTGCATTCGTTAATGCTGGCTTTTTATTCTTTGCTGCCAATTCTGGTTCTAACAAGAAAAACGATTCTTTTGTCATTTTCATTCCATTGGCAAATCTCCAGGCTGGTTTCTTTTCAAATGTTCTCCACACATCTTCGGACATGATGTTTCCGCCAGCAAAATAGTCTTGCCAATCTCTTCCTTTAGGATCGTATCCAGGCTTCACAAACATTTGGATTACTGTTGCTATTGGTGTCCCTGCCTCTACCCCACCTTCTGCTTCACTGGCTCTCAACTTTTCCCATCCGTAAAATTCTGAAGCATCTTCAGGATTATATCTTGCTATGTAATGTGATAGACACATTCCGTACGAACCCATTGCGTCTACCATTACTTCTGGGTATGTCAAATCATAATTATCGGTTACTGGATCATATCCGCTCTGGTTTTTCACTGTAGAAATACCGTGTAGTTTCCAAGAGTGTTGTTCAATATCTCCATCCCAATATTGGTATTGTGTTCCGGGTATTTCCTGCCCCGGTTTAGTAGCCACTCCTACGTTCCTTGACTCGAACTGCATTGATGGGGCATATATTGTTCTGGTTTCTGGTGCACCATACGCTGCTTCCTTTTCATCTTGCTTAGCAGTATCAAACTGTGCTGCGAAATCACTAGGATCGTAGTTTTCCATACCGCTTGCCCAATTGCCCGGCCAATAAGCCAATGCTCCACCAGCAACATCAAATTGAGTATTGAGAATAACTTTTGCTTCGTTGTTTGTAATAATTTCTAATACTACCTGAGCATAATAAACATCCGTCATGCTTGAATATATTATTTCGTCTTTATTGACATTTGTCAACCAATTGTATTGTGTAGTGCTTCCTGTATTGTCAAAAGGATCTACTACTGGGTAACTTGGTTCTGCACCAGAATCTATCCAAGCCTTTGCTGCATCGTTGTTGCTAGGGGAGTTGCGTGCACTACCTGTTTCCAAAAGCGTACCTGCTGAATCATATACTGACCAACTTTCTGCATTATAGGTATAGGAAAACCCGTTGTAGTATACCGTACCTTCTGTATTACCTAAAGAACGGTAACCACCAAATGGACCCGTATCGAATACATCGCGAGTTCTTTGGTGACGCTGTCGCATTGTCATTGAATCACAGTAGCCTTCGCATAGCGCCTCTCGTTTTAACGAATGCGCTTCCTACGTTTTCTACCTGATTCACTGGCTGCTTTGGTGCAGATGGAGTGGTTTGTAAAGTATCCACTGGTTTGTATAGATCTATATTCATACCATTTCTCATATTTCTTAGTGCTGTTTCTCTTGTTACAGATATATTACGTTGATCGTGTTTTTGCATTGCGGCTTTTTTAGACCAAGATTTCATACCGCTTATTGCTCTAACTCTTCTATTTCCGGCTCGGTCATTAGATTGTCTTGCTGGATCCATTCCTGAATCATGATAGTTTCCGGCAATTCCTCTCCTAATTGCCATTCCTTGAACAGACTCGGCTGTTGGTGTTGTTGTTGCAACAGTTGCTCCGGGTAACGGTATACGATCGCTATTAGATATATCCATTACATTATACACAGGTAATAGGTGAGCATATATTTCTCTTCTATCTCCTACAGTCATATTCCTACTATTATATAGACTCTCTAATCTACTTACTACACTAGGATATCCTTGGTTTCTTATTTTCAGTGCTTCGCTTTCGGAAACCTGTTGTGGCATACCGCGAGCAATCAGATGTGTGACTAGTGCATCATATGCATAAGGAATAATAATTGTTGGAGTTTCTGGTTCCAATGCAGTTTGTACTATTTGATAGTCGTTCCATTCTGTTGATTCTGAAATATAATGATACAAACCTGGAGTGGCTTTTGCTGATGTTGAACTAGCGGCATTAGTTGGTCCAAGTGTCTTACTACCTTTTGTTAGCAGGTACAAGCCGCCAAGTAATAATCCACCCGCCATATAAGGTGTGTAATTTTTTTTTGCCATTATTCCACTCTCCCAATAATAGATAGTGCAAAGATTGACCCGACAAGGCCAACTAAGAACCAACTACTTTTACCGTTCAACATATGTATTCACTTTCTATTACGATACATGAAGGCACCGACTAAGCCGACTACCGCAATAGGAAGTAAATTGTTTTGCACTGTTTCTTTGAAACCAAACATGCCTGGTGTATCGAAGTACTTTGGTTTAAAGTCCATAGGATTCATTACTGTTTCTGTTCCTGGTGCTGAACCAATTCCATATATTCCTGGTGCTGGCAATGAACGACCTCCGTCGTTTCCATACCATGCTGTATTCATACCGTCGCCCATTTCATTTCCGTGTTGTCCCTTCATTGCTCCTTTGTGGCCACTACCTAGTCCAAAGAAACCTTTGGCTGTTGGTGTTGGTCTTCTTGTTCCAAACCCACGATGGTTGTATTCGAAAATTGAAGGTGGTATGTTTTCTAGATAATCTGGGCTTCTAGGTAGTTTACCTATTCTTCGTTGTAGTGATATATTCATTGCTGGCATTCTTAATCATCTCATTTGTAGTATCGGTTAAACAGTGTCACCGTCATGACTCCCACTATGGCACCGCTTAATAGGGTTCCCCAAAATTCGTTGCTTGTCCACGATATATCACCGATGCCGGAATAACCACTCAGTCTATTGTGTGCTGGTGCTTGTAGTATTCTGTAAGCAGAGTTATCTTTTGGTATTGGCATAAAATTACTTCCTATTGAATAGTTTAACTAACGGATGCTTTGCAAGCATATCTCCAAATTTATTTCCTTGTGGTTTTAGTGTTCTAACAACACTAGCACTACCTAGTCCACTGATTGTACTGCGCGTAACTGGTGAACGTATTGTTTTAGCATCTGCCATCAGTGGGTAAACTTTCGATATAGGTACACTTTGTCCTAACTGGAATTCTGGATAAATTAATTCACAAGGAATCCAGTTGTCACCGAACTCTCTGTTTGGTGAGAATGTTTTTGTGACTAACATTACATGGTTGAAAACACCATCACCTGAAGAGTCAACAATTAATGCACCTACAGGGTAGCCCAAAGAACCGAGTAGTGAACCACCTAATATAACAAAGTCGTCACAATCACCGGCAGACATTCCATTGTCTATGTCACGTAGTAACCTTCTTGCTGTGTGAAAATACTCTACACCGATTGGTTCTTTGCGATACACCATGTGAGTCTGTACCCATTTTACAATAGCGCGTATTTCTCCGATTTCGTCGTGGCCGCGTACACCTGCTGCTTGAACGATCTGTATTGCTTTCTGTCTTACGGCTTGGTCGCGCATACCGTCTTCTATCATGTCAACGATTATTCTAACGATGCTCTCAAACCGCTTCTGTATAGGGACGTTTGCTCCATACTTGATGTGATACACCTGTCCCTCTTCCATGCATCTCGGAGAGGGTACAATACTTTAACGCCTTTCACAAACTTGAATACTAAGTAGTTGTAGTTAGTGACATGAAGAAAGAACTCACGATAGTGATTCCAGGTGAGCCGGTGTCTCAAGGCAGACCTCGGTTTAGTACACACGGTGGTTTCGCTAGAGCCTACGATCCTAAGAAAAGTAGAGAGGGTAAACAGTCTGTAAAGTATTTTGCGGATGCCGCAATGTTAGATGCTGGTATAGGAGTGCTTGTTGGACCGATAGGAATGCAAATACAATTCGGAATTAAATTACCAAAAAGTCAAGAACGTAAGAGGACGCCTGTTCCTAGAAAATGGCGAATAAAGAAGCCGGATCTTGATAATATGATTAAGTTAGTCAAAGATGCTTGTTCGGGTATTGTTTTCTTAGACGACAACCAAGTCGTTAAGTTATCAGCAGAGAAAATACAATGTGCTCAAGGTGAAGCACCGTTTACTAGAGTCCGGTTCTTTGAACTAGAAGAAATAAATTAATTTCTTCTTCTTGGTGGTGTTAGGTTTAGTGACCTAGTAGTTGGTGGTGTTAGTGTCAATGCCGGTGTATTGACACTACCGCCAAAGAAGTCAACATCGTCATCATCTGCTTCAAACTCTATTCCTATATCTGGTAATACAACTGAACTAACTGCTGGTTTTGGAACGTTTAATGTGCCGTCGTTTCTTGCTTGAATGAATCCCATTATTTCTTCTGCAGAATCTAACATAGTCTGCCAATCGATCCTCTTTGCTTGGTTGATGTAATGTGTGACGTCTATTTCTTTTAGGTTATCAAGTATTTCCGTGAAACCCTCTTTGTTTTCTTTTAGTTTCTCCACAACTTCTGCTAGTGGTTCTAAATCTAATTCTGTCAAATCCACACCTACTTTAGCAAATACTGACTTTGCTTCTTCTAAATCTGTGTTGAAGTTAGACACCATTTCACTCGCTGCTTCCATTGTGTCATCTAGGTTTTCCATGCCCAACATTATTTCGTCCATGTGTTCCATGGCATCATTTGAGTGTCCGTCTAATCTAATTGTCATCCAAGCAATTACAGAATTGATTGAACCATTCATTACTGCTAATGCTATGATAGACGTAGCAGTGGTATCCAATGTTGTATTATACGATAGATATCCTAGAGTAAGTATAGAAGGCCCTAGGAATAATAATATAAATCCCCATGTAGGTATTACTAGTCTATCTACACTATATCTATCATTACTATACTTATCTTCTGTATAATCATCTTCTAACATCACCTAACTCACCTACACCAAAGTAGGTACGCTAGGCATACCATTTATCTGTGCGTCGTTTGTCACTGCAACCAAAAGAGGTCTGCAAACTTCTTGTACTTGTGGTTGTAATAGGTATCCGAAATCTTGCTCAACAGCACCTGTATGCTTGAATGGTTCTATCTTTGCCATTAGTTCATCGTAAGTGTTTTCTGCGAATATCTTGTAGAATTCAGGATTCTTTCTTAACTCACCAATCACTGCTGCGGTTACAATAGCAGACGGTGCTTCACCTGCCGGTGTTCTTTCTCTAAGATCCATCATCCCCATACCAATGTCTCTTAGGTTCCTGATTAGCAATAGTTTTTCGTTCATTGCCTGTAATTTGATTTGCGGGAGTGCTTCCGGCATTTCTCGTAAAGTATTTTCTACTGCAACATCCACTTGTTGTTGTAGTGCCACAATTACTTGTTGGTCTTGTGCTACTGGACCCATCGCTTCTACAAACGCAGAGAATAATATTTTCTTGTATTCGTCATCGTTAAACTGTGGCGGAGGTTGTGATATTGGTTCTGGTTGCACAATAGGTTGGGGTGCTTCTTCGTCGAAGAAAACACCATCCAACGCTTGTGGTGGTTGTGCTACTACTTGTTGTACCACTTGTGGTGGTGCTACTTGTTGTACCACTTGTTGTGGTTGTGCTGCGGGTTGTTGAATCATCGCTGTTTGTGCATATGGGTTGTAATCTGGATTATCGTATCCTGCTGGGATTTGTGGTCCACCTCTTGTTGCCAATGCTGTGCCGAGACCGCCGACAGCGGCTTTCAGTGTATCACTTCCTAACACATCTTTGATTGAGTCTTTCCAACCATCATCCTTTTCGCCGTTCATGAAACTGTCTAGTACTTTTTCTTTGAATATTCCTTTAAACTCTGAATCGAAGAAACCATCTCCGTCACCTGCCTTTTTAGTAATGTCACGCATGAAAGCCATTTGTTGGTTCATAAATTGTTGGTCACGAGCCATTGCTTCTCTACGTGTATCACCTTCTTTCTGTTGGTCGAGCCTGCGTTGTTCCATCATCATTTGCATCTGAAACTGTTGTTGTTGCATTTGCATACTTTGTTGTTGTGTAAGGAATTGCATCATTGCCCACATTTCATTTCCGCCGTCAGATGGTGGCGGCTGTAGTGTAGGTAAAACTGCAGGTTGTGGTGTTGGTACTCCAATTGGTGGTGGTGATGTTGCTACTGAATAAGATGTTTGCTGTTGACTTGATTGTGGTCTATTATCTGCTCTCAATGCTTCTGCTGGGCTAAATCCTTGGCTCTTTAACCATGCAGCGTAATATCTCTTTACTTCCCTTACAGGCGCACCTGCTTTCTCAGAAATTTCTTCAAACATTGGATTTGCTTGACCGCCCTCAAAGACTGGTGAACCATGTGATTCGTCGTACCAATCGGGATTTCCAAATACATTCTTCATCAATAACTTCCGTTCCTTCGGAGACAATGTTCTCCATTGTGGATTAGTCTTATCTTCTGTTTCTTCATCAAAATTGGTGTATTCTTCGTCGTATTCTTCCATTTAACTCACTCCAATGGGTTTCCATTGACATCACAATCTATTTCATCACCTGTATCTGGGTCGATAAAGTAATAATCATCTGTCTCAGGATCATGATAAACTTCGAAGTCATCGCTGTTGCGGTAATCTTCCCATGTTTGTTGAAAACTTCTTTTTGCTCTAAGTGCTGCTATTGCTCCCTTTGCTCCGAGTAGTCCGCCTAATTCCGCTAAGGACTCTCTGATTATATCATCTGCACTTCTTTTCTTACCCTCGTGTTGTAATGGAATGTTGTATTCCATAAGTAAGCCAACAGTCCTGACCAAAGAACTTCGTGCATCATCTACAAGGTCTGGTGCCATATACGGATTTGCTATTAACTTGGAGTAAACCAAATTTATTTCTCCTTTGATTTCTTTCAAATCAGATATTAATTGTTTGTCAACAATGCCTTCCGATTCTACTTCAACGTATTCTGTCCTATTCTCTTGGGACTTTTTGTATGCATCTTCTACTGGGTCGCTCATCTAATCACTCGTCCTTTTTGCCGTACGGATTGAATTCGGGATCGTCTCTCCTATCAGCCTTTGGTGTACCAACGACTTCCTCTGCGTCATCGTATTCTTCGTAGTTGTCCATAAGATGTTCAAATTTGTCTTGTATCATCTCTGCTAATATATTTTCTTTAACGCTATCAACCAGTGCGTTTTCAGTCCATACTATCTTTAACATAGACTCCCTTCTGTAGTATGTTAATCGTCTTTGGATTATGTCTTTATCCTCTTCGTCTGTTCCTAACTTGAAAGTGTCTTCTACGTAAAGACCGTCTTCTGTTTCTATTATCTTTACATCTTTGAGTAGAATCACTTCGCCGTTTAATAGCAGGTGAACCTCGTTAGCCTTCTGTTGCATAAGACAAGATGATTTGCAATTAGTATTAAGTGATGCGGAGATTTAAACTAAATCATCTTTACATAATTGACTAAAATATAGCAAGGTATTTGGTTAAGGAGTAGTCAAGTGTCAAATATGGGCGGAAAGGGGAGTGGTAGGCCGTTTGGTGATAAGAATAAGATTGACCCTTTCGATCCGGATACATGGCCTGCGAATGATAAAAGAAGATTAGAAAGAGAAATGCAGATAAAAGACGTATTGATGGGAAGCAAGGTAGTTAATTCTCCAAAGAAGTTATGGATACGGGAGCGAACCGCACACTTAGAGGGCGGTAGAGTCAACGTACAATTAGATCAAACTATGTTAGACACGGTCGCAGATATGCAAGCAATGTACAAACTCGGTGCTTTCAGATACTTGCCTTTATCGGTACGCGAAGTGTTCTTACGAACAGGTATGTATAACATGCCATTCGATAAAGACGCGGCGTTTAGTAATGACCCGAAAGCAAGACCATGGAATACTACTGCACTTGTAAGAATGTCTTTAGAGATAATGCGTCTTTACCTAATGGGTTTAGACCCATACATGAGTAGGGCTATGCGATCTTACCTTTCCGTTGACCTACACAAGATAGGAATGAAGAGAATGACAAACTCAATTCAGCGCGCAGCAGAGTTTGATAAAGTCTACGACTATGAAGATGATTCGGAGTTTGACTTCACTGGTTTAGTGGATGAAGATCTTGAGTTTTAGTAGTGTCTTCGTAGACAACATCTATTTCACACATACCACCGGCACAAGCAATTTCTCCTTGTAAAGATGTTTGGTCTTCTGCTTCCCATATTTGTGTAAGGTCTAAATTACTTAGTGTCTTACACATCTTGTTGTAAGTTTCTTCGTCACAATCTTCGAACGGTGCTTGTTCGTAGCCACCACCATCGTATGGTAAGACAGCGATACCATTGTATGCGTCTCTATTATTCCACATCCACTCACTGACTTCATTCCACTCATCAGGTCTTACAGATACGGTAGCAGACACATTATGTGAATTAATTCCGGCTACGTGACCAGGCTTGATCCATTCTTGACTAAACTTCTTTACTCTGTTCAGTAAATCCAAAGATGACTCTGTTCTTAGTATAGAACCGTGTGGAGCCATTTGTGGTACAGAAATTACTGCACCGTCTGTGTCAAACTTATCGTCTTCGATTAACTCTGGGTGGTTCATGTAAAGATGATTGTAGATTGATTCGTTCTTTTTGACACGCAATCTTCTGATGTAATATTCTGAGTGCCATGCGTGTATACCAGATGACGTACCTAAAGTTAGGCTAGTTGTTCCTGCTGGTTTAACACAGGTTGTTCGTGCTGCCGAATTGATACCAATTAAATCAGCACACTTCTTGTTTACTGACTTTACTAATTCAGACATCTCTACTAAGTCGTGTTCTAATATGTTGCCAGAACCAATACCAGTCATACTGACTCCGATGAGTGCATCTTCTTCTGTAGTTGTTTTCCATTCTTTTCTAAGATAGTGGAAGTCTGTGTAAGATGCTTGTAGTGTTCCTAAGAACGTAGCGGCAGTAACTCTCTCGGCTAAATCTATTTTATCTTCTACATCACTAACATTAATCTCGGTCAAGTTGCAGAATTGATGCATTTTTAATCCGATCTCGCAGCAAGGATTAGTACCCCATGTTGTATCATTAGTGAAATAAAATCCTGGTTCTCCAGAATTATTGTCTCTCGCTACTGACCATACTCTTTCGAAATCTTCTTTTGTTACAGTTGCTCTGTCTAGTACTACTGAATTGTTTGCTCGCATACGCTGTGGGTTCTCTGTCCAGAAACCATCTTCACCATTCGACCACTTTGATAGTAGCATTTCATTGTCGTCTTTGTCGAACAAACTAATCATTGCTGCTCTTCTAATTCCGCCGGATAATACAGCGTCTGCAAGATAACACATTATATCGTGTGCGTTTAGTGATGACATTCTTTCACCAGTGTTTACATTTTCTAACACTTTTTGTATTTCTTCTAAACATAATTTAAGTGGTTCGTGCCCTGGTGCTCTACCACCAGAGGTCTTTAAAATAGCCCCCTTTGGTCGTATTTGGTTATAGTCGAAGTCTAAAGGGAAACCGTAGAGTTGGCTCAAGACACACATCTTCACAGCATCAGCCCAACCTTCGATACTGTCTGGGATTTGATATTTTATTGGTATCATATCTTGCATTGCTTGTTTGATTGGTAATTTATTGATGTTATCATACTGTACTGAATAACCAACACCTGTTCCACCTAGTAGTAAAAACATCGCTTCTGAGAATGCATTAATTGAGTCGATTGGCATGAAAGCACAATTGTAAACTCTATTGTTGGATACTTCTATTGCTTTGCCACCAAACTGCATTGACCTCATGGATGGTAAAACTTTTTTCTGATGGATTAGATTGTATGTGTTGTCCAACATATTTTTGAATTCGATATTATTATTGTAAAGAAGATTAAACTTCTCTACGTGCATTGCTTTGTTTCTCTCTACAATCTCTGACCAAGTTTCTCTGCGTTCTTCTTCTGGCTTAAATCTGGCGTATTTCATGTGTACGGTTATATCGCTAAGTATGCTTCTATCGGGTGTCATTTGTCTCACTCTTACCACAAATGTAACTAGACATTTAGTGGGTAAGTTTGACGACGTAGGTTAGGTCCTTAAACTATACTGTGGAAAGAATAAACTTTCCAAAACTCATGCAGTGACTAGTATTTCTGATAACCCAATCTCTGGTGCGTCTTTACGGCTGAGAGTCGCTCTATTCATCCGAAAGTAATCCTCTATGAACGTAGTCGCTTTCTTTTTGGAAGTGAAAGATGCTATCACACCTAAATCGTGGTGCTTTATCTTCGGAGAACTCAGTCGCATTACTCTAGCATTGTAATCTCCACTGTTTGATTCTTCTTCTGAGAGTCCTGTTTTAATTATTGACTCTAATTCACCGTCATCACTTTCTTCTTCTTTGACCACATCGTATGTTACTTCTCTTCCTAATAATGGACAATCTGTTTTACTACACCAAACTGATATCTTAGATGCGTCATAAACAACCCATATTGAAGAAACACTTGGTGCCAATTCCGTATTGCTATTCATTAGCATAGCCATTTGTGCTTTAAGCGCGGCTAGTTCAGAAACCAAAGTGTCATCGGAAATGGTATCAACCTCGCATTCGGTATTCTGCTGCGGATCTTGGTAGCATTATCTCTACGTCTGGCAATGGTGCCCTCTTGACTAATTTCTTTCTCATTTCATAACTAGAACGCATTC
>Ga0209337_1000537_pt1 | contig 30645 bp, 13 predicted proteins | sample LinPmetageLP53_FD_184044 | JGI IMG/M metagenome (GOLD analysis project Ga0209337, IMG submission 184044) | Marine viral communities from the Pacific Ocean - LP-53 (SPAdes) (version 2) | ecosystem: Environmental > Aquatic > Marine > Oceanic | place: Pacific Ocean | collected 2010-02-08 | reverse complement strand
TCTTCGTTAATTCTACTTTACATAAGCACAATAAGATAACTCACTTTGCTGAAGGTATCTCTGCTGATGACGGATCTACATTCGGTGCTGCACTTCAAGTCGATGGCAACATACACACAGACGGAGGTATCTCAGCAGACGGTGGTATCAGTGGTGGACATATTCACTGTGGAACACTGACATCAGATGGTGTGATAACTGGTAATGTGGTTGGTGCTGTGTTCGGAAATGCCACCTCCGCAACCAACGCAACCACCGCGACCACGGCCACTCAGGTGCAAGTTGAAGCAAAAAGTGATGACAATGATTATAAGATAATTTTTGCTGATGCTACTACGGGAACAGCAAATCTTGCAGCAAAGGTAGACAGCGGTACTGGTGAGGATGGTTTGATCTACAATCCCAGCACCGATCTACTTTCGCTCGGTGGTATTTCTTCCGGTGCAGGATGCACCTTCTCGGATAAAGTCAACATCGGTGCAACCCTTGACGTTCAACAGGATCTTACAATAGGAAACGGTCGTGATATCGTTTTCGATGGTGCATCATCCTCGACGATCATTCAAAACGGCAACCAAGTAGCGTTGTTTGACGATGCTAATGGACTTGTTAGATTCCCCATTTTTGCCGTTGACATCGAGCAAAGACTCACGCATGTGGGAGATAGTGACACATACTTAGACTTCACTCCTGATAATATAAAACTTTCTGCCGGTGGTAATGTTTTCCTAGATGCCGACGCTACCAACACAACTATAGAGGGTAGTACCTTAGACGCTGGTATAATCCACACACAGGGAATATCTGCTGAAGCAGGGGTAACATTCTCTTCTGGAGTTTCGGTGACTGGTGGATCTACTTTCGGAAGTGCGATAAACTTCCAAGACAACCAACTCGAAAGACCCAAGTTCAAGGACTACGCAGAAACTGTAAATGCAATCGGAACAATCACTGGCAATACTGCGATTGATTTCTCTTCCGGTAATGTGCAGACTGTAACCGGGAACGGAAACTGTGAATTCAGTTTCACGAATCCACCAGCAACTGGTAATGCAGGAACCCTCACACTCCTGATCACAAACGGTGGTGCAAACACAACAACTTGGGCGTCAGCAGTCAAGTGGCCCGGTGATGTTGCACCAACACTCACAGCATCCGGTATCGACATTCTATCGTTCGTTACAATAGACGCCGGATCAAACATCTATGGATTTGTGGGTGGAATTAACTTCTCATGATTGGTGCAAGTAGAGCAGCAAGCGGAAGAGCATATCAAGTATTGAGTACCACGAACATCACTTCGACAGGCACTCAAACATATACAATACCTTCCGGAGTTGTTTTCATCGAAGTCGAGATGTATGGTGGTGGAGGCGGCGGTGGACGTGGGACAATCGTCATTGGTAGAGGTTCGTCGTCTCATACCAACGGTCAAGGCGGTGGTGGTGGTGCATATGTCAAACACAAAATTCGAATAGTAGATCTTCGTAAAGATGACACTTTAACTTTTACGGTAGGTGCAGGTGGTGGTGCTGCGATCAACACGATTAATCATGGTGTTGATGGAGGAGACACACAACTCACTTTACACAAAAGAAGTAGTAGCACAATCACTACATTCAGTGATATCATAGCAGGTGGTGGTGAGGGGGGAAGAAGCGCCCAGGCCCCAGGCGGCGGTCTTCGAGGTGAAGGCGGTGTTGCACAAAATGGAAATTTAGTAAACACGGACGGTGGAGATGCTACAAATAGAACTTCTGGTTCTGGTACTGCCATAGCAGGAACTGATGGTGGTGATGGTGCAAATCCCGATGGTGGTAATGGTGGTGGTGCTGGAACTGAAGGCGGACTTGGTTCTGCTGCTGCGGTAGGACAGGTTCCCGGTGGTGGTGGTGGAGGTGGTGCTTCACAGAACAACACTGCGGCCAATAATGGTGGTGCTGGAAAAGTAATCATAAAGGCGTTTGGTTGACGTATAAATAAACTGAGGAGATATCATGCCAGGAATATCAAGAGTCGGAATGGACACGGCCGGAAATACAATCTTAACAGGAAACTCAAACGTCAAGGTGAACGGAATGCCTGTGGCCCAAATTGGGAGTTTGATTGCAAATCACTGCGGCGGAGATTGTCCTAACCAACACACTGCCCCCGTTATAGTAACGGGATCTGGTATGGTTAGAGTCGGCGGAATACCAGTATGTCGTGCAGGTGATGCCGCATCGTGTGGACACTCAGCAACAGGTTCAGGAAATGTGAGGGCCGGATAATGCCATTAAGTCTAGAAGATTTCAACCCACTCGATCCACAGTGCGATCCCCAGACACAAGATCTCGGGCAAACTTCACTGGACATCATCAACGATGTGATGACTGGCAACGCCTTTCAGAACCCGGTTGGTACGATCGTCAACACAGCGAAGGCAATTGCACAGGATAACGAACTGTCGATTACAAATATATTAGATAACAATGAAAATGCTCCTCCGGGAACAGGACTCCAACCTGCAACAGTTTCGGCACTACAGAGCATGAACAACTTGCTCGGTGAATTGAACGGACAACCCGGCGCACAAATCGGAAGTCCGAACGCAGGTATTCTTAACAACATCAAAGACGCAACAGATAGAATGTCCGGTGCTGTCAACACACTTGATGCCAATGCCTTCAATCAGAATAATATTGTCAGTCTGTCTGATACATTCAACAGCATGAAGGCAAACCTCCGACTTCCCGGACAGGATGTGATCGAAGATAACTTTGGACCAAACTTCAATTTAATTCTTGAAGACGGTGGACTTACATTGATGCAATCGGTCGGTGCGTCTAACAATATACTCCAACAAACAATTGGTTCATTCCTTGGTGGTGATATTCAAGAAAATGAACTTGTTCAACAAGTAACAGATCTCGCGGGTGGACTAACCGAAACAAAAAACAATGCGTTGGACAGTTATAACCAAACAGTTGATAATCTTAGTAATATGAGAAACATGGTACAGAAGTATGGAGTCGCAAATACTCTCATTGCGGCAGTACGATCAAATCCGTGTTGGACTGGTCAGTTGTTGAAGGAGTTTGCAGTTCCTGGTCTTCAGGGCAAACTTGATGCACTACAGGCATTCGAACAAGGAACGTCAATCCCATCAGGTACATTCTCGATTCCAACTCCAGAGTTACCAGAAGCACCCCCATTTGTTGCGGCAGGTGCAGATGCAATCAACCAAGCGAAAGCAAAGGCAAATGAACTAGCAGAAGAAGTAGGTAACGCTGTTAGATCAGTGCAGTCGGGCATCACGGAGTTTGCTCAGGGTGCAATAGATACTGTATCTGCTTCAGCAAAGAATGCGATTGCAGGTATTCAGGAATCGTTGGGTAGTGAAGGATTGCTCGCAATGTCTGCAAGCGAAGCAGGGACGACTGAACAGAGAGCAGCAGAAGCACAAAACGTCATCGGGAGACTCTGATTAATGCAATTTGTATGGAATGAAAAAGTCATCAAGTCTATGCCCGTTCGAGCGTATGATCCTGCTTTACATAATAAAGTCAAACAAGGTCGTGATGACGTATTGCTAACACATTGGATTCTTGCGAGCGAAACCGATAGTCTGATGTACCAGCGATTTCCAAATACGGAAATCGAGGCGAACCAGTTCATGGATGATTGGGTTGATGCTCAACTACAAAGAACAAACGATACATTAGGAGATCCGATCGGTCTTCGAGAAAATCGTCCGTGGACGTTCAACTCAATCGCATCGGGTATGCACGGAAATGATTTTCCGATCGGTGGTGGTCCACACGGATCGTTTAGTTTACCGTGGGATAATGATATTGCTATCAATCTCGATATGGAGTGTGGGTTTTTTGATGCGTCAGTTTTTTATTACACATTAATTCTGATGAACCAAGAGGCAGGAAATCCTCTAGAGATGAGTTCAGCAGTTCTTAATAGCGTTCCGTTTAACTTCGAAACTAAAAGAGAATGGATTGTCGAAGCGTGGATTGCTGGTATTACAAGATACAAGTCCGCATACCCAGATAACCCAGTTGGTTGTGCTTATGTTCCGTATCTTAACAGAGGAAGCATTAAATATTGGGCAGCAAAAAAAGGAACGCCGGCCGGTGATTTTATGGATTCGTTTTTCCAAACAATGCTTAGTCCCGGAGGATACACTGCGAGGATGCTCGAACCGCTGGATTATGCTACGATTGCTGCAACATGTGGAGGATCAGATCAGAATAGAGGACATTGGCCATTTGAGTGGACGATTGTAGATAACAATGAGAACAGCGGCGCACGACTCACTGACTATTTTACAAGAATATCAGAAGCAGCAGACATTGCTGGTGTGGGTAATAAATTGGTATGGGAAATTCACAATAACTATGGGCCTGTTGTGATGGGTTCTGATTTTGTTTCTAACTATTTTATCGATTCGCCTCCTAGAGACCATAATTGTGTTACCACAAACGGAACAATTATGAACCACAATATCAAAGACAAATGGGGCGAGAACAATCAATTCGGATTACCCAATCCAATTGACGATTGGGGATACAGAGATGATACCTACATCCCTGGCGGCGCCGGTTTTTATCTTGCGTCAGATTTGATAAATGGCGAACCACCGGATACGGGGAATCCATTTATGACTACCGAGGAACTCACCCTTTGGAACAGATGGTATTGTGGATTTTCAGAACCACCGCGAGGTTGGCAAGAAAGTCCAAATATTAGTGACGATACATGGCTACCATTTTATCCCCATATACAAACCAGAAAGAGATATTTTAATAATGGTTCTGATTCCGATTATTCTAGATGGCGAACTGGTGTTATGAAAACGGACTCCGAAAGACCAGGGACCAGTGGATTATATTATAGAACTAGCATGGAACGGTGGTGGGCAAGTGGTTATGGTAAATTTAAAACGGTGACTGGAACCGGTCTTTCTCATGAATACTTCGTAGCAGATCGGGGTGAAGGTTCTCAAGATTCCGATTGGATGGAGGGCCAATACTTGCACTACATGGAATCTATCCGTGATCGTGGAGTTAATCAAAAAAGATGTCTACCCGAGAGAAGGACCGGCACCATACTGAATGGTCCCCAAAACGATAGTACACCAATCCTTGCATCGGTTTATGCTGATATAATTGATGAAGCACCATCAGTCGGAACCAATTGGAAATTTGTTGCTCACTGGGTTGATGATCAGGACTACGATGTTATCACTGGTGAGAAAATATATTCTACTCTTGGTAGTAGTGAGTATGGACACTTAAGAGGAAACGAATTGATGTTCTTAGGCGATCCGGGATGTTGGTGGGATCCAGATGAAGGTTTACTAGGAACATTGAAAGAACAACCACTTACAACGGGTTCTGACGGTGGACTTCCAGGTCAGCAAGTAATTTGGACACCCGGTATATGGCATAATAACGATGACACAAGAAAGCACATTTTAAAACGAGCAAATTTAGATCAGTGGGACGCGATGCTCAAATGTTTATATGAACGCATGAAAAATAGAATTCTCACAAACAGCAAAAGTGAGAAAAATATAGCAGATGCTTCTGGTGTCGATCTAGTTGGTGAGTTCGGAGTCATGTTGTATAATATGGAGATACCAAATTATGACAGATGTATATTCTCAATTATACAACGAGCAGGACTAGCACGATTAATGGGTGTGGTAAACGACAGAACTGAAATCGAATGGGAAACTCGACATATATTGGGTCCAGATGATAAATCGTGTCAAGGAGTTCCTACGCAGTTTCCTTTCGATATTGCCAGCGAGGGCCTCCAAAACCCACCGAGTTTTCAAGAGATCAAAGAACGATTGGTACTCTCGCAAATAAAATTAGAGAGAATGGTAGAAACTTTTGTTGATCTCGTGGCATATGCAAAAACTGTAGTGGACGAGAGTGATTCACCTACACTACCTGATGGTTCGCCTTCTGAATTTGTTGGAACTCCCAGCAGAAGAATAGCAGTATATCAAGGTCCGATTGGTTGTGATGCAAGGTATTGGCATCTTTGTTTCAACGAACCAGATATCGATCCGGGTGCCGAGGGATTGTATACAATGGAAGTTGCGAGAGATCATATTGATGGTATGATGAACGCTACACTGTACGATGCCTGGAATGGAGATGCATCTTATCGACTCAATTTGACAGGTTTACCAGATCAATTTAGCACTGTTACTAGAGAAGAGATGGATGAGATTCGTACGAATCTTGGTCTTGGATCATCAACAAAGAACATTGGAGAATTGATGGTTGGTTCAATAGACTTTAACAATGCAGAACTATATTTTTCTCAATCGGGCAGTAATATGACAATGCCTCTTAGAAATTATATACGAGCAATGGAAGAAAGACTAGGACAAAAGGCCGGAGTCATGATATCACATGCATACGAAATGAAAGCGGCATCATCCAATTCTATGAATAGTTGTGATGAAAGACCATATGAAAAACATTTCCCTGATGTTAATGTTCCAACCGAAAATGATTATCTTAGTAACCGTTTAGGTGGACAAATCATCGGAAAATTTACAGGTAAAGTTTTAGAAAACCAGACAGATCAGGAACTAGATCGAAATTGTGTTGGAGTTGATTTCCCTTGGATTCCACTTGAAATTTGGAAACATCTGGTGGCCGGAGAAGATCCTGTCATCCCAAAAACAGTGATGGCAATAAGTTGGCAACAGTGGTGGCCTTTAACAAAATGGGAGTGGTATCTTCGCGGACGAGAAAGTGACGGAGAACCATATCCATTGAGTAGTGCGTTTGGTGATACACGACTTAGAACCATATGTGATATGTGTGTTCCTGATTCATTCGATCCGGAACTTTTAGATGGAGAAATATATCCCGGCGCATGGAATACGGTAGGTGAGTTTGGAGACATCACACGAGAAAATGCACTCAACTTTTATAAATTCATAGATTATGAAACTGAATATGCTAGGATATTGTTCGATTTAGATCCCATCGAAGATCCTGATGTTGATCCACCCATAACAGATCTAGATCCACCGTTGTCTGATGAAACACTTTTTATAATTCTACAGGACAGTGAAATTGATCCAGGCACGGTTGATGATGAAGGCGGAGACCCCGAGGATCCGGGATGTGATACAGTAGATGAACCAGATATCAGTCCCAATGATGGATCGACTATAATTGATGATTCTAGCACCGGAGGAGGAAGAGGATGACATGGAATAGAACTGTATTTGTAGGTACTTCTTTAACAAATTCCAACAACGGTGTTATATCTGTTGAAGATAGTAATGCTTCAAATAAAATTAAATTTATAATTGCAGAAAACGCATTATCATATAATCTTTACGGTCGTGTCTCGGGTACTTCAAATTGGACATTGATTGAAAACTTATTACCCGGTGATCTCCAGGTCGGAGATCCTTTCTTTGTAGATAATTTTAGTTGGATTCCAAACCAAAATATTGTCAACATTGAATACAAAGTAGAGGTTGAAAAAAACAGTCCAGAAACCACTCTAGGCCATTACATTAGTGAGTTCGAAGGAAACTCTGGTGAACCCGGAGGTGGTGGCGGTGAACCCGGAGGTGGTGATGTAGATTTCCGTACTATAGATCGATCACCATTCTACATCAACTACTTTGCATCTTTCTCTGGGTTCAGAGAATCTTACGGAATAGCAGGTGGGGTGGATGGTGGTCGTTCGGATTGGTTACATACCCCAGCGTTTGGTAATGTTTCTGCTCTACAGAACCCCGAGCAAAATGGTAGATTGTTTTATGTGCAACAACAGATTATAAACAAGCCCCTTGCCGGTGGAAGAATGTTTAATCGTGTGATGATTGGAAATCCTGCTGGGTTTGTGGCAGGGGATCCTTTAAGCGGAAATCTCGAAGACAATCAGGGATACTTCACAAACAAGGCCGGTACAGGTATGCTTCTCGATGGGGCAAATTCCTACGATACTCGTTCTAATAATTCTCTAATCGGACAAGATACGGAAATAGGTCTTGTAAATACATATCCTACTCCATTCACACCAAATGGTTTACCCGGTGAGGAGGCCAGAGGAGATCAGGTTTCTTCGTGGAAAGTTGCTACAGATGCGTTGAGGGCGGCCGGTGTCCAAGAAGTATTTTGTTATATAGGTTATGGTCAAGCGTATGAAACATCGAGCAAAGATTTTATCGATGATGATCTCTTAGCATTTTCACCGGGATGGGCAAGATCAGAAAAAGAACCATCGGTATATCCAGCAGATGAATGGCAACGTCAGTGGGATATTCTTTCTCAATGTGGTTTTGATAATGCTTCGTTTGATGCAGGAACTAGAATCGCAAGATCAAACAACGAAAGTGATTATCTGGCGGGAGATCAACGAATAGAAACTATCGCTAATATAGTCGGAACTGATAACCAAATATTTGAATTGATTCCCCGCGATCCAGATGGTGGAATGAAACTAAATGGTACTTGGGACTACACCAAAAACAAGGGATGGGGATTGTTTCCCATTTCTTCTGGTGTATTTGTCCCAACTTCAGGTGAAAACGGAGAATTCATTGGGAAGGTTAATACAGGTTCTCAGTTTGTTATTGACTTTACCACATGGGATCTAGATCCAGCAACAACCGAACATCATGCGGTTCTTGACCTTCAGTCCTTGATTACGGCACCGTGGGTTAATAATACTCAAGGTGGAAAAACCCCAAACGGTAGACTCATGGTATTCTCAGAATTCAAAAAACTGGTTAATACGTTACTAAGTAAAGGTTTAGTTGTTTCTGCAACTTCATGGTCTAGCAGTTTGATGGTGGATGATATTAATGGTGGGACGGTTGGGCCTGGAGATCTTTGTGATTATATTCTCAACCCCGATGCTTCTGGTGGTGATGTTGGGAGTGGTGAACTACTAGAACCAGGCCTGGCTAGAACTTGGAACGATACACCACAACCTGCCTCGTATTCGGATGGTGGAGACCACCCAGCAGATCAACAAACATTACCAATTGCAAGGTGGAATGTTATTCCTATGCAGGTAATAGATTCAGATGGATTTAATATCGGAGTTGTTGCGTTTCATGCAAACGGTATAGACAGAGTGGAGTTTCAGGCAAACAATGGACCAGTAACAACTGTAAATGAGATGACACGGAATCCAAGAACGGGCAATCGTGAATATTGGGTAACTCTTCAAGCACCAGAGAATAATGATCTAATTGAAATTCGTGCAATAGTATATCCTAAAGATCAAGGAAAACCATTTGTCCTACAGAATACACCCAACGGCGATGTAGATTACTTAAACAACCCAGAACACTTGCTACGGAATATAGCGGGTGGGGGAACTGAAGTTATTAGTGAAGGTGAACACTCTATGTTCCTTTGGGGTCCAGCAAAATACGCAAATGCACCTACTGTAATAGTTCCCACAGGAAACGGTTCGGGAACTGCTGAAGATCCGTATGATGGATTAAAGTGGACCTACAGAAACTTTACTGGACAAAAAGAAAACGCAAAATTCGTGATACAAACTCCCGGTGTTTATGAAACCTCTGCATACGAAGGTGGTCCCGATGATGTATGGGTAACTTTCAGTGCAGATCCAAGTTTAGATCAGACTGATCCAGCACAACAAGTTATATTAGGTAGAACAGGATTCTCTGGCCCGAAAGCATTTTTCACTTGGTCTGGTCCAAAATACACTAAATTTGAGAATATTACTGTAGATGATGAGGTTGCTCAGTATATGCAACCGAATCAAAATGGTTCATATTTCTGGTTTAAAAACACTTATCATTATGATTCAGAGAATACAAACCAAGAAGGTGACCGGCGTCAGGGACAAGGTCTTATAAATGGTAATGGTAAAACCTATGCACAAATGGTAGATGGATGTCGTGTTTCTAACAGATACCTTGGTTTTGGTGGATCTACTATTATCAGAAATACAGATTTTACAGGATCGAGAGACACTGACGTTTTTTCTCTTAGTCGTATGCTTCTTGATTGCACTGCTTCGGATTCTGATATTAGTCCCGGAAGTGGCGCACATATCGATGGTGTCCAGCATTTTGGTAGTAATGCATACAAGATGAACAGAAACAGAATCTGTTTCGGTCTTCGCATCTGGAATGTGAAGAACTTCCAACCATTCCTTCTTGATGCCACAAACTCAATATTTGAAAGAATTGCTTACGTTGATTATGCGTGTGAATGGACAGACGGAGGCACTGAAGGTAATAATATGTTTAGTCTTTCGGATCACATATTCATTAGTAACTGTTCTTTCACGCAGTGGATCAAGGCCGGTAGACCTACAACTGGTGTTTATACAAACTCATTGATTCAAAATTCCACGTTTAAATTTTGGGATTCTAATGTGGGCAGAACGAATGTTCCTACCGGAATATGGGTTAGAAACTGCTTGTTCCAACCGGACGAAAACACCCTTTCGGCAGGATCGGGAAGCAACGGCACAGGTAAGTGGGAAGGTGTACTAAGAGATAACTTTACTTTATCTTACGACAACAGTATTAACAAATTCGTGCAAGTCCTCCCACAAAGTGCAATAGATCTTCGAGGTATCCCACTTCCCGGATTTAATGATGATCCACCAATTGGGATATTTGAATAAGGATAAATAGAGTATGGCAGAATTACCAGAAAGCAGACACTCAATACCCTCCTTCGGTTATTCATTCTTCGTTGATAACGAGAGTGGATATGCATTTAACGCTACACTAAGTTTCGAAGCATTATGGTTTAACTCTGCTCCGGGATATAATATAGAAGTTTTGGATCCGGAAGGTAGACTTCTACACAAAGAATTTTTAGAGTGTGTTGATTACAAAGATCCAACTGTATTCCACGGACCTAGTTATGGTAGACCTGATGCATCTCCTCCCGTGCCTGTCAAGTACCCAGAACACGAAGCAATATTTCCCAGAGGGTCTGGTGAATCTGTACAGGTTTCTGTTGATGTTCCTGCTTCGGAAGTTGGTGGGGTATACCAAATACGAATAGTTACGATATACGCATCTATAAACGGCGAAGGAAGAATGAGTACCGTTGAGTTGATCTTAGATCCGCCTTTACCCTACGGGTGGAAAGGTGATATGGGATTTACTGATCTTTGCAAGAAAGATGATAGACAAGCAAAAAGCGGTTCTGTTTACTTTTGTTCGCTTCCGCCGGAGATTATAGATCATACAGATCCAAACGCAGGACTAAAACAATGGTTTCAGGCAAGAGACATGTTCTCTGGATCTGCCGGATTTAACGTAAAAATATTTAAAGATGTCGTGGATGCAGACGATGTGCTTATCAAACAATTTGATATGAACGAAACCCTTACAGAAACTGGTGAACGTAGAAGGTCTTGGGTAGTTCATGAAACTTCTGATACACCTTCTCTAACATTAGATTACTCGATCTCTGGACCTGAACACCTGAGAAACGAGAGTTTTCGACAGGTGTATAGAATTGACTGGGTTAACTTGGATGATGGTGATGGATCATCTACAGATCACGCAAATGCTTTGATGGTAGAGACACATGAAATAACAGAAGTAGAGGATAGGGAACCGGATGATGTTAAACCACCGATAAACTATCTCAGGCATGGTGCAACGGATGTTCCTCTTATTCTATGTTCTGATAGGAACACTGCGATACGACTGAACAATGGAATTAGTTACGAGTACGACGAAGACTTAGAAGTTTATCCTTGGGATTCTCAAAGAATTACATTCTTGAATGCTAATCAAAGATCTGCGTGGCAGTACATAAAACAAGCAAGACAAGATTATAAACTACTTGTTGTTGATGAAGGCCTTGTAAATACACCGGATGATCCCTATTGGGTTGGACGGCCCGGTATAGATCTAGAAGGCGATTCGTGGGATTACGCCGGAGAAATGCAAGCGTCAATCAGACAGAATATCTTGGATGATTTCCAGACGGCGCTGGGCCCAGCGCCTGACTTCAACGTCGATTTTGAAGTTACTAAGTATTGGGGTGAAGATAAGGTAAATAGACTTAGCAATGCTGTTATAAAACCGGGATTGTTTGAGTTTCTACCATGTCACATATTCGAACAAAATATGGATCCGACTTCTCCTTGGTTTGGTGTTTTTTGGAACTGGCATAAAAACTTACATCAAGATATTAAACTTGATGGGGCGGATCTCGATGCGTTAGGAAACCCCAATTCGTTAGGAAATCCATACGCCAGTGTGTTTAGATATCTTCATGATGCAGAGGGAAACATTTATTCCAACTGGAAAGATCAGGAATTTCCTCGTCTCGGACCTACTTCAGGTTTGGGGGCCCCTCTTGCCAGAATGTATTCTCTTGGTGATACCAGAGAAGACTTGGGTCTAGGATTCCTTCGTGATGCAAATCCTTTTTATAAGAATGCTGGTATTCGAAATAGACTTGTTCTCGCTCTCCTACATCAATTGATGCAGTTCGATCAAAATGGAGACAGTCCTTATTGGAACGACGATTACAGAGGTGGCGCACTTGCATTTACTACAAACACAATCATTCCACTGCTCGATGTTTGGGAGGATATTGGATCTACGGAGGATGATATATTTACCGGAGAAGATGCAGAGGAAGTCAAACAGATAATAAAAATCGGTGTAATGAATCACCTCGAACGATATGCGGGATATCTCATATGTTCTGCTCACAACCAATGGGTTCATGCGTGGATTGCGTTGGCCAAAGCAGCAGCATGTTTTAACGATAGTGCAATTGATTATCTTTTCCTTCGGAATATAAAGATATCAGACAATCGATACAACCACAATCATCCAACCTGGCAAGAGTCTGGTGGATATTGTAATATTTACTGTGCCTTTGCGATATACTCATTAACCGAAGTCCGTGGTTACTTACTAAAAAGAAGAGACAAGATAATAGAGAACGGTGAGGGTGATGACGTTCTTGCCATAAATGAACTAACTCTGCGTGATTATGAAAGTCAGATAAATGATCTAACCGATTACTGGAATCACACAATCGTAATTGAACCGGATGGTTCTGTTGCTGGATGTAATGACTACAACTCAAGAGTTGATGGTTCTTGTTGGGCAACTTCCCCTCGTCGTTTCTTGGAGTTCATAGGCAATTCTTATGGTGATACTATAGACATTCCAGTGATGGAGGCGTGTCACAGTCTAGTTGCATGGACAACTGGGAGAAACTACGAAAACTGGAACGACATGTATCGTCAGTGGCAACATAATATTACAGATCCTTATGGTGTTTCTTTCAACCTCGATGAAGACAACGGAGATGATGTTAGTTTTATAGAAAAAAGGCTGTTTATTCAAACTAAACTGAATCCAACAAATGACAATCCATACTCACCAACTAGATTTCGTGAAAATTTCGATCTACAATCTAACGGGCAACTTAAAGGACTTGGTAATAAGGGAGTAAATCCATCGTATGATATCAACACACCAAGGAACGCAACATCTGCATGGATGGATAAGGATGATAATACATTAGATGTAACACAAGGTCCACAGTACGCAAACTTTGGAATATCACCAAATTCAATACCTAATGAATTGCCGAGTCCACTACCCGCACATATCAATGGATCTTTTGTTAAATTATGGCCTAGTTTTGTTATATATAACGAAAATAATATTGGAGTGAGAACCAATCAGAAAAATACAGCAGGTAATGAAACCTCTGCCACCAGACAAGATCTGGGTAGTGTGTCTGTAAAAACAGACAAGTATTACTGTCATATCCATACTGATGGGTGGAACCCAAGTAATCAAGATCAAGATTGGAATAACAGGATAAACAAAGGACACGATCCAGAATACATGTGGGCATTGGGTCCGTCTGCTGGAGGTGGTTTTAGTTTGCTAACCACACCAGAAAATGGATCAGTCTTATGTGGTCGTCGAAAAGGTTGGATGGGTTCAAACCAAATTTATATGAAACGATATAAGCGGGAGGATGATGTAAATAATCCCGATTTGGGTCAAGTCTGGAATGATGCAATAGATGCGGATGGGTGTGGTTACGCATGGGCAGAACCTTCGTCAGACAGTGCTACGGCAGAATGGACTGAAGGCACTGACCCGGATCACATCGGAACTTTAGTTCATAAACAACACTTCAATCGTAACTTTTTAGCAAAACCCACTGATTTCCTATATTCAAATTCACAAAATGTTCCGTCTACGTTTGATGGAGTTTCTGAGTTGGGTGGTATTGGGTATTTGGAAAGAACATACAAGTTCAACGAAGATAATATAGAATGTACAGTTACACTTGTTCCCAAGAGAACCGTAATCTGGGATGATGTGTACATGACACTCCCTATTAATATCATAGGTCGTGGGTATAACAGTGGTGATGGACAATATGTCCAGAACACACAGTCAAGAAAAAGTAAAAACAGATATAATGGTGAGGGGAATCTTCCAAATCGTAATACCTCGTATGGAGACACATTTGAACTAGAAAAAGATGGGTGTTGGAAAAAGGAAGTATTCATTTTTGCCGGAAACCAAAAAGTTACAATTGGACATAGACATTTCAATAATCTAGGAACGGAATTTAGTTTTTCAGGTGGAATTGAAAACATTGATAGATTAGTATCCGGGCCTGGAACCGATCCAGCATACCCACAAACAGGAAACGTCCCTGTGCAAAATGGTAATTTCTTCTGGCCATTATCACAAGAAGAATTCGATTTACATAAGCAACTAAAGGATCGCTACGGAAGTATGGAAGATCTTCTTGTAACCTGTAACGAGGGTAGAGATCAAACGGATTTGCCTGTTGATTGGTGTGTTCCTGCTATATTTGGATATGCTCGAAAAGATTATGATGCTTCGGGTCGTCAGAAAGCAAAAACTACAGATGACGCATTGCGTGTACATTTAAACGATAACATGAAAAACTGGACTGCTAACGTACCAGTATCATTCTCGTTTACAATAACCCCCGGAAAAGATCTAAATCAGGCAGAACAAGAAAGTCAGTCCACCGAACGAAGTATAACAATAACAAATTACCCGGATCTAGAAAAACTTCCCGAAGGTATGATGAATGGGTGGGGTACAGAAGATGGTTCCAATCCTACTATGGATCACTCACATGTGTTCATAACAGAAGATCTCTTCGACAATCCGGACGCATTCACCGTACCTGTTTTCAATGATGGATTGATGCCCGGTCGAGTCTTTGGAAACCCAAACGGACAATTCATACAGGGCAGCGGAACAATCCACATATTTGGAGATTTGCGTCTTGATCCGGCCGGAACTCCACCCGAAACTGGATCTAGTGCTTACGTTCGAGGACAACGTGGACCTGGTATCGCTGGATGTTCAATGATTCCGAAGTTACCAGACCCCTTTGGTTGGCACATGGCGCTGACAATGTTGTCTTCAACTAATGGAAACATGGGTTTCCCAGATAACTGTGATAAGGGAATACATGCCGTAACTCCGTTCAGTGACTCAATCCATCTAGAAATACCATTCGAAGATCAGGCCGGTGGTAAGAATGATTTCTTCCTACACCTGCATGAAGACATGCAGGCATCATTCATGGATCAGAATGACGAGTTCCGTCCCGGAAGTGGCATACTCTCTAATATCGTAATTAGAATCGATTTTGACGACTAAAGTATAAAACACGATGTGCCGGATGTATAAATACTACTACATCTCAAAATAATATAAGTTAAGGATTGTTGTACATATGGACTTATTAAAATCAGTTGATCTCGGTTTTTATGTTGAACTTGGAATCGTGATTGCTCTGATCGGTATGGGTATAACATGGACGTTAAAGCAGACACTCAAAAGATTACTAACCGGCAAAACAAACCGCCGGGCAAATGATCAATTATGGGATATGCACAGCGAAGTACATGAAGCACTCACGGAGGCACGAACGAAAGTAGATGCCGCAAGGGCAATGATTATTCAGTTCCACAACGGGGAATACTTCCTCGATGGTTCTGGTGTGAAAAAAATGTCTACCTCACACGAGTCTCTTCGTTATGGTATTTCTAGTTGTGGTGAAAAACTTCAAAACATCTTGATCTCTATGTGTGTTTCTTTGCTTCGACAGATAAAGAAAGATAAACCAACCGTGGTTTATCTCCAAAGAGATTGGCGAGAAGAAGATGCAAGTTCGTATTGTAAGAACTTTCTAGAGTTACACAATGTTCTGGCATTCTCTGTACAACCATTGAAGCACCACGGACTTATTACTGGTTTTGTCATGTTCCAGTGGTGTGCGACAGATAAAGTAGACGCTATTGATGAGGAAGTTGTTGAGGGAATAATTGGCGAGTCAGTTCGCAAGATTTCTACACATCTTACACTTCAGGCAGATAAATAGACATATGAGAGATAAAAAATACAAATTTTCAGATCTAGATCTTTCGTTTACTCGGAACCCCATTACAGGAGATGTTCCGCTAAAGACGAATTATGAGGCGGTAAAAAGGTCTATTCGAAATTTGGTAATGACAAATAAATACGAACGACCATTTCAACCAGGCCTCTTCGGTGGAATAACAGATCAATTATTTGAACTAGCAGGGCCCTTTGCGGTCATCGAAACAAAAGATAGGATAAAAGAGGTTATTCAGGATTTTGAACCTAGAGCAATAGTGGAAGATGTTAGAGTTGCAATTATATCCGATACACATCAAATGGTAGCAACTATTATTTTTAGGTTAGAAAATGACGATAGAATAGAAACCTTGAATCTTGCACTGGAGAGATTACGATAATGGCAACCAACGATAAAAATCTTGAACTTACAGAATTAGACTTTCTGAATATCAAAGAATCTCTCAAGACTTATCTGAAGTCTCAAGAAGTTTTCAAAGACTATGACTTCGAAGGATCTGGTCTATCTATACTTTTGGATGTTCTTTCATACAATACTCACTACATGGGTTTCTATGCAAACATGGTTGCGAATGAAATGTTCTTAGACAGTGCAGTTATGAGAGACTCTGTTGTTTCTCTATCAAAACATCTTGGATATACTCCAACATCAAAAAAGTCTGCCTTTTCTACTATAAATGTAAAGTATAACACCACTTATGAATCAGGCACATATTTGCCTGCATTTACAACATTTACCGCCACGGGTCCTGATGGAACAAATTATACTTTCTTTAATAAAACCCCTGTGCTAATTGAAGAAGATACAAACCAAGATAATTTAGGAAACGGAATTGCTCCTAATGTGTCAATTTATGAAGGATTAAGAAGAACTGTTTCCTTTGTTTATGACTCATCAGTGTCAAACAAAATGTTTAGAATTCCAGATGTAAATGTAGATACAGAACATCTGGTGATAAATGTACAAACTTCAACTTCAGATAGAAGTGGATTTTTCGATACTTGGTCTAAAGGAACAAACTTTACAGATTATAAATCAACAGACAAAGTTTGGTTCTTGCAAGAATCAAAAGATAATTTCTTTGAAGTATATTTCGGGGATGGGATTGTTGGACAAGAATTAGCAGATGGTAATGTCATAACTTTAACATATGTTTCTAGTGCAGGAAGTAATGCCAATAATATCGGCAAAAATGAGTCTACTGCAAACAGGGCATTCTCGATTTCGGGTAATGCATATGTGGAAACTATAGACTTTTCTTCTGGTGGTTCTGATCCAGAAGATATTAAAAACATCAAATACTTTGCTCCTCGAACATTCCAAGCACAAGATCGTGCAGTAACTGCCATCGATTATGAAACTTTAGTAGCAAAAGAATACGCAGACGTTGAAACAATTAATGTGTATGGTGGTGAGGAAGAATCTCCACCTCAATATGGAAAAGTTTTTATCTCTATAAAACCAGAGAGTGGTAAGTATCTAAATGAAAGTGCCAAGAGAAATATTATCAATGACATAGTTAAAAGTAAGAACCTTGTCAGTATAATTCCGGAGGTTATCGACCCAGAGTATCTTTATCTACTATTAGATACAGAAGTTTTATACAATCCAAACAAAACTTTATTATCACCACAAGCGGTTGCTATTCTAACAGAAGCAAATATTAAGTCATACATTGATACAAACCTAGAAAAGTTTGAGCAAGACATGGTGTTTTCTAGATTACTTGAGAAAATTGACGAGACAGAAGATTCTATTCTTGGAAATCAAACAACGATAAGAATACAAAAATGGTTATATCCGACGTTAGGGGCATCTACCGGGTATACAATAAATTTCAAGAACCCGATCTTTCATCCACATGATGGTCATATGCCAGTTATTACATCTACAAATTTTAAACATCTAGATTTAAATGGTAAAATGCAAACCGCTTTTGCTGAAGATGATGGTCGTGGATTTATCCGTTTACTGTACTTTGAAAAGGGAACCAAGAAAATTTTAAATTCAAATGTTGGTGCAGTAAATTATAAGAAAGGTAAGATAACATTATCGTCTTCCTTTGTTCCTGTATCTATCGATGATGGAAGCGAAGTTATTCGGTTCACGGCAGTTCCAGATGATCAAGATGTTTTGGCAACGAATAATTTAATATTAACATACGATGAATTAGACAGCGATTCTATTAAAGTCTCAATAACTACTAAAGCACTTAGAAAAGAACGATATGATAATATCTCTACTTCTCTTGCGATTGGATTGGATCGATATCAAGTTCCAACTGGTGCAGATAGCACAATAATAGATAGATCACAATCATCATCATTCTACAGTGGTGATGGATCAGTTTCGAATTCAGACAGTGGACAGGGTGGAACTGGTGTCGTAGATGGCACGGTTCAAGATCCACCCATCATTCCTCCAGACGAAGAAGGTACGAGTATTCCACCATCACCACCGGGTGGTGCAGGCGGTGATTCTGATGGTGGTGGTAGTGATGGTGGTGGTAGTGACGGCGGATCATTCTCAGGAGGCGGAGGGTATTAATGTCAAACCCATATAATAGTTTACCCCTATTATTCCAGTTAAAGTCCTTCGTTGATCTCCAACCATCGGATATCTCGCAGGTTCTTGCTGAACTGACTCCAGAACAAGAGTCGGTTCTTTTCCGTATATCTCCCTTCATAGAATCACAGGTTCCTGATTTTGTCCGATCTGACTACCCAATGTTTCTTTCATTTATCGAAGCGTATTATGAATGGGTAGAACAAAATGAAAATTCAGTTGGTGCAATTAGTAGACTCACCTCAGTGTCGGATATCGATACCACTATAAATTCTTTTGTTGATGAGTTTAGAAAAACTTACCTTTTAAATTTTCCAACTGAATTAGCAACTACAAATAACGGCACGACTCCTCTAAATGTCCAGTCAGTAATTAAAAACATAAAAGAGTTTTATAAACTCAAAGGAACAGAAAAGGCCTTTGAGTTCTTATTCCGTATAATTTATAATAGTGTATTAGAGTTCTATTATCCAGAGACGGACATGCTTCGTTTATCTGATGGTAGATGGAACTCTCCAGATATTATAAAAACAACAGCATTTGCTGGGGACGATCTTTTTGACTATGTTTATGGAAAAATTAAGCAAAGAGATCCATATAGTAAAAAAATCACGGCATTTGCAACAGTGGATTCTGTAATACAATACAGTGTTCGTGGTGCTGATGTTGCTGAATTTTCTTTGAAAGAAATCAATGGAAAATTTGCTTCGGGACAACCTGCATTCTTTGATGTAGGAGGAACAACCGGAGATGTTTATGAAAATGTTTATGGTATATTATCAGAGGTTCGAATTATTAGTTCGGGATTTAATTATCAGATAGGCGATCCGATTATATTAAATCGTTATAGGACAGGAAGCGATGATGTTCTTGTGTATCCACAAATTGATTTTGGATGTGCGCCATGTTGCTCATTTGGTATTTACGAACAAGATCCATCAATTCCTATCGGCGAAATATACGGTGTTCCAGGCGCAGGTGCTGTGGGATATGTATCTCAAGTTGGTTTACAGGGCGAGATTTTAGATGTTCATATTACAGACGGCGGAATTTTTTATAACGAATCCGTTCCGTTTACGGTCCGAAGTCAAACAGGTGATGGAAGTGCATATGGTCTTTTGATACCCAAAGCAGTAAATCGTAAACCGGGATATTATGATGGAAACATGGGTAAAATTAGTTCTAATAAAGTCGTACAAGATAATCACTACTACCAAATTCATTCTTATGTTTTACGATCTGAAGTTACTCTTAGTAAATTCGAAGATACAATAAAGAAAATAATTCACCCAGCAGGGATGAAAGTATTTGGTGAAATAGCACTAACTAGAGTTTTGGCAAGAGACAATTCTCAAGACCTTAACATAAGCAAGATTCAAGAACTTCCTATCATTGGACATTACACTCCATATGCTCCCGGAACAACGCTAAATCTAAGAAATAACGGTCGAACTGGGAATGTCGGGGGGACCTTCGTAGGTGCAACCGGGGATTTATATCCGTTTGGGTATAATCCTTTCGCAGCAACTGGACCAGATGGATCTGTTTTTAATCCCGGCACTCAAGGTATTACCTTTGTAACAGTCCCAGAAGGTGGTATCACAAGTCATGATCCGTTAGGAAGACCTCTTGGTGGTAGTGGTGCAACATTTGATGGTGGATATACTGCTGCAAAAAATCTTGGAGTAACATATTTTTCAATCTACTTCCACCCTGCTGTTCGTGGTGTAACAACAATACCTAACGGAATTTCATTTGACGGCATAACTCTCAGAAACTTTTTCACCCTAGATGTGAATAATGTTGGACCAACCGGCGGAGATATATACTAGTATGAGTACACAAAACTTCCAAAAACCATTCGGCCGTCATTTTGCGACTTCTTTGATTAATGACTTTGATAAGTCAAACGAAGATCAATATTACTTGTTTATAGGTAATGTAGACGAATGGCCAAATGAATCCGCAGCACCTGGCGTAACAGGTTCTATAGATGTTCAGAACGATGCATTTAGAAATGCAATAGCAGCAAAGCGTATTGATAAAAATGATGCTATCCATGTCGTACCAAGAAACAACTGGGTTTCTGGTTCTTTCTACTCTGAATATGATGATACTCTGTCGTTATTCGAAAACCCATCTAGTGGATTGACTGCTAATAATTTTTATGCATTGGTTGATGATTCTAGAGTATATAAAGTCATTGATAATAATGATGGCGGAGCATCAACAGTAAAACCAGAGTTTACTGGAACCGATGTTGTCACAGTTGGTAGTGATCAATATAAGTGGAAGTTTTTGGGTAAAGTCACAGAAGATATTAGACCATTCATGACTGATGATTATATGCCTGTTCGTCTTGTTACTGATATAACAAATACAAACAGTATTCATCAATACCAAGCACAAGAAAAGGCCGTTGCAGGATCTATCGAGGAGTTCGATAGAGACGTTAAAGGTTCCGCAGTATACTCAGCAGGGTTCGCTGAGGGAGTCAGGCAAAACGTGCGTCATGGAAACACGGGAGATTTAAATCGTGTTTACCTTGATAAAAATTTGGCACCGAATGAAATCAGTTCATACTATGCTGGGTATGCAGTTTACATTGTAGATGGACGAGGACCAGAAGTTGGACAATATCGAAGAATATCAAATTATGTGTATTTCGATGGGGATAATGACGCAAGATTTGATGGTGATCCGTATATCGTTGTAGATCAACCTTTTGATTTTCAATTGCACTCAGATGAAACATTGGGTAATTTAGATTCTACTAAGAAACCCTCATCGTATATCATAATCCCACATGCGGTTATAACTGGTGACGGAACAGATTGTACTGTTAGAACCAAATTAAATTCTTCAAATAAAGTTAGTGATCTGGTTACAATTACTAAAGGCAAAGACTATAGTGTTGCCACCGTAGATATATTGACTACACCATCATCCGGGACTGCCGATAACTGGAGACCTATAATTGGTCCAAAGAAAGGTCACGCAGCGAACATAGTTGAAGATCTTGAAGCATCAAGAACTATGATCAACATGAAAATTAGCAGAGATGAGAATAATGAGATCTCGACTAAAAATGATTTTAGACAATTCGGGATTGTAAAAAATCCATTACTGAACGATGGCACAAATAAAGTTGCAGGAAAAGAACTAAAGCAGGCAAATAAAATGGTAATTAGAAAACCAGAGTATCTGGCTGCTAATTATGATTTTACTAATACAAGTGGTACTTTCTTAGATGGTAAATTTATCATAGGTAGTGAAAGTAAGGCCGCCGCTAAAATCCAGTCTTTTACTGGTAGAAATAGTGAGTACGTTGAATTGATTCTTGAAGATGTACAGGGTACATTCAAAACTCAAGAACTCAATGACGACACAAAACGAATTATTTTTGGTGCCACTTTGGGTCAACTCGGTTCGTTCGAGGTAGATGAAAAGGTATCACAGTATACTGGAATTGGAACCGGAACGGCAGAAGGTTTGGTAAAAGCATGGAACCCAGATCGTAACGAATTATTGGTAGATCCTGTAGTTGGATCGTTCTCTGGTTCTACTTTAGCATCAGAAGTTCGTGGTATCAGTAGTTCTGCTTTCTATCCAAACGTAGTGCGAGTAGAAGCAAAGGGTGGTGAGTTAATCAAAACCTTTGTTGAGGGAGCGACTAACGGCGTGATTACACCTCAAATGATCGCAGGAGAACAAGACATAGCACGGATAGTTTCAGTAGATGACGTAACATCATCAAAAGTTTTAAACAAGGTATACAGAACTACAACAAATGTAGTTGTTGAAGGTAGGGTAGACTCAACTTCTCCAACCGGATATAAGTTGACAGAAGGAATGTTCTCTGCTGATGATGTAATTGAGCAAGGATCAAAGGTAAATTCCAATTACGCCAAGGGAAGTGTGGTTGAATGGAAGTACGAGTCCGGAGGGACAGGAGAATTGCTACTTACAAATGTAATCGGAACCTTCAGAGGCGGAGCAGGAACTGATGGATTTGGTGTGTCTGGTGGTTCACCAAATCTACCAGAAAATAAGTGGATTACATCTGTGTCTGAACCAGAATTGAAACTATCATCTGGTGATGTATTATACATAGAGAATATAAGACGAATAGATCGTAACATCGAACAACAAGAAAACTTCAAGATTATTCTTGGTTTCTAAGGTGGACAAATAAATGGCATCATATGACCCGACATTACTGAACATAGATCCTTACTATGACGACTACGACGAAGACAAGAAGTTTCTTAGAGTCCTCTTTAGGCCGGGTTATGCAGTTCAAGCAAGAGAACTTACTCAACTTCAAAGCATCCTCCAGAACCAAGTTTCTAGGATGGGTGACCATATCTTCGAAGATGGGGCAAAGATTCTCGGTGGTGATCAATCAGTTCAAAACTGTTCTTATGTCAGGATAGTTAAAGGTTCTGATTTAGATTTACTTGGTGGGTACGATATTAGTCAGGTTAAAACTGACGGTGGAACAACAGAGAATGTTAGTGCAAGGGTGGTTCATCTTGAAAAAACACCCACATCCACTGTAGACAACTACGATTTGCTGTATGTAAACTTCCTACAGGGAAATACTTTTCAACCCGGAGGAACTTTTGGATCAACAATCGTAGGCGGAACGGGAGCAGGAGAAATTGCAGAGGTATCTGAAACCGTCACCGACGCAACTATTGTTAATGGTGTTCAGGGAAGATCTAAAGTAGTAACAACAAGTCCCGGTATTTTCTACACCGATGGTTTCTTTGTAAAAACAGACAAACAGTCAACTTCGATTTATGGATTCACTGGTGATGGAGTTAGATTCTTTAATCAACCAAGTGGAAGCGTAGGTTTTAGTGTCCGAAGAAGTGCTGTAACAGAGGGAGATGATGCGACTCTGCGAGATCCTGCTTCTGGATCCTACAACTATAACGCTCCGGGTGGCGATCGATATAAGATTGATTTGAATCTTGGTTTTGTGAATAATATTTCAACCACAAAGAACTTCATAGAACTAGTCAGATTCGATGAAGGTAGTGTAATTTTTAAGACTCTATACACAGACTATGCAGAGTTAGAAAAGACACTAGCAAGAAGAACATTCGATGAATCTGGATCCTACACAGTAAAACCATTTGAGATTGATTTACGAGAACACTTAAATGATGGAACAAACCGAGGTGTTTATACATCTGATCGGGGTGGAGATTCTACTAAATTAGTTTCTGCTCTTCAACCGGGAAAAGCATATCTGTATGGCTATGAGTACGAAACACAATCGCCACAGTTTATTAACATTAATAAATCAAGAACAACCGATAGTTCTAGTCTAACTAAGATTCCCGGCGCAAAGGTCGGAAACTTTTTCGTTGGAGTTGAAGTTGACGGTGACGGAAATGCACCGACACCAGACGGTGTTGGTGATGACTTTACAGGTAATAGAGAATTCTTTAACAACTTAATTGCTCCTACGAATGGTTATGATGTAATAACAGGTGCAGTTACCGTCAGTCTTTGGAAGCAAACCGGAGAAAGAATCGGTAATGCAACGGTACATAACTTAGAAAAAGAAAACAATTCTTCTGTCATAAACGCCGTTAGAAATGAAATATCTAATCACCAAAGTGGAGAAGTAGATCAAAACTACATTCATAGATTTTATATCGATTCGTTTATTGGTGATGGTGACTTTTCTAGTGCGTATTATATGACGCCACCGAGTAATCTCAATACTGCACCTGAAAATCTAGGAACTGGGTTCCCGGCTATCAGGTTGATTTCTGTTCCAAACTCTAAAGATAGTCAGACGTTATTTGATATTCCAGAGTCCGGTCTAGTATTTGAAGTTCCACAGGGAAAAACTGTTAAGTCAATTAATCAACTTAGATACGTCTATAATAGATCAAACACAATCACAGTTGACGACAATGGTGTTGCAACTTGGAATCTCAGTGTTGCAACAGACCCAGAGGGTGTTCATCAGTTCTTTAGTGAATCTGGCACTGAACTCATCACAAACACTAGTGATTACATTTTATTTGCACGACCCATTACTGACGACGGGACAACTGGGGTACTACAACTTGTAGATAATTACTTCCAAAATAATTCAGATGATGCCCCCGTCTATCAACGATCTGCTGATGGGAAAACTCTGACTATAACAATACCAGATTCTTCTCCCGGAAATGAATATGTTCTAGTTGCTCCTATTGTGGCGCAAGATCAAGGTTCTTCAAATTCTATCATCACTTCACCTACTATTAGAAGTAAAACACTTACTAAAGAAAGTCAAAGGTTTACTACCTCGGAACTTGTAAATGAAGGTACGTTTGACGCCCCTGTGTTTTATGTCCCTCTAAGTAAGTTTGATGCATATCAAATAACAGAAATGGATTCTGCGGAACCGGGAGACTTCTTGTTTGATGATGGACAAAGAGATACAAGATATCTTACTGGAAAATTATACATCAAACCAGAGAAGTATAGCACTTATATTACACAGGATCCCGAGAACCAATCATCTATACTAAATGAACCGTTTGGAATAACATATGACTACTTTCAGCATAGTGGATCAATTGGACCATTTACAGTTGAATCTTACGCTGGAATAACTTATGATAATATTCCATTGTTTGCAAGTCCAAGTTTAGGTAAGACAACTTCACTGGCAAGTTGTATAGACTTCAGACACAGTGGTCCCATAGGAGATGAAATTTCGGGCCATGTAATCCCGACAGACAATATCATTAGCATAGAAGAGTCCCACACATATTATCAGTCTAGAATTGATAAGATTGTTGCGAGACAGTCGTTTGGTGATGACATAAACTTTGATGTTATCGAGGGAGTTCCAGATCTCAAACCAGTGGCGCCAGCAGACAGACCTGACTCTATGACATTGTATACTATTGCACTGCCACCATATACACACAATGCATCGGATGTTGCGGTTAAGTATATCGAAAATAACCGATACACCATGGCAGACATTGGTAGGGTTGAGAAGAGAGTTGATGATCTTGAACTTTATACAAAACTATCTCTTATCGAAAATGAAATTGAAGCGATGGATATTGAAAAGAGTAATAGTAGTGAAATCGGAAGTAAAGTCGGTATAGTTGTCGATACTTTTGCAGGACATGGATTAGGAGATGTATCAAATTCAAATTATGCATGTTCTGTTGATTATGAAAATTCAATTCTAAGACCACCATTCAACGAAACTAGTCACACTCTAGATACAAGTTCATTAATACTTGGTGACAATTTGCAAATTTCTTCGGACGGTCTTGTTCACTCTAAGATTACAGGAACCCAACCACTAATTTCACAAACTCTAAGTAATGGTTTTGTTTCAGTTAATCCGTTCGATTTAATCAACTGGATTGGTCGTTTAGAACTCGATCCGCCATCGGATCAATGGTTCTCTACTTCAGTTCGTCCAGTGGTGAAAATTAACGATCTTGGTTCAAACGACAACTGGAAAGTCAATAACTTCAATGACAATAGAGGATTCGGAACTCAGTGGAACGAATGGTCTAGTATTTGGTCTGGAGTTGAAAGCATAGACGACAATCTAGTTAATGTTGTCGGTGAAAGATTCTTAGAGCAAGCAAGAATTCAAAACTCTGATATATTCATTGCATCTAGGATTGAGAAAAACGTATCTTCTGTATCAAACATTGCAAGTACCATCGAACAAAGAAAGTCCAGACTTAACATCAGACTAGGGAATGTTCCTGATACTCTGAAGAAGAAAGTAAATGACAAGATTATTGATGTTAGTGTTGTTCCTTTCATTAGATCTCAAACTATAACGATTAAAGCAGAGAATCTAAAACCAAATACGAAAGTCGTTCCTTTCTTTGATGGTGATGATGTCAGTCAATTCTGTACACCAAATGAAGGGTCTCTTGGTGGTGACATCACAACGGATTCATTTGGTAAGATTACAAATCTTAAATTTTCAATTCCCCCAAAGAAATATCTTACCGGCGAAAAAGTCTTTAGACTAACAGATTCGTCTACTAATACGGCGGCAGATGCAGAAACTTCTGCCGAGGGTATCTACTATGCACAAGGTGTTCAGAACACCACTGATACCACCTTTAGTGCTACTCGTCCTATAGTTCTTCGAAGACAAACAGTAACTAGTGAGAAAATTGTTCGGGATGTTTATACTAGAGAAGATTCTTTAAATCTTTCATTGGAAACACAGTGGGTAGATCCACTCTCACAGATCTTTACCGTATCCTCTAATATACACTCTAATGGTACATTTTTAGATCATGTAAATCTTTACTTTGCATCTAAATCTGAAACACTTCCAGTCACTATACAGATTCGACCAACTGTTAGTGGATATCCATCTGCATCTTCGATCATACCTTTCTCTGAGGTTACGGTGTATCCGAGCGAAGTCAATGCCAATACAGATATTCCAACAGCAACCAAGTTCCAATTTTCTTCTCCGGTATATCTACAACCCGGAAACTACTCGTTGAGTGTCATTTCTAATACAGATGATTACAAACTGTATACAGGAAATATTGGACTAGAAGATTCTTTAACTGGAAATGTAATAACTAGAGATCCTCAAATGGGTAGTGTGTTCCTACCACAAAACACAAATGTGGCAGAAGAAGAAACTGCAACGATATTTATGTGTGAAATTAACAGGTGCTTGTTTACTGCTGCGCCCGGGAACTTACAGATTAATCTGACAGATCCCGGAGTATCTACGGATGTAAACCTTGTTAAGATTCTATCAAATGAATTAATCTTACCAACAACATCGATAGTTCATAAATTAACTTTTGGGACCTCACAAACCACATTCCAGTTACCACAAAATGAAAATTATCAGTTCTCACCGAGTCAGTTAATTTCATCTAATCCTTCCGAACAGGAAAAAACTACACATGTTGTTGAATTTACAAATCCATCTTCTACTACAATAAGTGCGGTTCTCGACACGAAGAATCTTTCTGTTATTACAGTAGAAAACGTGATAAACAATTCTGGTGCTGGTGATCCAAATTATCAAAGTCCTGCCGTTGATAACGCGGCCGCTAGGTATCTAACACGTTGCATAAAACTGCAAGAGGTTGGAGACGATCTTCGCGTCTTCCTTGATATCAACAAACCAACTGGAACTTCAATTGAAGTTTACTGTAGAACTCTTCCACCTTCTACCTATCAAGAAATTGAAGAATCTGATTTTTATAGACTACAAGAATTGACACCTGTGCAGGAAACAGAGAACCCATTCGAGTTTACAGAAACTAGTTTTAAAGTTGGTGATAACGCTCAAGATAAAATTGGACAATACACCACATTACAAGTTAAGGTATTAATGTTTTCTGACAATACTAGTAATGTCCCGCAAATTAAAGACCTTAGAGTGGTAGCAATGATATGAGAGCGAAAACTGATAATAAAAATTATGAACGAGATCTAGAAACGGGCGCTTTGATTATGGTAAATAATGTAAAACTAAAAGAAGATCTCGAAAAAAGAGGTCAAAAAAAAGACATACATAATCTAAGGCAAGAGATAGAAAATCTTAAGACAATGATCTGTGATCTAATCAAAGAGGAAAAATAATAAATGTCTACCGGACCACAGTTTAACACATATGAAATTGCAGACGTTTCTTTAGGTGATACCTTCCAAGAGTGGAGACGTATTACTAACGAAGACATTATTGATAAACTAAACAGACTCAAAGTTTATACTGGAGTTTCTGGTGACGGTATCTCTGTGTCCACTGATGCAAACGGAAATCTTGCCATAGAACACTCCGGGTTTGTTCAGAAGGGTGTTACCTTTGGTTCTGATATTACCATCTTAGGTCAAATGACAACTGTTCATTCTACGAATGTTACTGTTGCTGATTACAACCTTGTACTAGGTGGAACCTACGAAGACGGAACACAAGGATTAAGTGCAGATTCACAAATTCTTGCAGCGGGTGGTGGTGGTATTATCATCGCTCGTTCAGACGGTCCTAGTGCCGGTTGGTTATGGAAACCACACCAAATTGGTGTATGTGGACACACTGGTGCGTGGACTACAAACGAAAATATAGAATTTGGTGACGGTAGAGGATTAGTAACAGGAACCGCAGGCAATCTACACTTTGGTGGTGGTGAGTCATGTGAAGTTCTCATTTTTGGATTTACTGCTCCTCCCGGATTCACAAACGGTCAGCGTGGAATAACTAGGAATCACAGAAGCGTAACTCTCCGTTATGATAATACAACTTTATCAACACCAATTGATGTAGCAGAAATTGACGAAGAGGGACACACTAGTTTCTTCCACGGTGTTAACAAGAAGAGAGTAACGACAGATACGGCACATGGACTTTCTTTTGGTATGCCAGTCAGACCTCACGGTGAAGGTTTCACCGGAGCATTTGCCGGTAGTAAAGAAAGTGCAGAAGCAATCGGTATTGTATCCGAAGTCATCAATGACAAAACATTCGACATTACGTTCCAAGGTGAGGTTAAGAGTTCTAGGTGGGACACCATAATTGATAATGTCCCCGCAGGATTTACCTTGGAGATTGGAAGGGCCTACTTCCTCTCGTCTGGAACGACTGGTATGCTTTCTCAAAATTCTCCCGTAGATTCGCAAGTTGGTTTCGTAAGAAAACCAATGATGATTGGTGTGACAGGAGACACTGGATTCGTTGTTAGTTATATCGGCGGAGAAATTGCAGAGTCAATTGAAACTGGTGTGGTTTCACAGGGAAATAGACTTCTTGTTAATCAGGAGAACCACGGATATACCGTTGGTGATGTTATGAGGTTTGAAACTGGTATAACAAATCCAGCACAACCGTTTGGTGTCTATGTTAAAGCACAAGCAAATAGTGAATATGATGCAGAGTCACAGGGAATCATTAGTGAAATTGTAACTCCTGCTTCTGGATCATCAGATGCATTCTATCTTACAAACTCAGGTTGGGTAGATCTTCAGGACGGACCGTACACATATAACACGGGAAGAGTATACTTCTTAACACCAAACAGTTCAGGTGCGCCGATCAGTAGTCTTGGATTAGAATATCCACGAACTATTAACATGGTCAAGAAACCAATGTTCATTGCAACGAGTCCAACAAGAGGACTGGTTCTGTCGTATGTTGGTAGAAAAATTACTACAAATGTTGCTCCACCTACTGGCGACGGAGACTCAGAAGAAACTACTTCATTAACAGGTAAGACGTTCTCCCCAACCGATGGACAAAAAGTAACTAAACTGATGTTCAAGCAAGCAAGATCAACTGCTCCCTTGCCATTCTTAGCATCAGGAACAAATCCGTCTCCGTATGATCCTGAAATCTCGACATATGAAAAGTTCAGAATATTCTTTAGTCAATCGACTGAATCTTCTGATAATACCTCACAACCACATAATGTTGAGTATAATTATACAAATAACACAGGCGCCTGGACAAGCATCAATGACTACTTCACAAAGATAACACCACCCGACAATGCCACGCATATGATGGTGAAGATTTACATAAAGCGAAGAGGTATTGGTAGGTTTGAAGAAGTTTATGCTGGTGTTCCAAATGCGAACTTCCCAATCAATTTTGAAACTACTGAAAATATCGCCA
>Ga0209337_1000536_pt1 | contig 30648 bp, 29 predicted proteins | sample LinPmetageLP53_FD_184044 | JGI IMG/M metagenome (GOLD analysis project Ga0209337, IMG submission 184044) | Marine viral communities from the Pacific Ocean - LP-53 (SPAdes) (version 2) | ecosystem: Environmental > Aquatic > Marine > Oceanic | place: Pacific Ocean | collected 2010-02-08 | reverse complement strand
TCACCATCTACAAATTCTACTTTAGGTAAAGGTTCTATATTTCTACCTTTTTCTATCATATAATCTGTTAAATCCTGAATCATCTGTTTATAATCTATTTCACTAGAATATGTAGCATTTTCATTTAGTACAGGTGAAACTATGTTAAATACCATTTCTTTATCTTCTTTTGATAAAATATCTGGTAAGAATGGGGTAAAATATAATTTTCCTTTTTTAGCTGCTTCTCTAGCATTTCTACCTCTCATACCTTCATCTTGTGTAGTAACAACTTTTAGATCTAAATTATTATATTTTTCAGGATTTTTCTTTAAAGCTTTTGCTCTATTTATAATATCTTTTTCATCATCATCAGCTCCTTCTCTTTTACCTATTATCCAATAGATAATATCTTGAGGATTATTTTTAGCAAAGCTATAAATATCACCAATAGGCATTTTTGAAGGTTGTATTTTAACTTTTGGTGGTAGATAATTTTGATAAATTTCCCAAATTAATATAGCTTCTGCTTGAGATATACCATTTCTTTCTCCACTACCTACTAATATTATTAATTCATCAATTTCAGGATATTGTTTTAAAGCTTCATCTACTACTTCAAAATGCCCTCCTATAGGGGGTTTAAAACCCCCACCATATAAAGCGACTATTTTATTTTTATTTTCAGGTAATAGTCCTTCTAATAATGATTTTGTTAATTTATTCATGAACGTAAAAATTGTTCTATTCTTATTTGTGCTTCTTCCTTAGACATTGTGTATTCTATTACATCATAGATAAAATCATCATCTAACATAGCTTGAATTTCTTCTTTATCTTTAGCTTTTCTTTCATCAGATCGTTTTTGTTGGGCTGGTGATTTAGGTAAAGTGTCTTGTGGTTTAAAAGGGTCAAGATATTTTTTAATAATTTTATTTATATCTGTTATTCTAGTACCTTCTAAAGTATTAGCAACTGCTACAAAATTATTACCAAATAAACTAGCATATTTAGGTAAATTATTAGTTACACCTTTCCAAGTACGCATTACAATAGCTGGGGCTAAACTTCTATCTTCTCCATCTGATTTTTCATATCGATTTTGGTTTTGAGATAATGAACGTTCTAAATCAGTGTAAACATAAAGCATAAATACTTCATACCCTGCTTCTTCTAATTCATCTTTTAATTTAATAGTATTATTAAATGAAGCTGCTGTACCATCTAATATAAATGATTCTTTACCTTTAATTGTGTCCTCTATATCACCCTTAAATTCTTTATTTGCTTGAGCCATAGCTTTTGCCCCTTTACTTCTTTCTTCAGGTGTTGCATTTTTTAAATCTAAAGATACATTTGCTTTTTTTAATAAACTCATATAACGATTGTCTAAATTTAAAACTTTTAAATCACTTAAATCTAAACCTCTTAATATATATCCTTTACCTGCTCCCGGTGCACCTGCTAATATAATTGCTTTTGGCATTCCTATTGCTTCTTTTAAAATTTGAACTAAACTTATCATATAGTTTTATTATAAATATTATAAGTTTCTCTTAGCTGTAGTTTTAAATTCTGTAAATGTAGGAGAATGTCTAGGAAATTCTAAATCAAATAATTTTTTAACAGTATTAAAAATATCTATATTTTCACCTTGTGTACGTTTTGACTCATGCATTTCCCAACCTTTACCTTTTAAACGTTTACCTTCTTTATCTTTACCTCTAGATTTAGATTTTAACCATAATACTCCTACTCTATCTACAGTTTTACCATAACATTCTTCATAACATTGAGCATAAATAGCTCCTTGTAAGTCATGAGTTATTTGTAAGTTATTTGATGTTTTAAAATCAATAATCCACATTTCTGTTTTACCATCTATTTCTATCTCACATACTAAATCACAAGTACCTGCTACTTTAATTTTATCTGAAAATAAATGTACTTCTGCTTCAACCAATGTAGGATTATATTCTTCCCAAAAATCAACAAATTTTAAAAACATTTGCCAAACATCAGGATTATATACAGGTATACCATTAGATAAAAAATTTAATTCTTTACCATTAAGATAATCTTCAATCATTTCATGTACTTGAGTACCTTCTTCAGCTGCTTTTTTAACAATCCAATCAGCACTAAAACCTACTTTTTTTAACCAGTCTTGAAAATGTTTTCCTTTTGGATAACAACTTAAGACATAAGTTATAGAAGGATAATACTTACCATTTCTTCTATAATATCTTGCATCTGGTAAGGTGATTTGTTTTGAATCTTCACTAATTTCTAAAATCCTATTATAAGACTTTTTTATATTTCTTTTTTTCATATTGATTGTAATTTCCTTTCCATTAATTGGTAGGAGGTTAAGGGGAATGTATTTTGGATTAATGTTGTAAAATCATAAAACCCCATTTCACTAGGATCTTTTTCTTTAAGATCTATTAAATAAACTTCTTTTCCTTCATTTATAAATTCTTCTGCAAATTTAATTGCTTGTTTCATAGCGTCTGTATCTAATGCTATGTATATTTTTTTAATTGTTGATGTAACTATTTTTTTTCTTAATTCAGATTGTATGTTTTTTCCTAATAAAGGAATAGCATTACGTTTTATAGCAATAGCATCAAACATACCCTCACATATTACTAATGGTAAAGACCAATTAATTAAATGTTCATTAGGTATAATATTACGTGATGCTTCTGGGTTTTTATATTTAATGTATGGATCTTTTTCAAATGACCTTCCTGTAAAATAATTTAAATTACCACTTTTATCATAAGAAGGAATAATAACCATTTTTGAATATCTACCATATTCACAATAACCTATATTATATTTTTGAATATCTTCAATTGTTATTCCTCTATTTTTTAAGTAAAACCATGCTTGTTTACCTATTAAATTTTTATTGTTATTAGTTATAGGTAAAAATTCTTTAGGTAGATTTAAATCATATTTAACTGTTTCTATATCTTTAACTTGATAACCTGTTTTTACTAACAATTTTAACTCATCAAAATATTCAGGTAGAGCTTTAACTTTTTTAAATAAAATATTTAAATACTTACCTTTTTCATTACAAACCCAACAATGCCAAGGATGGTGTCCTTTTTTATTATCTGTAAAATTAATTTCTAATTTAGGTTTGGAATGATTACATAAAGGACAATGAAATGCTCTATTACCACGAGCAGTTTGCTTACCTTGACCTAATACTTTACTTACTAAGTTTACTAGTAGTTCATTTATCATGTAGGAAATATACGAATCCTAATTTGTATCTCCAAAGTCACGTGTGAAGAATTTCCCTAAAATATTATCATTAAAAAATTCATTTGGTTTTTCTAAAACTTCATATAAAAATTGATATTTAGTTTCAAAATAAGTTAATTCTTTTTTACTATTAGCAAAATGAAGAATCATACGTTGAAAGTTTTTTTCGGGTTCATTTTTAACTAATTCTAATAATTGTTTATTTGAACTCCAATATGTTTTCCAATCTGATTCTTTAGAAACTACTTTAAATTTAGGTGGTCTACCTTTTTGACCTTCAAATATTTTTAATTCCTTTTTACCTAATTTTTGTTTACGAGTAAACACAAGAAATTTTTTACCTATGTAAGATTTGCCTGAGGGGATGTGGTCTATTCTATAAACAAACCCCATAACTTGTTTTTTTAACTGATTAATGTCAGTTATTTTTTCTTTATTATATATCCAGGACATTATAAAGAATCAAATGATACTTGGATTTCTAAGTCAGAATTCATTGGAACTTTAGTAGGAACCGATAATTTTCCAATAGCTAATAAATTTTGATCATTGTCATATAACCCTACAGTTGTAATATAAGGACTAAAATATGATCCTGTTGCAAAATCTTTATAAACATTATTAGTTCCTAAAGGAACATTTACTTGGCTACCAGATAATAATGAAGGGTTTAGAGAATAACCAAATTCATTTTCTCTTACAGTACATTTATATTGATGTTCATATAAGGTAACTGATGAAGACCATCCAACAGTAAGATAATCTAATTGATTTATAAATGCACCATTATAACCATTTTGACCTCCTAAAACGTATACTCCTAATGCTGAGACTTGGGTTTGATATACACCTGCAATAGCTTCTGATTGGCTTATAGGTGTTAGAATAGCCATCCCATGTTCATAAATTATATTACCACAATATTGATCATGTACTTTAATACCCGTAGCAGAATTTACCCATCTAAATCTAATATCACCATTTCCATCATCCCAAAGAGTTGCTGTATCTGTTGCTCCTGAATTATTCCAAACTAAATTAAAACTTTGAGGTTCAATATTACTACCCCATAATTTTGATGGAATAGAAATAGCTGTTATATAATTATTATCCAGAGCAGATTCAACTAATATATTTTCTCCAATTAAAGCCGCTCTAGTTTGGGTAATAGTACTTGATAAATAATTATCATATTGGGGGCTTTTTACTGCCCCAATAGGTATATTATTTGATCCTTCAATGCCTAAATTAAGATTATTATATTCAGCAAATGAATTATTTTGAGGACCTTCTAAACCATATAATAAACTTGAAGTAGCTGCAAAACTACCAGACATACTTCCAAAATAGTTGGAGTAATAAAGTTGCATTGCACTTGAATAAACAGAATTTGTATTTAATTTATTTACAAATCCTGTAGCGTTTTGAGATCCTGAAACAGAAGATGCTTGATTAGATTGCCATAAACTTTGTTGGGAAGTTTCAAATATTAATTTATTAGCTGGGGGTTGAGTGCCAAAATAAACTTCAATTCCTACATTAGATGCCGTCATAGCATTTCCTGTAAAGCTAAATCCTTTATTAGCTGAAAAGGGGGTTATTACAATGTCTTTTGTTGTAAATTGTTTGTACGCTGACATACATTTTAATAATCTAATTTAACTCTAACAAGTAGTTCTTTTGTAAAATCTTTAGCTAATGGTCTGCTTAATTTTGCTATAGCACACAATTCATTTGACTCATTGTATAAACCTACACTTGTAATAAATGTTTGTGGATTATTTTGCATTTGAGGCCATAATAATTGTCCTGTTGAACCTGAAACAAATGATGGATTTGAAGAATAATTAAAATCTGCATTTTGAGCTCTTACAAAATAAAAATCAGATGCTAATGTTTCTTGAGAATTTAATCTAAAAGTATTTCCAGCAAATACACTTTGAGATATAGCTCCATACAGTTTAGACATATTAGCATCATTTTGATTTGAGTTTCGTGCTGTACCTAAACTAATACCTCCATCAGTTCCAAAAGGTTGATCGCCATCTAATGCTGCTGCATTTAATAGTATTAATCCTACATCTGGTAAAAATAAACCATATGATCCTGAAGCTGGTGTATAACCATTAGCATTTAAACCTGTATAAACTGTTCCTTCTGATCCTGAAACTACTTGATAAACTCTTCCGGCATTTCCAAAAACATTACCAGTACTTATACTACTATTATCTGTTAAGCTTAAGGTTACACCTGCTCCTGCTCCAGTACCACCTGATGATCCTGATAAAGATAAAGCCATTGTACCTAATGCTAATGATTCTTTGTATCTTGCTCTTTCAAATGATAAAGCATAAAAGTATGATGATGAATAATTTCCAAATATAAAAGGTTCTGTATCATCTCCTAAAGCTATATTTTGATATTGACCAAATATAGTAGATGAAGGTGATTTACCAGGAACTAAAGAATTATAAAGTAAACTACCACTACCTACTTCATCACCATAAGCTATATCAAATTGAACTGCTGCTGTAGTCTCTGTAGATGCTGTTTGGTAGACATGAATATAATATTGTCCTGAATTAGATGAGTTTTGTACTGATGAAGTATAGGCCTCAGTTAATCGAGGTTCATTTCCACTCCATAAAGTTCCTGTTGTAGAATCTATACTATTAATTATGTCACCTGCACCAAATGTTGTAAAAGCTCCGTTAGCCATGTTTTTTTTATTTTAAATTTTTATTGCATTCCTGCTGATTTTCTTAACTCAAATGGAATTTGTAATCTTGCTCCTGTGCTTCTACCTACAACTGTTAAGGTTGCATATAATACATCTAAAGAACCAAATATATTAATTGATGTAGAAGTAATTGTAAAATTAGTTCCTGTTACTGTTTTAGAAACATTAGTACCTAAAGTTGTTTGTTGATTTAATAATTCATTTGAATTAGCTCCCCCACCTGTAATATTAGCATAAGTAATATTTGACATAGTTACAGTATAACCATCTGCTTCTGACTCTACACCTGTAAATGTTTGGGTTTGTGGTGTAAATGATGGTGCTAAAGTATCTCCTGTTACCATTTGTATTATTGATGGTGCTTGAATAGTAGGCATAACTGCAGTTGAACGAGGTAAAGTAACTAATTTATACTTCATCGTTTGTAATTCATTAGGAAATGCCTCTAATACAGGCATATTTTCAATTGCTTCCCCATAATAAGCCGATCCTGAGGGGTGGTTTGGATTATATAAAGAATAATCTACTTCATCATCTGCTAATGAAAATTGTGTTATATTAAAAGCATTACCGCCTTGAGCTAATAATTCTCTTCCTTTTTTTGTTAAAATAGCATCTACTGTTACTACTTGATTATTTAAATATCCCATTTTTTATTAGTATTTTATTATAAATATATGTATTTTTTGTTTCTAATCCAAATTATATTAAGCATTCGAACCTCCTAAACTGTCAGGACTGTCTTGTGTAAATACATTTTCAGATTTTAATTTATTAATTATTTTTTGAACATTTCTTTGCTGTACTTCAGTTATATCATTAGGTATTAAATAACCATCACCAGATAACGTTAAAGCACCTGCTGATCCTGATGGTTGGTTTGCATTTAATATAACTCTATCATCTGCTTCTACTCTTTTCCTTAAAGTCATAGCATATATTTTTCCTTCTGGTATTTTATTTTCTAAATCATTTGGGTTAGGAGTTACTACTAGTCTATCAAATAAAAATCCAGGATCTAGAGGGGCAAATGATGTTTTAGAGGTTTGGTCCTGATTTGAAATTAACATAGGTGATAGTGAACATGAATTATATAATACAGATCCAGTAGAATCAGATGAAAGTTCATTAGTCTTTATACTAGAACTCAAATTTAATATGTAATTAGTAGACATATTCCAACAAACATCAGCGGGTGCTAAATTGGTTACATTAGTTCTATTAAACAATGATGCTGTTATTCCAATTATTCCAGTTCCATCTACAACAGAATGAGTATTAAGTGCTGTAATGGAACCACTAGTATACATATAATCTTCATCTTCATCAACAGATGAAAAGTTAAAGGTTACATTATTATTAAAAGCTGATCTATATCTTTTCCATAATTCTGTAAAGCTAAAATAACCATCTGCTGGAAGAGGTCCTTGTGATGTAACCCTTGTAGGTGTTATATTAGTATTATATGCTTCAACTATAGTAGATTGTATTTCAAACTTAACAGTAGAACTAGCTTTAAAATTTGAATTTGTAGTCCATATATTGGGAGGCATCATATTATATCCTAAAACTGTAAAATCCTGATCTTGTTTTCCTAAAATACTAGGATTAGAGGGATCTACAAAATATGAATATGAGACCCTTATTTCATCTCCTACTTCAATATCCAAAATTTGATTATTTGTTACTCTATATTCAGGTAATAATGATCCCGATATATTCCATCTATAATAATTATTTGGGTTTTCTTTTTCATTTGAACTTAATAAAGGTAAAGAACCATTTCGAGGATTGGGAAATGTACCCCCATCACTACCTAATAAATCTCCACTGCTTGCTATTATAGGATTTATAAACGCTCCCCTATTACCACTAGCTCCCATTCTACTAATAGATACACTACTAGTTGTAGTTGATGAACCTAAAGGATATATATCTCCTAAACGTATTAATTTATTCCAGGAATTAAACATCATTAATGAAGGCCCATTTATAGAATAGGTATTTACGCCAGCTGCAGTTAAAGCGTCATTAAAAACAGAACTAGGTAATTGTCCTGGGTTAGGGCCTCTTAAATTTAATATACCTTGTGATTTTCCATTTTCATCTAATAAACTCGATGTATATAATAAAATTGGTTGTGGGGATTCACTATAAAATTCTTGTGTAGAAGGAGAATAAATAACACTACCTGATGAGTAAACCTTATTGATATTAGAAGCATTAAGTACAGATGATTGAGATATTGTATATGCAGTATAATTAACTCCAAATCCCATATAAGAAGCACTTAAAAGAAGTGATTGAGACATAGGAGTAATTTCTATATTTGGATTATTAACTGTTTGAAGATCTGATGCATTAAAAAAATCTTTAGCAACATCATAATCGTACCAAATTGGTAAAGTATAATATTGAATAGGTGATATATTATCTAAATTTACTTGATTAGAATGGTATGCTATAAAATTAATTCCCCCAGCATTAATTTCTCTAGCTCCTACACCTAAATTTGTATAACTAAGTATAGTACCCCCTACATTATTAAAGGTTTTATTTGATTGGTTGTAAATAATTGTTGCTTCTCTTCCAGGCATAAAAGTAGAAGACATTGCTATTAAATTTTCATTACTACCATTTATTAAAGATGAAGTGATAATTGGAGATTGTTCACTTAATATTTCTTCAAAAGGAATTTGAATTAATTGATCTATATTAAAAGTAGTAGTACCAAAATATTCTTTACTTTCTAAAGAAGATTTAAAATGAGCAATATTAATAGGATTTCTATTAATTACTGCATTTTTACCAAATGAAGTATCTCCAACCCAACTACCAGTTTCACCATTAATGTATTGAACTTTATTTTGAGTAAGTAAAAATGGTGGATTTGCTAATCCTGTAATTCCTGTATCTGTAGATCTTCCAATTGCTAAACTTTCAGAAGGTATTCCTGTGTAAAAATTATAATCTGCACTTTCTAATAAACATCCTATATATCTTGGGTTTATTATTGCTTTTGTAGTATAATTACTATCAGGTACCTCTGAGTATTCTAATAAATTTTCATTGGTAGCCGTTCCTTCCCACCCTAATTGTGAAGCTGAAATAGTTAAGGCATAATCATTTGGAATTCCTTCTTTTAATTCAAAACCAGGTGATACAGGATCAAAATCTTGGTCAAATAAAAATGAGTTTTTTCTACTACTACTTATATTATTAAGAAGAGGATTATATGGAGAAGCTTGGAATAGTTGACTTGCTGATGGTACTATAGTAAAAGCATCTCTTTCGTAAAAATGTTTAGGACCTAATTCACCTATAGGGGTTATTACAACATTTGTAATGACTATAGAACAATTTCCAGTAACACCAGATGATGCAAATCCCCACCCCCCATTATCAAAACCTTCTCCTGATGGTTGATAAACAGTACCTGCTGCTATATTGGTTGGTATAAAATCAAAAGTATATGCACTAGACGCAACACCAGTATTTGTTGCTGTTGATGCTCCATTTACATCTAGGGCTATAAAAGCAAAATTTGGAGTAAAAAATGAATAAGCACCCAGTGTAAGAGCAGGAAAGAAAGTAACTGTACCCGAACCTAAGGTACCAACAATATTTACATTTGCTGAAAAATTATATAGTTGACCCGGGACTAAATTTTGAAAAGAACCTGTATAATAATAGCTACCTACAGTTAAAGCACTATCTACATCAAAAGTAATAGCGTTAGTTCCTGCAATTATGTTATCAAAATCACCTGAACCTCCACCCCCAAGTAGATTTACTCCACCACCAGCGGAATAATTTACAGAAGGTGGTGATGGAAATATGTCTGGTGTTTGATCATTTCCATCAGCGAATATTCTATAGGGATTATATTGAGCAGGAATCATTGGTACATTACTACCACTATACTCACCATTATAAAATTCTTCTTGAGTATTTACTATAACTGTGTCTCCAGTAAAGGGATCTAAAACATTATATGATTGAGTAAATGCTGTATAAGATGAAGTTGGTGTATTATATTTATTAATACTTCCTCCTGCACTTCCTGTTAAGGAATACATTCCTATACTTGAAGTAATTAGAAGATTTTGTTGCGACATTATACTATTAAATCCTGTTTGAGTAGTAGCTCCAAAGCTATTAGAGCCGGTTTCAGGCGTCTTAGCTACAGGAGTTTGTGTATGCATACCAATCACTGCATCGGTTTTATTTCGTTCTAATAGATGTTGTTTTACGATAATTCCCGTACTTAAACTAGTACGAGCAGGAACATAATTTTTAATTGCCTTAAATAATGAGGTTTCATAAAATTTTATTAATCTATTATAATCATATTCTTTTTCTATTATAGTAGGTAATCCTGTATATCTAGGATCATTAATAGTAATACCTTGATATTTTTTAAAGTAATCATTTGCTATACGAGTTAATTCAGGATATCTATCTGAGCTTTCTGATATAAATCTTGGGTCTGCTATTGCATCAGAAACTACTCCATGTCCAAACGTAGCAATTATGTCATCATTTATTTCATTTTGGAATGAAAATCCAACTTCTAATGAATTTAAATCTTCTGTATAACTAGCACTTTGTTCAAATTCTTGTTGTATACTTCTAAAAGGAGACAGTGTAGTACCATACTCATTACCATCAATTACTTGAATTTTATTTTTAATTCTGTTTCTAATACCAGCTGCTGGCTGGTCCATGTAATTTATTTGGGTATTAGGTTCTAAGTATGATGATGTTAATGATGTTGTATATGTACCATCACTTCCTGCGTAAGCAATAGTATAACCACTTCCAGTATTATAACCAGTCATGTAAAGAAATGATGAAGTATATAATGTTCCTTTTTTATTAACTAAAGAAGGATGTAATGATCCTAAAGCACTTCCCCCAAATGATGGAAAGTTAATTATATCAGGTGTTCCCCCAAATTTAAAAATACTTATAGACCCTCCATCCTCAACTGCAGCTAAATTAACCCCTGCAGAACCTGTAACATCAGTATATTCTAATTCATTTCCTAAAGGTAGTCTAAAAGATAATAAATCATAAGAACTACCCTCTCCAGTATTTGAATCTTCATGACCCTGAATGGATTCAGGATTCATTACATAATCATTAAATTGAGATGATGATAATGCTCTTCTATAATATCTAAATTCTTGAAATGATCCTGAAAATGAATCACCTAAACCTATACCAGCTGTACTACCAACTCCAATTGATGTTGGTCCTATTAATTTATTATAGTCAGCAGTTGCAGACATATATCCCCCTAACATAACACCTCTTACTGCAGGAAGGGCTGCATCATTAGCAAATCTATTCCATGCTATATTAACCCCATTATTTCCAACGGTTGTAAGTGTTGATACTCCTTGAAATCCTATTTGATTACCATCATAACCATCATATATATTATTTGCTACTCTTAATTCAAACTCATTATCTGTATTATCTTGATTTGATGCTGATATGTGGGTTTTTCTTTGTAGTTGTACAGACCACCAATCATCATTAAAAAATGGTAATGATATAGGAGTTGATTCTCTATACCCACCAGCACCTGATGCGGATATTCTAAAAGATAAACTTCCATATTGGCTAGTTGTTGGTAAAACAGATCCTGAATATGATCCTGATTGTGATCCTGAGTAGTGTAATGTGATACCAAAATCGGAGAAACCACCACTATTTTGACTATTTTTTACTAATAAAGATTGAGAAAAATTAGATGTTGCTGTTATAGGTTCTGCTGCTTTAAATCTAAATTGAATGCAATCAGGAACAGCTATATCAGGAACAGCTGCTGTTTCATAATAATTACCTGTTAAGGGTGTCCATGGAATTCTTATTGATCCACTAGGTGATAATGCTCCTTTTTTATAATCATAAGTAGTTAAAGCATTACTATAACGATTCATCCATAAATCATAATCATTTTTATCATCCTTATTTTTACCCCCAAATTCACTTATACGAAGCATTGTATTAGGAACTCCCCATATATTAATTAATTGTCTTAATCCAGTAACAGTTCCTTTTCTTTTTACTAAAGAAACCATATTATGGAAAATTCTTTTATAAATTTCTTGAGCTGCATTATCTAAAGGGTAAGGAAAAGAAGGATCTGATAATGCTATAACATATCCTAAAGTAGATTGTTCTTGATCATAATAATTTATAACTGAGCCAGAAGCTATATCTATGTAACGATCAATATATTCTAAACCTGATCCTGTTGCAGGAAATACTCCTATCCCATTAACATTAAACCCTATAGAATTAAAGTCATTACCATATGTTTCAAATCCTAAAGATTCTATTACATCATCAGCCATACCTAAAGGTAAAACTGATCCTGTTAAGCCTGAATTTGTATTTCTAACTTGCTCAACAGCTTCAGTATAAAGATACATTTCATCAAAACTTTGACCTGTCATGTTTACAAACTTAACATATTGGTTATTACTACTATTGTCAGTAATATATGGAGGTATTAAATAATATAAATAATCTTGATTATTTTCATCATATCTAGAAGCTGAATATATTTGATTCTTTCCTGTATTAAAATAAGTATTATCTTCATCTGTACTTCCAAACCAATTTAATACTGCTGAACTTGTTACAGAATAGTTTGTGTAAGGATATGTTGATGTATATTTAGGCCATGATTCAGATCCTGTTACGTAATATAAAAAATATTCATAACTATCAAATTTACTAATAATTTTATTAATATTATTGCTAACAGAATTATAACTAGAAGAATAATTTAAGGTAGCATTTGATGCTCCTGTTATAGTTTCAAGATTTGACAATTCTGCCTCATAATCTTCAATTAAAACCATCTTATCATAAAAATTATTTAATCTTTGTTCAGCAGATGAAAATTTTACAAATTCACTCCAATCTCCCCAATTTTTGGTTAAAAATACACCTTTTTGATCTTGTAAAGAGTTAAATTGATAATAAGATTGAGAACTATTTGTATTAACTAAATCTTTTAAAGATTTAAAATTAGTAGAATTATTAACTTTATCTTTAATATCTATATTATAATTAGGACCTTTTAATGAAAGTAAATTATCTATAAACTCTAAATTAGGATTAAATTCTACTTCAAAAACTTGAGTTTCTCCTACTTTTGTAATTATTTGAAGTTCTTCTTCTAATTCAAAATCTATAGGGAGAGGTTGATATAATTTAATTAATATTGAAGTTGTAGTAGTTTCAGAAGAAGTTTCTAATTGACTATTTATTCCTATAAAATTTCTATTACCTGTAAATGATAAATAAAACTCATCAACATCTTGTCTAGCACTTAATTTGTTTGTAAAATCATTATAATAAGTTTCTATCTGTTGAGGTGTTAAAAAATTATTTTGAATTCTTAATTCTGTCCTATCCCCAGAAATTTCTTTAATAAAATAAGGATGACCCCTATAAGATATAACATCTTCAAATTCTATATCACTATTATCAGGTGTTGGTTGAGAATTTAAAAGTTCTGACCCTAATTCATAGTCTATAAAATTATAAACAGCATAAAATTTACCATTAGAATACCCTTGATTGTAAATGTCTTCATTTGGAGACAATTCAAACTGATTGTAAACAGAAGTAGTTTCTGTTGAAGTTGAAGTACCTAATTCAGGTAATAAAAATGATCCATCATTTGCATAATCTAAATTTGTATATAATATAGTTTTAGTATAATCATATATATAAAATTGAGTTTTACTTTTAAATTCAGTAAAGGATCCTGTTAATTCTATTGATGGAACAATAGCATCTAAACTTAATTCAAATCCTTCTTGAAAAAAAGTTTCAGCATTTAATTGTATTAAAGATGAAGAAATTGGTATTGCCATTTATATTTATTTTTATCCTCTTATGTAAACATCATTACTAACTGATGGAGTATTTGCTATTTGACTTCTTCCTGTACCACTAAACCCTACATCATTAGAATCAATTGCGTTATCTAAATTAGTAGCATCTTTAATTAACTGTAGATTTTCAGCTCTTAATTCAGCAATTTCATCTAATAAAGCCTGTATTTCATCACTAATAGTTGAAAAGTCAGCATACTCAGCACTAGTTTTGGCAAGATACTGATGAGATTCTGTTGCTCCAAGCTTAGGTATAATGTAAAAGAATTTTTCATAAAGATACCAAAAATCAGGTAATTCAGCTAAATTTACATCAAAAAAAGAAGGATTTGGGGTATTTACTAATTGGGAAAAACTAGTATCTATAGTTTCATTAAATTTATCTCTATCAAATCTTTGGGCCTTTAATGTTATTTTTTTCATTATCCATTTATTACTTTAAACATTATATCTTCATCAAATACCTTAGTAGTACCATTAATAGTAGTTTTTAATAGAACAGTATAATATCTTTCTGGTTCTAATCCTCCCATGTAAATATCAAAATAACTTGAAGTTGTATCTGCACTTACTTTAGTATATTCACTATCAAAATTTATTACATATTCATTAGTTTCTGAGTCTTTTATAGCATATTGAGCTTGTTTAGGTAAATAATAATTAGTTAAATAACCAGAAGCCGTTTGGAATATTTTTGCTGGGTATTGAGGAACTGCTGCTATTCTAAATCTTTGTACACTTTGTGGGTAATAAACTCCATCATTATTGTATGAAGATATAAATGCTTCTGGTTGGTATAATGTTTGCATTTGGGATGATGTTCCATAGAAAAAATCATCAAATTTTATTTCTAATGTAGGTGGATAAATTGTATTAGTATCTACAGAATAAAATTTAAAAGTTGATGCTTCTGATTGTGAAGGAATTAATTCAACTGATGAGGTTTGTTTTATTATAAACCCCTCATTAGGTATATCTCCACCTAACCCATTAGATTGACTAAACCAAACATCTACAGCAAAGGTTACATCTACATCTAAATCTATAGAATCAGCATACGTAAAAGTTTGAGAAGAAGTTATTACTTTAGCAGTAGAAGATCCAGTATACCATGTTCCTCCTCCAGTAGTTGTACCTTGATTTTGAGAATAAGATCCTGTAGTTCTAATATTAAATGTTCCATTAGTCCAATTAATACCTGTTTTTCTTTCCCCCCAATTACATCCATCTTGTGTAACAGGTGAATTTCCAAATTTTCCTGTTCCCATATCCCAACTTTGAGAAACAGGATAAACCTTTAAGTATGATGTTGAATTTAAATTTGTAACTACAGCAGCATAGTTTTTTAAATCAGCTCCCCATTTTCTTTTTTTAAAATCAACACTACTTAAAGTTATTGAACCTGTAGTTTGAGAAACTCTACCATTAGTTGAAAAAGATTGAGATAAATTTGTTGTTAATAATATATCACCTGCTTTGTAATTTTTTCCCCTATTAGTAATTATAATACTTGATATAGTATTTCCAGATGTTGTTATATCTCCAAATGCCCCAACTCCTGCTCCTGTAGAACTAGTAAAGGGTACATTTAAATAAGTTCTATTAACTAAATCTGTTGGGTTTTGAGTAATAGGAGATGATAATGCAACATCTGTTGTTAAATAGCTTATACGTGATCCTGATATATAACTAGTAAATGCACTGTTTATTTCGTTTTGTGAAAATTTTATTAAATATCTACTAGTTTGTGCTGAATCATCTAATAGATAAGTTGATGCTTCTAATATCTCATCTAACCCTGTATTCATATTAGTATTTTGAGTATATAGGGTAGCGTCTTTTTCCGGAAATAATTTATAAATTGCCATTTAATTATATGTTAAAGTTTTTTAAATCATTAAGTTTAGGTTTAACACTTTCAGGAACAATACTTTCATCTATACTATCGGGTATGCCTCCTTTTGCTGGTTGTTGATCTGTAGGTGTACCAACAACTTTTTCAATATCTAAATTTGGGTCTGCTAATACCTCTAAGTAAGTTCTATCAGGTGTATATTGCTGCAATGTCATTGTTTCTAAAGTACCTGCATCTTCAGAATTTATAGTAGTATCTATAAATTTTGCTCTTGTAGGGTATCTTAGAACTTTATAATCTCCCCCATCTATAAATGAAGATTTTGCTCCATTTGCTTTTGAAGTTCTATTAGGTCCTCCTCCAGTTCCTTGTTTTATTCCTGATTCTGGATTTTCAACATCTAATGCTGTAATTTTTAGGGTGTCTGTTAAAGGAGATTCACCATCTGTAGCTCTTACTACCCCTTCTTTCGTTGTATAAAAAGGATTTTTAGGAGTATAATTTTGTGTAAAATTTGATTTAGGATCATTGATTGGACCACCAGTACCTCCTTGTTTTGTTCCTGCTAATGAGTTTTCAACATCTAATCCTGTTATTGCTGTAGATTGAACTAAATCATTAGTTGAAATATTAGCTCTTACTATACCTTCATTATCGGTATAATAAGCATTAGTAGGTGTATATCTTTGTACAAAACCAGATGTTGGTATTGCTCCAGCATCAGAATCATTTGGTGCACCCCCACCATTTTCAGCTTGTCCTAATAATTGATTATTAGTTCCTTCATCATACTCTGCTTCTAAAGGTGAAAGTTTAGGAGGCATAGGGCCTGGTGTGTTACCTAAATAAGTTCCTGGGGCTGCTACTCCTGTAATACCTTGATCTCCTCTAGTTGTTACTTTAAGTGTATCTTTATATAATTCTAATAAATCTTTCATTTCTTATTTTTTATAATGGTACTACTCTTCCAGTAATATCAGATGATGGATATTTTAATTCAAAGATCATAGGGTCAACTGATGGGTATACAATACCATTATTAGTTGCTGCTGATATATCATATGAATAATCACTATATCCTTTACTTGCTCCTGCTACATTTTTAATAAATACATTAGTTACAGTTTGTACCCCTTCTACTTTGTCGATTAATATGCTTAAACTTTTTAATAAAATAGGTTGATTAATATTCCAATTATCTATATTAAAATATTCTGTTAAGGTATTTATACAGTTTAAAATTACTTCATTATTATTAAAATTAGGTAGTACTATTATATCAAATTCACAAATTATATTAATAATATAAGCATCTTTAATTTTTATAGAATCATTTATCATTCTATATTCAGATAAATAAGTCTTTAAGTTTTGTTTTAAAGTTGAAGAAGCTGTTCTTAATGTTTTATTTGAATTATAAGATAAAACATACATATCTAATATTGTAGGTAATTCACCTATACCATATTCTGCTACTTTAGTAGGTTGAATAAATGATTTTGCTATAGTACCTATATTAGCAGGCATACTTAATGCTCTAATTAAATAATCTTGTTGAGTAACTGTTCTTAATTGGTTTTGAAAATTACCTAAAGCATTTTGTCTAATTTCTTCAACTGTATCCGCACCTTGTCCTCCATCAGCTGCTAATATATTATTTGTTGCTAAAGAATCAAATATAATATTAGCTAGTGGAGTATTTGAAAGGTTTGGATTTTTAAATACTACTCCATTATTATTAAAATTAGTTAATGTTCCAGAGTCAACATTAGCGGATAATCCTCCTCCTGTTAAATATCTTATAGTTAAGGTTGTATTAGCAGGAGCAATACCATAAGTATCAGTAAACATAAAATTTAAGGGAGAATAAGCTGCTGTTAATTTATCTTTTGAAAAAGCTAATCCTGTACCTACATTATCTGGGTTTGGAACTAAATCTTCATCATTATCACTTACAGTTCCTGCTCCAAAACCTAATTGAAGAGTAGTAGAATTTAAAAATCGTGTTGTAAATCTCCTTTGAACTTGTTTTAAATTTAATAAATTAGGAGCGTCATCTTGAATTGCATTTGGATCTGTATATGAGGCATTTATTTTTGTAGTAAATACAGTATCTTGAGCTAAATTTAATACCTCATGCCATTGGTTTCCATCACTATCAAAACAATCTAGTACATTAATAATACTAGAAGCATTTATATTTACTGTAGGGTATTTAGAAGGAGCATTAAATACACTTTGTATTGAATTAATAGTTCCTGATATTGCTTTTCTTGTTTTCTTCAATAAAAACCTTTGAGGCGTATTAGCTGATAGAGAATAAATAGAAACATCTGTTATATCTTGAGAGGATGAAACTGAGAAGTCACAAACATCTTCTGTTATAAAGTTTACACTAGCATTTTCATTAGAAGTTAATTGAAAACCACTTGGAATTATTAAAGCATAATCAAAATCAGGTATAGATGCTCCATTAATATCAATTTTATTAGGTAATAATTGATAAATAGCAATGTCTACAGTTGCAGCAGTTGTAACTTTAGGTTTAGAACCTAACATATAAGCTAAATCAAATAAATTTTGTTCTTGTCTAGCATATTGTATAAAAGTTTCTTGTATTTGGTTATCTAAATAAAATGATAAAACATCTCCAACATAAGAGGCCATTTCAATAAATAACATTCCTGTTGAATCAGAAGAAAAATCATTATAAGTATTAGGAAAGTATGTTTGTGAATAGTTTATAAGAGAATTTCTAAAACTATTAAAGTCTCTTTCAGTATATGTTATATTTCTATTTAAATTTGCCATTATTGTATTGCTATATTTATTTCATCTTCTACTCCTATGTTGCTAATTATATAATTTATAAATAAATTTATGGTATTTCTATCTGGTTGGTTATCAAAATTTATATTTTGTATAGTTATTTCTGGGAATTGTAATGTAACATTATCTTTAATTCTTGTTGTTATAGCACTATTAGTTCCATCATTAATTCCTTCTCCTATAAAATCTCTTAAATTTGCACCAAAAAGAGGTTTCATAACTCTTTCACCTTTATTAGTTAATAACCAATTAATTAAATTAGTTCTTATTACTTCTTTGGTTGTAAAAGTTGGATTAAATACAGCTCTTCCTGATAGGGGTAAACTAAAGCCTAAGGCAGCACTACCACTACTAACTGTTGGAAAAACATTACTTACAATTTGAGCCATTATTTACTATTCATTAAATTCATTATTTGATCCATACCTACATTCCCACCAGGTAAAGCACCATTAGTTACATCCATTCCTGGATTTGGTCTAAAATTTTGTGCATTATTAGTATTAAAACCTGCTGCTGTTTCTCCTAAAATATTTTTATAAGCATCTCTTTTATCCTGTGAAGACATTACAGGGGTTGTTGTTGAAGGGGGTAGTTGTGTAGTTGAAACTGGAGGGTTAAAAGATTCTATTATTGGTGTTTGTGTAACCACTTTTGGTGATTTTACTGCCTCTAAAAGTATATCTTTTAATTCTTCTTGTATTACTTCTCTAACAGTTTCTTTAAGTACTTTTTTTAATTCTGTTAATTTCATTGTTAGTTTTATTATAAATATTAATAATTTCTGTTTTTTATATTAATTATAATCCAGTAGGTATAGGTAAATTATTTCTACCAAATTCAAAATACCACTTATCAGCTATTGTTAGACCTGCGTTTGGATTGTTTTGGTTGTATGATGATGAATTTGGATTGCCTCCTCCAGGTGACCAAAATGGTAATTCAGAAGATATTTGGGCGTTTTCATTATACCATGTTATTCCTAATGTATCTAAAAGTTTTAAGAAAACTTTAGTTTTTGCATATGCCTTTCTTTGTTCAAATGTTAAACCATCCTCAGCAGTATCAAAATTAGGAGGGAGTAAATTATCAGGTCTTAAATTAAAATTATTAATAATATTTAATTCAGCTTCATAAATAGCTTCTAATTCAATAACTGATATTAATTCTGTAGGTGTTCCATTTATGTTAATATCATTAATAATTGGTTGATTATAACCTATTCCTCTAGAATTAAAATATTCTTTTAAAGGGTCATTAAAATTATAGGGTCTACCAGATAAAAATAAATAATTTGCTGCTTCAAAAATAGCTTGCATAAATGATTTTCTCCTAGCCATTTCTGGTCTTAAACTTATAAATTCATTTCCAATATTATTATCATTTAGTAGGTTTTCTGCCGTTGATGCTAACCTTTCTGAGTATGGATATAATTTATTATTTGGATTATTAGTAAAATCTCCATCATTTTGCCATCTTTTTGAATTTGCATTATAACCTCCCCCTATAGAATTTGCTGTATTTTCTAAAGATCGGGCTTGTGCTCTTATTTGTGATATAGCCCCATTCAATTCTAATTCACTTATAGTTTTAGCGTAATCTTCTAAAAATAACTTTTTAATAGTTGAGTCTAATACTCTATCTCCTTCTTTCCATTCATACCCTTCATTAGCTACGGCTTGTTCTAAAACAGTTCTAGAATTATCAAATGCTTCATTAACTAATGTATTGTAATACCCTTTATTTGGTCCCTTGTTTTGTGATAATTCCCAAGCTAATTCATACAATTCATTTGCTTCTTCTTCATTAGCCCCATAAATAGACATTAATATTACAATTTGTCCTGCTTTATATATAGCTTTTAAAGGATCTTCAGCTGGAGGGGGAGGGAGGAATATTAAGTCTTTAGTATCAATTAACCATTTCATTTCATTAACTAAAACTAAATTTGAGGAAGAAAAAGACTCATCACCATACAACATTTCAACTGCTACCTCTTCTTTATAATATTCTCCAGGTGGTGGTACTGATTCTTTATTTTGTGCTGTAATTTGTTTTTTGTTAAAAGAAAATTCAGTGGGAACAATTTGTTTTCTTAAATAATAATCACCATATAATAATCCAGGGGGTCCACTTAATAATTTTTCTAATTCTGCATTTGTTAATACTCCAACAAAGTTTTCAGTAGTTGCATCAATTGAATCTAAATCTTCCTGTGTGATGTTAGGATCTTCTTCTAAACATTTGTTTAAAACTTCATCAAATTTTTTTAATTTTGTAATTACAGTTCCAACATCTTTTTCAATTATATCTAAAGCTCCAGGAATTGTATCTAAGGATGCTTTTTCTTTATCTATTAAAGTTCCTAAATTGTCTAAGGCATCAGAAAAATTATTAAATATATTTAAAGGTAACCCTACACCAGGAGGAACTGCTGAAGGTGCTGGTAGTTGTTTTATTACAGTTTTTCCAGTATTTAAAGCTTCAGCTGCTATTTCAGAACCTTCTGCTACTTTATTTAAAGTAGCTATTTTTTGTTCTATTTGTTCTAAAGCTCCATTAATTTCGTTTTTTTGAACTATTAATATTTTTAACTCTTGAGTTGTGGGGCAACCTTCTTTAAATTTATCTATTAATACATCTAAAGATTTATTAAATTGAAATGTTGCTCTAGTTATACTAGTTACAATTTTTGATATAAAATCTGCTAAGGCCATTATAAAGTTCTTGTTGTTTTTGATTTATATCTTTCAATTGAAGTTAACATAGTTTGTGCTTGTAGTCCTACTTTAGTTGCTGTTTGAGCAACAGCAATATTAGGAGTAAAGGGTACAGGTGTACCTACAGTTCCTAAAGCTGTAGTTAAAGATACTATGTTAGTTAATAAAGATTTAAAATCATCTAAAAATTTATCTCCTAATATTAAAGGTTCAGTATTGCTTTCTTCTTTATCCCCTAACATTATTTTAGTTCCTACTTTAACAACAAAATTAGAAGTAGTATCAAAATTAAAACCTTTTTGTGCTCCAAATGAAATTGTTCTTGCAGAACTAAGTAAAATATGATCATTTTTAGAATTGAATAATAAACGACCTGAATTAATAATAACTTGAGAACCATTATATAAGCTAGGTGAGCTAGGAACTTCACCAAATGCAGGTGTATATGAACTATAATCAGTATTAGCTGCTCCTATTGGTATTGTTTGATTAGATGTTAAATAAATTGAAGATTTATCTGTATTAATATTTTCTACTTGAGGAATCCAAGAATCATTTTCGGTTTCGGATTGACCATTTTTTATAGTAATAATAGGTTCACCATTAACTCCACTATCTGACCAAGGATTAGAAGGTGTACTATTATTAACAGTACTTCCAAATCTTATAGTATTACCCCATCTTCCTTCTATTAAAACATCACCTTCAAAAGGTTGTAAATTTCTTATTCCTGCTCTTTCTTTAAAAGTAAAACCAAAATTAATATTTTCTGCATCAGCATCTGATGATACTTCAACCCCAGCTTCAGTTTTAGAATAATTTTGATCCTGAGTAGGTTTAGTAGCAAGGGAATTTGGAGAAGCATTATGATGTATGCTATTCCATATATTAATACTTTGAAAATAATAATATGCTTTACCAGTAGAAGGATTTGTTTGGGTAGTGGCATTAGGTAATGAAATTATATAAACTATTTCATTTACTAAGGGTAAAAATGTTATATTAGAATATAGGGGACTAGCAAAGCTTAAAGTAGATAAAGACTTTCCTGATGGGTTAGATAGTTCTTCAAATAAAATACCACCTATACTACTATATTCTCCATATTCTTTCCAATTAATAGGATAATCTTTTCCATTTAAAGAAACAAATTTAACTCTTACAGGTATTATTTCTGGTCCTTTTGAAGATTGTAAATTTAAAGGTTTTAAAGAATTTAACCCTGTAGGTATTCTAGCCATTTTTATTTTCTTTGTTAATTCTTTCTAATTTATCCATTTCTGCCATTAATTCAGCTTTTTCTTCTTCTGAAATTCCAAATTCGCCTTCATCATTAGTATTATTAACTGCTCTTTGAATAATAGTAGCCATTTTTATTAATTGTTCATCGTTTTTTACTCCAATTTCTAAATATTCTTTTATTAAAGGTACTATTAAAGTAGCATCACCTATTTCCTGGATTAATGGTTTTAATTCACTTATTAAAGATGTAATTTGTTGTTTTTTAGTAGTTTGATTTTCATATATTTCATGTAAGATATCCGAAAATTTTTTATCACCAAATACTATTGAATCTAATTGTCCCATAATTTTTGATTATAAATATTAGAAAATTAAATTTTTAAGATGGAAAATATCCTGCTTCAGAATATACTATATATTTTTCCTTAAATACTTTATATAATTTATTAGCTATTTTAGTTATTTTAGGAGTTTTAACATCAATCATTTCTCTTATGTAGATATAAAGTGCTTTTTTATTAAATACATCAATAGCATCTCTTTTTCTAAATAATTCTAGAATGCAATCAGCTATTTGAGCATCATATTCTTTAGGAAAATAATTAAAAATATATTTAGTCATATGTTTTACATATAAATCAACAAAAATAGATAATCTATCTCCTTCTTTATACCCTTGAGTATATAGTTCATCTCCAAAGTTACTGTCTGATTCTATAAACTTTTGTGAAGATTGTTCTAACTTAGTATTTAATATAAAAGATGAATTATCTCCAATATCTAAATTTTGATGTTTAGATATATCTCCTATATCAATAGATTCTATTTTTTTCTTATAATTTTTTTGATTATATACTATTAACCATCTTTTTACAATAGTACCAAAATAAGAATAAGCTTTAGCACCTTTTGAAGGATCAAAAAGATGAATTTTATCCAAGAGAAATACCATAATTTCATGTTGAAGATCTTCTAGATTTTCAACCCCATCAGTATAGTAAAATTTAAAGGTATGAATTATATTTTCAGTTAATTTGTAAAAAGGATAATGTATTTCTTTAGAGTATATATTACTTTTAAATTTTTTATCTTTACTTAAATTATATTGAACAATAGCATCTTCTGTTTCTTGAGTAAAATAATTTCTTTTCTGTCTTTTTTTCTTAGCGGCCTTTATTATATTATCCATTTATCACAATTATAAGTCTTTAATTTTAAATCCATTTAATAAATCTTGTATTGTCATAACTGTTTTAAAGAAAAAACCTATTTCATCATCACTCTTAAACCTTCCTTGAGCATCTAATTTTTTTAATCTTGCATCTGATACTTCTATTGCTTTTGATATTTTATTTAAATATTTCATATATTCAACTAGAATATCTTCTTGCTGTTCATTTTTTTTCATTAGGTTAAAAACTGCAAATCCTAATACTATTGATAATGCTGATAAAGTTGATATTAATATTGTTTCCATATTATAAATTGTCTAACATATTTTTTAATCCTGGGCTTGATATATTACTAAGTGCTTTAGATTTAGTTGATTTTGGTGATTTAATTGTAAAATTATTTTTATCTGTATTATCTGATTTTTTAAATTTAGGTAACCATTCTATTTCAAATTCAATTCTAGCCGCCATCATATCAGCTTGATGTAATATAAAAGGTAAAGAAGTACGTGGTTTTTGTTCTGGCATCCATCCTTTTAAATATTTATCATTAGCTGAATCATATAACCCATCATGTGTTTGAATAGCTACCATTTCATTAAAAGTATATTTAATATTATTATCTTGGAGTAAAAATAACCCTCTATCAGGTACCGCTGAAAATGCTAGTTCTTTATTAAACATATAATCCTCACCTAATTTGTCTTTCCTCCATTTATCAGTTTGAGGAATATATGCTTCATGATTAGCATCACCTATTTTTCCTAAATCATGATTAATAGCTGAAAATACTAATTCTTCAGTTGTAAAGGTATTCATATCACATCCAAAAGATTTCCAAACATCTGACATTGATAAGGCTGCATGGACTACTCTATTAACATGATCTACATACCCACCTGGGAATGCTGAATGGTATTCTTTTTTATGAGCAGCGGGCATAAGCATAATACGCTCGGCATATGTTTCATAGAATTTAACCAATTGTTCTTTACGAGGAGATGAGATATAAGTATTAATATTACTCATAAAATCTACCCAATTAGCTTGTATTTTTTCTGCTGATAGTTTCATAACTTTTATTTTAAATTAATTACATTGATTCTTCTTCTCTGTCTAGAAATCTTTTGACTTCCTCAATAATGTCTTTCCCATCATCAATAACAGTTTTAAACTCTTGAATATCGGCATTAGGTCTACTTAAAATAAATTTTAAAGTTTGAAATGTACCATTTAATTTATCCATTAATCTTACGCATGTGTTTTTATTTCTCATAATTATTTTTTTAGTGTATTCTTAGGTACCTATTGTACTCTATATCCTTAATCTCTTTATTTCTTATTATTTTATCCTTTATATTAACATATGTACCTTAATACCTAATATTAATTTATATCCAAGATATATAAAATAATTTGGGGATCCAAGTTATTCTGAGAGATAATTAAGTATTTTTTGAAGATGTGCACATTTTTCATATTCTTCTGTTTCTATGAAAAAATTTATACCAAGTTTTAAAGATGCATTTAAATGTTTGTCTGAATAATTATCTATTCCTTTTATATGTTCTTTGTTAGAAATATCAATTTTAGTTATATATGACCATGCTCTATTATATGTAACAAACTCCCCAGCTTCTTGAACATCATTTAAATCTAACCCATCATCAGACTTTTTAAAAAACTTTGTAATCTTTTTATTAAAATTTATATGATTTAATATTAATTTTTTATACATTCCAACCCAATAAATTGGGGTGTTTTTAAAGTCAATATGGATATTGCTATTATCAATTCCATCTAAATCATCATTAGAACTAAATAAGTGAAAAATATTATCTAAATTTATCATATAGTATAAATATAATAATTTTATATAAAAAATCCAAATTATCCCCAAAGGGATCCACCACCACCGGGCTTTAACGACTTGCCCTATTTGCCGTTTAGCTAGGGTGCTTTATTAAGCAGCCATCGCTAGTTCAACTTGTTCGCCAGTTATGCGTTGATCTTCATTATACCCTTATCTTTATGTCAAATACCTGTACATCCCCGTATCTTATTGTATATATTTAGTGGAGATGGTGGGAATCGAACCCACGTCCAAAAAGTAGCTAATATAATTATAAACGATCAAATATAAATATTATATATCCCAATCCTCCTCAGCAATTTGTAATGCTAAAAGAGGAGACATATTCCCATCTGATTTAGACATTGTTGTTAAGGCATAATAAACTACTTCTACTATTTTTCCTTGAGAACCTACTCTATCTAGGATATTAGCAATTTTAATTATTTCATCACTACCTACTTTATCTAAAAAATCTTTTTGAAATTTATCCATTTTATTATTTATTTATTAATTATTATCTTGCCAAATCAGCATCAAAAAAGAACATTTGCCATAATCTACCGGTTTCTATACTATGTCCAAAATATCCCATTGAGCTGTGGATAGTTTGTCCATCAAAAATTACCATTCTATTATAAACATTTCCAAATGTATCAACATCTTCATATAAGGTTCCATCTACAAAAGTTTCTTGTTGAGGGAAATAATCAAATATATCATCACTTTGAGATGTGTGATATATTTTAGATTTTTTATTTGCAACAACTTTAGTACCTGTTTCAAATGGTGCACTTGGTGTAAGAAATACCATAGCAGCCCATTGTTGAGAATCAGCATGGTAAACTAAAGGTGGAACATTTCCGCTACAAAATCCACTTTGGAATACCCCACAAATAGAATAAATATCAGTCCAATTAGTAATATTACAACCCATTGTTTCTTCAATTTTTTCCTTAACTCCATCAAATACAAATTGTTTTCTAGTTCTCCAACCAACCCCTCCATGACCCTTATCCCAATACATTTGTTCTAATGCATATTGCCTAACAGCATCAGGATCTTCATAAAAATTATCAATTATCCATGCTCTTTTATTTGCTTTTTTATTTACTTTAAATTTATTAGTTGTAATTACTCCCCAATCGGAATTATTATCTGAGTCTTTAAATTTAATTTTTTTCATTTTTGTTTTTATTAAATTAATTTTTTATTTTTAAAATCCTAAATATTTATTTCTTATATAATCTAAATCCCATGAAGTGTAAGAATTAGAATATTCTTTATTATCAAAAGGATGTTTACAAGGAGATAATTCTCTCCAATTTTTTCCCCACTTTTTAGTTAAGTACTCATAATTTTTCTTATCAACTCTATCTAATTTTTCTTTCATTTGAGGTTCTTCCTTAGATGTTTGTTGACCATTTTTTTCATAATTAACACAATCAGCAATTTCTTCTCCATGTAAATAAGTATTATTAAATCCTAAACATTTTTTTGGGTCTAAATTTAAAACTCTTATTATATAATCTGTATCTTCTCCATAAGCAGGATATAAATTTTCATCAAATAATCCTACAATTCTCACCCCCATTTCAGTTATAGCAAATAAATCATATGTACCTACATTATTTTCACCAGCTCTAGGATGAATCATACTTATCTCCTTATCTTGGGCCATATCTGAAAATTCTTTTAATAAACCCGGTGAAAAAGCAACATCATGGTTAGAAATTATCCAATAGGGTTCCATTAAAAAAGATTTAATAATCAAATTCCAAGCTGCTGGGACTCCTAAATTAGAAGGTAAGTGTGTTATATGTATATTTTTAATAAATTTATTAGATATATTCTTTAGTTTATCTAATTCTTTATCAATTTCTCCTCTTCCATTATTATTAATTATAAACAAATTATCCACAGGATAATCAATTGATAACATTAATCTTTTTACCCAATGAACTCCATTTACTACTGGTACCCCAATAACAGGTATACTTTTCTTCTTTACCATCTCTTTTATATTTAGTTTTATTCTTTGACTAAATGTGAAATCCCCACATTCTCAATGGTTTCTTTTATTAATGTTTTATACCTTTCATTTAAATTGTTATTGGGATTATTTGCTAATTCCAAAAATAACTCCTTACTTTCTTGTGTTTTTCCTATATGCCATCCTGCAATAGCCTTATAATATAAAAATGCAAAATATCCATCATACCTATTATAATACTCAAAATCTTTATTACTTAATATATTAGAAATTCCTATACAAGCATATGAATACATGGTTAAATATTTTTCTTCTGAAGAAGGAATTCTATGTCCACAAAATTCTAACCATAAACACATAGCATTATAAGCTTCAGGTCTATGTGGAGAATGTGATATTGCTTGAAGTATTTGTCCTCTTTCAAATATAGGTCTGCCCCCTACTTTAGCCATACAATCCCAAGAACATAATAAACTTTCGTAAACTAAATCATCATTTTTAGATAATTCAGCACTTCTTAAATAATAAGATATAGCTGAAGCATATTGTTCTATATCAAAATAACTATTTGCTAATTCAAAATTACATCTATCTTTTCTAGGATTAAAGATATATTTATTTAATTTATTTTCTAATTTATAATTTCTCATATTCAATTTTTTCTAATATTATTTTAGGCATTTTAAGTACATACGCAGCATTATCTTGAAAGCCAAAGGTAATTAATAAATCATCACCAACTTCAGCTAACCCGCAATTAAATTCTATCATAGCATCCATAAATTTAAATTGTTTAGATATTTTAACTATATTCCAATCTTTATCATAAAAAACAAATCTATGATAATAATGAGCATCTTTTTCATTTCCAACAGGATGCCATGGAAAAAAGCATTCATGAGTAATACATAATCTATATTCCCCAAATGGTATTACTTGTGACCCTCCTCTTAAATCACAACCTGATAGTTTTTTAGCAATTTTTTCACTAGGATCTTTTTTTACAATTACTTCACAATTTTTATTTTTACAATCAACTTTAACTAATTCTATGGGATCAGCATGTCTAATAAAATGGTAAGGCATATCTAAAACAGGCATCCAATTTTTTTCAAGATATCCATCCTTTTCAGGAACTTCTATTCTATCTCTTGTAGCTTCAACAAATCCTTCATTACCTAATATAACTTCACACATTTCCATTCTTCCCGTTCCAATTTCATCAATATCTCTTCTTACACCACAAGTATATAATTTATTATTCCATCTAAATATTCTTACATCTTCTTGTCCTATAAAATCCCAAAGTGGAGGTTTATCATATTTAGTAGTATCAATTTTACTTGATCTACTTATATTTAAATCATCGTCTAAATGACATAAATAATTAGTTGTTTCTAAAAATGCAAATTCTTCAGGATTCATGTATTGCATACACCCCCACATTCCCCAATATTTTTGGTTAAATTCAACATGGTGCATAACATATCCCACATGCCTTATATTAACTAATAATCCTTCATTTTCATCATTATAAATAGTAGCATTACATAGTCCCGTTCCTCCTGTAAATTTACTTGGAATTATTAAAGGTTTTATACTACCCCCATGCTCTAAGGACAGTTTAACTAAATTATTTTCTTCTGGATATAAATTTTCCCAACTCATATATTTGTTTTTTTATTTATTTTGCATTACTATGTGACATTCATATTATATATATTATACAACGCATAAAAACCGCAAAAAAACGCGGTTATATGCGCATGTATTAATTTATTAACAAGCAAATTCTAAAGCTTTTGCAAACATGTTTCTATTTAAATCAATATCTTGTTTGAAATTCTTAATTATACGAGCTTGTCTTTGTTTTCCTGATTTAGTATTGTAATAAAAATTACCATTTATAATATTTTCTTGTACTCTATTAAATACCTCCCATAATCCCATTCCTTCATCTTCTTTACGTTGAGATTCTAATACATTAGTAATTGCAATATCATTAAATGTATTATCTGTTCCTTCAACTCTAATATCAAGTAATGATTTTGCTAATTCTAATACTTGCTCTCCTTCTAACTCAACGGCCTTCATTTTATTCATAGATTCAACTGTTAATGGTAATTTTTCCACCATTTCTTTAATCATTGATTGTAGATCCTCAAATGTATAACCCATATGACGCATTTTTACATCTTCAAATTCTGTATCTGCAATAACTAAACCATTTTCACAAATCATTCTAAATAATCCTGCTGTAAATGTAAAAGCATTTTTACCATCATGAGAGTTTGTTAATAATATTTGTGGAAAAACAGTATCTCCATCTTCTCCATTAATAACAATATCATTATTTCTAAATACTAGTAAGTGTTTTTGGAATCCTTTTGTTGATTTAGTTCTAGCTTTAACTTCTTTTGCATCAACAACTCCCCAACCTAATTCTTCCATATCATTAATAACTTCTTCTGTTGGAATATGAGTATATTTATCTGATACCTCATTTGAAGGATTCATTGTAAATACTGAAGGAGCTACTTTACTAATTTCTTCCTTACTCATAAATTTTGCTGATTGTAAATTTTCTATATTGATCATAACTTTTATTTTTTTTTAATTAGTTTTTATTCGTTTTGCATCTATTTATACCGTAAATATACGAAAGCTCTCTCGGGTATCCAAGCCTCCTGCGCATTACTTTTAATTTATTTGCAATTCTTTTTCCATATTTTCAATAGCTTTAATGGATCTCTTAAATGTATCATTATCCATTCTGGCATATGCTTCAAATGTACCAGCTAAAGAAGGATAATTGTTTTCATACTTTTTAGTTGCACCCTCTATGTCATTCCCCTCTAATCTAAATTGCAGATCTTTCTTTAAATATTTTAAGTCTATCTTTAGACTTGTAATTACATTAATTAATTGGTTTTTTGTCATAATTATTATTTTATTATTATCATTGATTTAGGAACACTGAATGTTTGACCATCAAAATCAACTTTAACTTTTTTGTTATTAACTTTAATAATTTCACCAATCATACCCATAACTTTTTT
>Ga0209337_1000535_pt1 | contig 30709 bp, 33 predicted proteins | sample LinPmetageLP53_FD_184044 | JGI IMG/M metagenome (GOLD analysis project Ga0209337, IMG submission 184044) | Marine viral communities from the Pacific Ocean - LP-53 (SPAdes) (version 2) | ecosystem: Environmental > Aquatic > Marine > Oceanic | place: Pacific Ocean | collected 2010-02-08 | reverse complement strand
TGGGCCCCGTGACGATCTTATCGGCGAACTCGCGAAGAATCACGTCCAACTTGTCGGACTTCAGATCTTCAGGAAGTTTGAATCCCTTAATCAGAATTTTAGCGGCTCCGGATCGCTTGATCGGCGCCAACTGCAGTTCTTCCATTCGGATCACGAGCGCACCGAATCGCGCCCATTCATGAAGTACGCCGTATGGAACCCCGGTTCGCTTCTCGAGACGTCTGAAGCTATCCCCATGGCCTTCGTGGTAACAGTGAACCGCAAGTGCTCGCCCTGCGTTCAGAATGTTATTGTCCGCGCTCATGATCTTGCGAGCTATCGCGGTTTCTTGCTTCGCAATGGCGGCGTTCGTCTTGCCGTTCTTCGTGGTCTTGCTGGCGGTCTTGGTCGTCTTGGTCGTCTTGGTCGTCGTCATTTGAGTATGTCCATTCCCGTTGGGATTCCCAACGTTTCGAGTTGATGCCGAGAGACGTTCCCTCGACCCGTAGATTAGAGCATATATCGACCACTATTGGAACCCCTATTGTCGCCAAATACGATAAATATAAAAAACGCGCCGCGCCGGTTTTTAGGGGTAGGGGTCGCCGATGCTTCGAGCGCGCCAGAAGCGGTCCTAGAGCGTCTCATGAGAATGGTCCAATAACATAAAAACGCCCACACAGACGGACGTGCTATCGACAATTCATTGTCATTAGTGGTGTTGGGATTCCCAACGGTCTTATCGACAATCCATTGTCAATAGTGGCGTCCGGTGGATCTGAGGTCCATCGTGAGTCGTGGTCCGATAAGGATTTCCAACGGCCACGTCCGATAACCTTATCGACAATCGGTTGTCAATAGGGGGGCCACGGGGGGAATACGGTCGCTGCTGTCCCTTTTATAGGGTCTCAGATTTTTATGCCAAATTACAGCGACACGGATCCACTACAGCACGTCTCTGATTTGCAATCTTCAGGACTCTTTCGGATAGGCATACAGCACTTAATGACTGACGCTGGAATCGCGTTGACACTGCCTACGGTTTCCCCGTCGCTGCATAACGTAGAGGCGACGACAACGTAATCATCATTCGCTTCAATGACGTACCCCAGCGTCGTCATCTCAATAGGCTTCATTTCCTTAGCCTCTTTAAGATCGATCCAAGGTTCGTCACAGCTCTGAATGTCCAGCCACGTGATTTCATAAAGTCCGGTCATCGGCCCATCATCGCCTTTTCAATCATCGGATCCATGATCCCAAGGTTGATTGAGAGCGAGCTGCGACCTGCGCTATATCGGGACTGACGGCCGCCATCAGCCTTACCCTTCATTCCCTTGCGGCTCTGGCTGTCCTTAGACTTAAACCGAAACGTCTGTTTCTGGAACGTGGGCGCGCCGTTTCTTCCCACACCTATTTGAACCGATTTGCTGTACTCAGCCATGGATTACCTCTTGTCTGATCTGTTCGCCTTTCGGCTTCTGATGGTTAGATTCGATTTACGATTGTCTTTAGGGTTACCGTTCTTGTGATGAATATCCTTACCGGCAATCTTACTGGCCCCATATTTCTTCTTAGCGATTCTTCGAGCCTTGTTTCGACTGGAACGTTCAGCGATCGTCTTCGAGCCGTACTGCTCGTACTCACGTCCGTAGTTCCGTTTAGTCAACTTTCCAACCCCCTAGAAGAATAGCTAAGTCTTTACCGTCCACGATGGTGTCCAAGTTAAGGTCCCACGGTGAAACGTACGTGTAGTTTTGTTCAGGCCAAGGCACGACAATAACGACGGGAGGACCCCAGTCAGCCAGTAGATTCCCTAGATCATCACCATCAAACGTCGTTTTAATAACGGAGAACTTAAAGTTTCTCGGGGACTGCACTGGGACGTGCTGGTTGCTGGCCGGAGTCCTACACCACGTGATCCGTAGCTCATTTCCCGTCAACTCCCAGCTATCGAAGGGCAGCATTGGTTGCCCCGGATTTGAAGAGATTGCGGATCCTACGAGCCGTCCCTCTGGTATCTCCCAGCAGTGAGTCATACAGACCGTGCTGTGGTCTTCAAATCTAAGCCTTACAGTCCCTTGATACGTAGTTTTAGGTCCTTCTTCGTAGGTAACGTACTCAACAGTCCACGGATCCTGTGAGATACCCGTGGACACGCTGAGAATCACAAATAGAGTCTTCAGCATTCTTATCCCCTCATAAAGTTGTCTTATAGAAGAGTTTACACCCTTCACCTAGATCCTGTCAGATTCTAGAGGCCCCCCTACCCCCCATTACAGGGATAAGGAGACAGCCAGACTAGGTCTTCACCTGAGTCCTGACGAGTTCTGTCGGCCCAGTCACGTTTCCGTAACCATATAGTCATCCAATTCAGAACCAACTGAGCGGCTTACGTTTACGACCCATGACTCCATCGACGAAATCATCCAGTTCCTTACGCAACTTATCGTCCGCTCTATTCGCCATCGCTTTGTCAGCGTCCTGAGCCATCTGTTCCGTCCAGTAGTTGACCGCAATAGCGAGGACATCAAGCCTGTCGTCATGAGCCAGCGCACCCTTCTGACGGGTCACCCGGCTCATCTGGTACATCATCTGGTATCTCAACGCTTTCTCAGGCGGCAGATGTCTCGTGCTGTCGTAGTCCTTTTCAATCACCCGTTTGTCAATACAGAGGCGATGGCTGTTCATCACAGGTTCCAGCGTGTCGCAGATACGACGTTCCTTCTGGACGCTATGCCGGACTTCCTCGATCGTACATCTGTAGATCTTCCCAAGGATCGGCTTCAGGAGCTGCGTGAACATGCCGTCACCGAAGTTGGACTCCACGACGATCTCGTTGACTTCCTGCTCCTTGGCGACCATAGCCAGCCGTTTCAACGTGTCCTCGCTATAGCCCCCCGGCAGTCCTCCCGCATCCGTCACGAACAAGAACCCGTTCAGCATCTTGACGACAGCGTAAGAAGTCTCGTCCGCACCACGGCCTGACGGGTCAATAGCCATCACTGAGCCTGTGTAGTCAGCCCATTTACCGTCAATTACCGTGAGAGGCCCGTAGAAGCGATCTCCGGGCAGCCCAACGTTCGGCAGGTCCTTGACCATATTCTCTGCTGAAGCCGCCCAGACGGGCTTCTCCGGTCCCTGACGAGGATTCAAAGACATGACGACAAGATCCGACAGCTTCAACGGGTATCTGTCGAGGTCGCTGAGGCTTGGGTCCAGCATGAACTGCAAGGAGAACCCGGTGCGGCCATAGGACGCTTCTCGCTCCATCAGGTCCTGATCGTCGAATCTTTTTGGGTCCGTAGGCTGTCCTACGGTTTCCTCGTCCTCCATCGCCTCTTCGATCTTCGGAGCCAACGTGTCTCCGTACCTCTTGAGCTGGCCCCTTGTCGGGTATCTAGCGGGCCAGATCAACGTCTTGAAGCCTCGCTCAGGCAGGACGCTGTAGATACTGGATTCCGTTTGTGGAGTCCCCAAGAACAGGATCTCTCCACCCGGCTTCAGGACCGCGTCAAACTCCTTGATGGACTCACTGAGCTTGTCACGCATCATTTGGGTGGCTGAGTTGTTCAAGCTCTCCACGTCGTCTGCGACGATCAAATCAGCGCGTGATCCCGTGATCTGGCTGGAGATACCTTTGGAAACGACTGAGGGGGCGTGGGAAGCTGGAGCTGGGCCAACGTCAAACGCGATCTTGCTGTTCCTCTGACTATCGGTAGGAATCAGGTGCCGAAGCATCGGCATGTCTGATATCAGCCGCAAAGTAAATGTTGAGAAGTCATCAGCTCGTTGTTTCGAGCCGGATACGACCATTATGTTCTTTGTCGGGTCCAACAGTAGGGAATGACATACGTACGCGGACGTAATCCAAGACTTACCCACGCCCCTGAATGCTTGAACGACTCGTCTTTTCGGTCCTGACTGGATGTAGTCAGCAATGTCGTACTGAATAGGAGTAGGGTCCGGTAGACCCAAATGATCCCAAGCCAGATACAGGAAGTTCCGAAAATCTTTAAGCCGGTCATCCATTAACGGCCGCCACCTCCGACTGGAGTGCCGCCGCCCCCGGAACCGGGATCGCTTTGCATGGAGTTAGATGCGCTGTACTTCTGCTTTTTGCCAATCTTACGCTTGTTCATGACGACATTACGCTTCTTGACGTAATCATTCACGTCCATCGGACTCAGGAGGTTCCCCTTCACGAGCCTGTCAGATTCTTCCAGCTCTTCCGTTTCAGGAGCGACTGGCGGTCGAAATGACTGCCAAGTTGCCCTAGCGAGTACTTTGTCGGCGTTGTCAATAACACCATCCCCATTCATATCGAAAAGAGGGTCGTATTCTCCGGACGCTATAAGAGCGACAAGTTGGGCTCTCCACGCTTGCCACTCGTCGCCGTCAATAAAACCGTCACCGTCCATATCCAGCATTGCAAGGAATTGCTCGGGTGTTATCGGGTTTCCTCCGCCGTTGTCTCCGTTGTCTCCGTCGTCTCCGTTGTCTCCGTCGTCGGGATCACTACCTCCCGTGTTGCCTTGAGCGTCGGTTATTGAGGGGGTCGTAGGAACCGGAGTAGGTTTATTACTACCAACGCCGCCCGGAGAGGATGGTGAAGGAGGGGGATTCATCCCATACTGAGTCGTGCATTGTTTGAAGTTTCTTCCTACGCGCTGATTGCACGCCGGACTCGAATAAGTCTTAACCTTACCACTTCCACAGTCCCCGCAGTCGCCCTCGCCGCAATCACAGCCTTTTCTTTTCTTTCCAACTTTCTTCATCACGCTACCTCCGTGTCTACGTTAAACGGAAGCGTCTTAGCCAAGTTGTTCAACGGCTCGCTTGCTTCCATTATTGCGTCAATGCCGTTGTCCTTAAGAAATGCGCGAGCAACACTAAGCTCTGCGGCTGTAGCCTCGCCTGATCGAATCTTATGTAGAAGGTCCTCTGCAAGATGCTTATGAAGTTCTTCAAGAATATCGTTCACTAGCCCTGACCCCCTACGTAGTTGATGACAAATCCCGCAACAGCTCCGACTGCGGCAGCAATCCCCAGCAGCCATGACTTCGACTGCTCAAGATCTCGAAGCCGTTTGTCGTGCCTGTCCAGCTCTTCATCGTGAATTGCTTGCCTAGCAATAAGCGCGTCTACTTTGCCTTCAAGACGGCCTAAAGCAATCAGTATCTCGTTGTCCATCAAGTCGCTCCGAGCCTCGTAAATGTCAAGTAAGTGAGGTTGAATGTCGAGTTTCCTTTCAGGTCCGCTCCTGAGTTGCCCGCAGACAGTTTGATCTTAACTTTGTTGTCGCTGACGTTTGTCACGTCAATCATTGACGACATACAGAGTGTATCGTTTGTACCTGCCGTAGCTACGGATCCCCAGCTCTGAGCGACCCTAACTTCGGTACTGCCGCCAGATCCCGTAGTCGCAAACAAGTCTGCGGCAATCACTGCGACATCTGCGCTGTTTTTAGTGACCCGACCGTGAAACTCAACCATCCATTTGCCTGTCTCGGGGAACGTGAAGGTGCCGCTGGTCTGAGCCATGTGAGAACCTACGCCCGTCCCCTGCACGGAAGTGTCTACTTTTTCCCACGTATTAGCTACGATCGCTTCTGATGTCCCGATCGCAAAGTCAACCGTCAGCCTCCACTGCCCTACGTAGCTCGGCAAGTAGTGATCGTCTAGGTTTCCTTCGGCGTTAAGGATTGCGACTTTGTTTGCGGACCCGGACCCCGGTTTCGATGACGGATTGGCGAGCGACTTCTCCGTCGCCACGACAACGCCGTCAGTCATTCCTGATGTTACTTTAGTTACCATGTTTCCCTCCTATTAGGCCCAGTACTCGGTTGCTGAAAGAAGCGACATGCCTCGACGATGGAAGCCGTCCGGGGTGCCTTGATTAAAGTCGCTATGGATCCCGATGTCCACGTCATCATGGTTGTTGTTAGCGAAGAACACGTGGAAAGTCAGTGTTGATCCAACGTCTCCAGATTCCACGGTGTACAAGTAGGAAGCGTTCTGGGAGGCTTCAGATCCGTGCTGGTCCTGTCCTCCATCGCTACCGTCTTCAGTAAGCGCGGTCGATCCGACAGGAGTATAGATACCGTGCGCATTTGAAGCGTTGTAATCCGGTGTACCGTTTTCCCCGGCCCCTCTCGCCCTCAGTACGGTCGCGTTGCTCAAGTCCGACCCCGAAAACTGCGAATCCGTAAGAGGTGCATCGCTTTTCGTTTTACCGAATAGCACGTGTCCGTACGGAGCTTCAGAAATTATATGGCTTTCAAACCTAAGCTCAATCTTGTTCCCCGCCAGTTTCGGGGCGATAGAAACTTCAAAGAACACGCGCTGAAAATCCGATCCCGAAGCCGACGCATCCCCAAACAAGGATTCACGGTCAGTAGCCGTAACCTTCACGTAATCCGTAGCCACTCCCGCAGCAACCTCGGATTCTGTCGTTCCGTTGCTGACGAGGTACAGCCTACAGACAGTGTCCATCGGGCAGTCCGATAGTCTATACGGCCGGTCTTCTTGAAAGAACACTTTCTGAACGAGTCCACCGGGCTGCTTGACGTAGCCTGTCGTCGTTTCGATGTTTCCATTAGCTAGAGTAATGTTGCCCGTAGACAAGCTGATGTCGCAGTTGTTGCCCAGCGTGATATCTGCGCTGTTGGTTACCGTGACACCACCCGATATTTCCGTAGTGCCATTTACGTCCAGAACGGTTCCCCCGGACATCGTCAACGAACCCGCAGTCACGGACAGACCCGCAGGGGTCGAAATCAACCCCGTGTTCGTCAGTGTCCCCGCGTTTGTGATGTTTCCCGTGTTTACGACGTTACCGCCATAATCCACGTAGAACAGGCTGCTGCCGTTCCTTTCAACATCTACGGCTTTCGTACTGCTGGATATAGATGTCTGTCCTGACACAAGGATTTGACCGAAGTCGTCGTTAGTCCCCGAGTTCACGTCGTGGCGCAGTTCGACACCTGCCGTGTTCCCCGTGCTGTAGTCGCCGACTTCGATCGCGTTCTCCGTAGATGAGCTTCGGATTTCAACCTGAGTAGCTGCGGTTCCTACGCCCGTACCGACTCGGAACTTTCCGTCACTCGTAAACGCGGCTTGGTTCGTTCCTCCAGAGTTCTTAAACTCCATCGTGTTCTGCCCGGTAACGCTGTCGCCCTGCTGAACCTTCATGGCCGGTGCCGTGCTGCTGGAGATGAACGGCTGCAACGCCTGTCCTCGCGACACCCCGAAGTTCCTAATCTGAACTTTCTCTGAAGTGCCGACAATGTTGTCCTGATCGAGCAGTGTTATTCGGACGCTGTCGTTCGCGTTCTGCGTGATCGTGTAGTCGTCCCCCGGATGCTGGATGACTCCGCTGACTTCGACGATGTACGTGTTAGCTTCCAGAGATGCGGGAGCAACAGGGAAGTCATAGACAGCGTCGGCCCCGGTATCGGTGAAATCATTCCCGGTCAGCGAGAACGACTCTGGGCTTGACAGGCTTTGAACGCCCCCTGCTTCAATAGCATCCGCAACGAACTGCATTGTCGCGGCGTGGTTTCCCGAGATCGGGGTCGCGATGTTCTTGATGATTCGGTTGCCTGCGTCATATCTGTTGTCAGTATCCACAGGAAGAGAGCCTACGCCCTTGTCTTCTTGCTCTTGGAGACTGAACAGGAGCTGGCTACTCTGTGAGTTCAGGTCGCTCGCTTTCAAGACCGAACCGTCGTTGAACGTTCTGGTCAGGTCGTCGATCGGAGTTGTCCTCGCGATACGAACTACGTCACCGTTAGCGATCACGTAGACGCTACCAGATGATCCGTATTTCGCGGCATCAATCGTCACCGTAAGGTTCGGGGTCTCCGAGATCGTGATATCCGCAGCGTCTACCGTATACACGGTCCCTGACGTAGACGTGATTGAAACGCCGAGATGTGAGGTAAGCAAGTAACTTAGGCTAACGGAAGAGAATGCGGTTTGGTTACCCGTTACTGTATAGTCAACGTAACTATTCGGCATAGGTCCTCCTAATTATCGTCCACGGGAAGTGGAAGGTTAGAGATTGCGATATCTGACGCTTGGTTGATTACCGGGAGATTCCCGAACAATGTAAGTTTCTTTGCGTCCCTTAAGTCTTTCTGACTCCAAGGGTCGTCTGCTTGAATCGTGCTTTGAATGGCTTCTATTCCGAACCGTATAAACGAATCGGCCATAGCGAACGGGACTGTCCCCGAGACCATATTAGAGGCCAGCCCGGTAGTCCTCGCGTTTCTTCCGAATGGCGCGTCATATCCGGCAATGTTAAACCCGGTATCGGCCATAGCTAGCAAATACGTAGAATATGAAGACTTGAACGCTCCAGACATTAGGATCCGTTCCGTCGTCATATTCTCTTTGAAGTACTGCTCTCGATCGTTGCCGGAATACTTCAGGCTTCTTCCGTACCCGAGCAGTGTGTACCCAAGTGCGCCGAGACCCGCAGAGCCGATCAAGTTCACGGCCTCTCTCATGTCGCCTCGCGCAATCCCTGCTGCTACCTGTTTTCCTCTGGAGGCCATCATGAAGACTCGGTACTGAGTCAGGAGTTTGAAAATAGGCCCCTTGTTCATCCAAGCTGGCATTTCACCGAAAGTCTGACGTTGAACCATGTTGTCTACCTGTCTTCTCATTGCGAGAGCGAGCAGATCGTAAGCGTGCTGGTCCTTCACCTTCGTGAAATCGACATCCTTTACCTTATAGTTACCGAAATGGCCGGGGCGGACAGATACGACCTCTTCGTCAGCCAACGCAGTAAAGATTCGTTTTGCTTCTGCTTCAGACAGCCCCAGCTCCATAAACCTCTGCTTCCCGTTTGTCCAGAAGCTCTGCTGTAGCACGGGTTTACCGTTCTTCATTTGATAGGCTTCGTTGACAAACCGCTGGAACGCGGCCTTCGTACCCCACCGCCTCAGGAACGTGTCCATAGGCACGATTCCCAGCGGGTTCAGGATAGAGGCTGACCTGCCCATCTCTATCCACTTACGTATTCCGGACGAATCAGCAGAGTCTGCCGACATTTCGTCCAATCTTCTTAGGATATGGTCGCCTCTGGCGTAGTCTCCTCCTGAGCCAATGAAAGTCTCAAGTTCCGCCGCGACGTTATCCAACAGCCTGCCGTCAGATCCTCTTAGATTCTTCTCTTTAGTGATGCCAATCAAGAACGTATCTCTGAGCTGGCCTAGAGTCGGGAACGCTTCCAGAGAGTTCGACAGCCCGGTTCTAGCCATGATGCTGGCTATTTCAGGAAGCTGAGCGATACCAAGCAAGGACCCGTAGATTCCCTGAGCCAACGACTGTATCGAGATAACGTTCTTTAGCGTCTTTTCGTCTGCGTCCCAAATGGGCTGCCCGCTCAATCTACGGAGAGCCTTAAGAAAATTATCTCTTGCAAACTCAGCGTCGTCTCCGTCAGGAACCATAGCTCCTAGTCTGCTTGCGACATCCTCAAGAGGGACGTTTTCAAAACCGAGTGCGCCCAGTACTTTCTTAGTTTCGACGGCTCCCAAGACTTGGTAAGCGTACTGATCCGTAATGTCGTTGATATCTCGTTTGAAGAAGTGGTCGATATGGGTGTTGACTCCCCCGATCACGGCTTCGTAGTTTTCGTCAAGCTCAATACGATGCTTTTGAAACCCCTTACTTAGATGAGGGTCTGAGCTTCCGTGAGATACGATCGATTCAAGGACCGCCTGAACCTGCTCTTCAACGTCCCCTTCTATCTTGCCCTCGTCCGCAAGCCGTTGGATGCTGGCTCTAATGCTATCTTCCTGAGCTTTGATAAACGTCATCGTGTTCTTGTTGCTGCGGTGAGCTACGGGGTCAATGCCGAAGGCCACGATTCTTTTAGCGGCTTCTCGGGCAACAGCTTCATTGAACTCGTTGACTCCTCGCCGCTTCGCTGCGCTCTTCATCGACTCTACGAAGAAGTCAACCATCTCTTCTTCGGTGCCTCGACCAGAAAACGAGGTATGTCTGTACACCCTACGGAAATACGTGCTGGGGTCAGGGACTTCGCCCTCAAGGAAGCCGTTCTTAGACAGAACGTTAAACATCTTGTTATGGAACTGCCTGAGAGCAGTGACTGCGTCTGAAACAGGGTCGCCCTGCGTAGGCACGAAAGACCTATCAGTCAGACTCCTAGTGACGGCCTTATCAAAGTCGTCAGGGTTGTTACCTGCGCGTACCCATTCCTTTCTAGGGTTCATCAGCGCGTTCCTAAGCTCACTGACTACTCGGTCCCGATTCAACCCGACAACGGTCACAGCGTTGACCCCGCCGCCTCTTGGGCTTTCCATAAGAAGCCGCCGTGCCTTGTAGAACACGCCGCTCGTCGCCTTCATGCTATCTAAAACGACCGATACCGCCGCAAACCCCCGGTTGACGGTCTTGCCGAAGATCTTGGGGCCTGCTCCTTCCATGAATCGGGCCGCCTTTTCGCGTTTACCCGTGGCGTTGTCCGTCCCTCGTCGTCCGGCATCGGCGGCTGAGTCAGCGTACGCATCCTGAGATACGTCAATGACCTTAACCCCGAGGTCCGTATCCCGCGCTACCTCTCTACCGTCAATAAGAATGACCTCTTCATTAGCGTCCGCCAAGGGGTGAGGAGCGTCTTCTGGGTCCGGATCAGGCACCCTCGTTTTCTTTTGAGCGTCTGCCATCTGAGTCTCGGTGCCGAACGCAACCCGCTTTGTGGTGGGATCAATACGAAGATCAAGGGGTTCTTCAATTTGCCTACCGACTTTACGGCCCAGAACTTCGGCTTCGTCGAACTTGAGCATACCGCCTACGACTCCCTTGCCCTGCCTGCCGTTCTCTTTGACTCGTTTACGTAGTTCCTTTGCCAGATTCTCCGCGTCGTTAATCCCCAGCTCTTCAAGAGTCGCTACGATTTCTCGACGGATAGCGTCCGACTTGATGCGTCCTCCTAGTTTCCAGAGCGCGTTACCTACGTCAGACGAGAACTGAATATCAAACTTCGCTTTATTAATGGTCACGCGAGGCTTTGATGTCTTAAGCGATTTAGAGATGATCGCGGGTTTCTCGGTGATCCGAGTTCCTCTCCTGACGGCCTGCCGGACCTCTGATTTAATCGTAGATCTGAGCGTTGCTGCGCTCTGGTTCTGAGATACGGTCACTCCAAACCTACGCGCCACTTCCGTAAGCTGCTCTACGGTCTTCATGCCAGCAAGAGCATCGTCCAGAGCTGCCATCGCTTCTTCTTCACCCGGCTTGTTTGCCCTGATAACGTCGAATATGGCTTCTCTTTTATCGTCAGCACTCAGCTTCTTGCCACCACGTCTCGTAGGAACGCCGAGTTTGCGGGCAGCCTCATTCAGCTTTTTGCCCTTCAAGTTAATCACTGTGTCCAGAATCTTTTCGTCAGTGATCACTTTAATAGACGGGAGCGAGGGGGCAAAGGTTTCAGCCGCCGCCGTCTCCCCGGCTTCTCTTAGCAGAACTTCAGTTTCCTCTCTTACGGAGTCGTTAATCGCTCTACGCAGTGAGCTGTTGAACGCTTTAGGGAACGCGGTTCCTAATGCGCCTGACAAGACCCCGGAAGCCCCGATTCCAATCAGCATGTCTCCGGGCGTAAGAGTCTTATCCAGAGCGTACCGCGCCCCTTCAAGAGGAACGTCGATAGCGGCTGCGGCGAGCGTAGAGCGCACTCCCGTTGCAATACGTACGCCCCTCGTTATTCGGTTGAGATTACCTGCTGCTGCTGCGGCTCCGCCGAAAGGTCCCGCAACGGCTGACCCAATGACTGTAGCAGCCACGGCTTCAGCACCTGAACCGATGATCGTCGCCAGTACGCCGCTGACCATTCCGTTCTCAAACAGGTCCTTACGGCGTTGCTCCTGTATACGAACGTCGTTGATCTGTTCCAGAAACGCGGGAAGAGAAGCAGGGGACCCGATCCGTCTAAGGGTCCTCTCTGGTATATCCGAAGCGTACTCTTCAATGATCTCCGGAGTCACTGAAAAGTTCGGATCCAGCATCTCGGCCATCGGATAGCTTCGAGATGTCACGTCTCTAATTGCTTCAGCAGTTACTGTTTCGTATTCAAGAGCGGTAAGGACCTTACCGCCAAACCCGAGATCAAGAGCTTCGGGTTGGTTATACAGTCGAGTCAGCTCTTTCTTAGTACGAGTCGCGGGCGTAGAGGGTAGGGACAGCAGCTCAAACGGAGCAATGCGGCTCACTTGCTGTTCTTCCATTTTTACTGGTCTCCGAGATAACGGTTGCCTTCATTAAGCATTCTGAGAAACTCGTCTGCGAATTCAGCTTTTTCTTCGGGACTGCTTTCCCCGACTCGTGGCATAGGCTCACCACCCAGCGTGCTGTTAGAGTCGGTTTTCTTTTCTCGCATTTCAGGCATCTTACTCTGCTTCAAAGACGGGTCAGGCTTGGGCTGCGTAATAGTAAACTCACCCGGCTCTCGGACTCCAAGTTCAATTTCAACCAACTGGTCTCTTACTTCCTTCGTGTGGCCTTGGTCGAAGTACGAATAAGCCTTGGCTATTCGCTTGATGTCGGCTGATGTGAACACGTTGTCGTTTCTGAATGGGTTACTGATCGCAAACGGCAGCTCTCCCTCGATCGCTATCTTGACTTGATACCCGCGCCCAGCGACGTAGTCTACTGAGAGATTCTCCCCCTTGGCGCGGACAAGCTGATACTGTACGTCCGTATCGACAACAGACAGCATTCCAGAAAGCATTCCCCCGACAAAGGGACCATCTGCTGCGTCTTTACCCACGAGCTGCTGGATCTCTTGCATGGCTTCAGCATCCCGTTTGTTAAAAGCGGACTTTGGAACCCTTTTCCCAGCCAAAGAGATCGTGTCTCTATCGAAGGCTTTGATGCCGTATTCGATGCACTCTTCAGGCGTCATGCTAGGTTCAATCAACTTCATCATCGTTGCTCGATCTTCAATGTCGTCAATATGCGCCTGCTGAGACTCGTTAAGTATCGTTTCCTTGCCTACCGTAAGCTGACGCACCTTCTGAGAAAACGCTGATATGTCGAGGTCTCTCCCCTTAATTTGCAGTACTTTCGTCACCGCTTCCGCAGGAGTTTGAGTTTGAATAAGCTCTTCATAAATGTCCATGAGCTGCTCTTGACCACGGTCTCCCGTCAGTCGCCCCTCAAACCCTGCTCGTCCCAGTTGCGCCCAAGGCTCGTAGACTCTTTCGTGGAACTGCTGTGCCTGCGACGCTACGAACTCAGGGTCGATTTCTTGGCCTGCTCCTAGCGTAAAGTTAGAAAGAGCGTCGAAGGCGGACTCTACTTCTCTTTGGAACTGCGAAGGGACTTTACCTGTTTTCATCGCAGCGACAGTTAAAGCGTCTGCGTGGCCCGCTCCTGCTTTTGAAGCGGTCTCATATGCCAGCGTCGTAATTTCATTACGTGCAGATGCCGTGATCTCTCTCATATCCATTTCAATAGTGAAAGACTCTCCATCGTCCGTGTTTATTTGATAGACAACCTTTTCAGAGTCGCTCTGTGCCACCCTTACAAGCTCTCCCTCGTCAAATATGTTCTGGACAGCTACCGCTTCGTCAAAGGATTCTTTGATTACGGTTTCAATGTCTTCGACATTACGCATGTTAATCACGCCTGAATCAAACTTGCTCATAAGGCGGCCTACCGCCATTTGAGATGCTCCGTCTTGCCACCTTCGAGCGGCTTGTTTGAAATTTCCTCCGCGTCTCCGCAATCCGATGTTCGCGTCGATCGTCTTCTGAGCCTTCAGCAGCTCTGATTTCGCGTAATCGCTTTTAAGATCTGCACGAGATCCTTTAGGACCCGTCTTTACGCGTTCAAGAGCCTCTACGGCTAGTGCCGTATACGTAGGGTCATCCTTTGCCAGTTGAATAAGTGCGTCTACTGCCAACCTGTTTTTTGCGGTGTAGGTCAGGGGCCACTTGTCAGGTCCGAAGCCCGTAGCGTCGTCGTCGATTGCCCCCGTAATCTGATTGACCATATTCTGCGTTGCAAATGAAGGTCCTTCAAGACCGTCTCTGAGTTCGGCCGCCCGGTCTTTTGCCGCGTTCTTGACCATGTCTTGAACGCCTACCGCAAACCCGACCCGAGAGTCTTCAAGAGCTTTATCACCGGCGTATTTATTTTGAGAGACCTCAAACCGCGCTCTATATCCGGCAATACCGTTACCGAACGCTTTTTCCATCGCGACCCGGTCCCCGCCAGAATCAGGCATTGACCTAAAATAAGAAGCGGACTCTTCTCCGAACCACGCCATCGCGCCTGACGTATCCGCAAAGGCCGGATTAGTTGCCCTCATTTGTCCGATTACCGACTCAGTTTTGATTTCAAATTGACGAGCCAGAGCCTCCCCTACAGCTCTCCCCCGACCACGTTGAATGTGCGGATTCTCGCTTGGGTTAGCCAGCCCGTTTTCGACGAGCTTAGCCAAGTTCTCGTTATTCTTATTAAGCAGGGCCTTCATCGCGTCGTAGCCCGCCTTATCCTGCTTGCCTTCAAACCCTTTAACTGATCTACCCAGACTGACAAGGGATGAGCTGAGGGACGAGTAAGACTGGGAAAGCTCGCCAGCAAATCGAATCATAGGATCGACAGGCGCGAGAGTTTGAGAAGGTGCGCCTTCTGAACCGGGAGTTACGATCGTGTTGACCGGACTTGCCGTGACTCTAGGTGTGGGAGCTGTCGGCTGTCTGTATTGAGTCATTAACCACCTCCGCCGTAAGGATTATTCATGACCGCGTTCATGTAGTCGTCTGCTGAGCCTTGTCCAGCCTGTGCGAGCGTGTCGATACGGGCTTGCTCCGAGTTAATTGCCGGGTTATCCGTAGGACTGTAGACGTTCATCGCACTAGCGCCTGTGTTAAATCCGACAGACGCGAGATTAAGGCCCAACGCCAGTGTGCTAGGACCAGCAGGAGCCTGCTCAAACGGCTGCATAGGATCTGGGTAAGCTCGGTTCAGGACGGTCTGTCCCTGCGCTCGGAACCCTTCCATCTCCCTGTTAGCCTGCCTGATCTGACCTTCAAAGTTCATCCAGACAATGTTCGCAGTTTCCACGCTTAGCCGCTCAGCTTCGGCTTGAAGAGCGGAGACAGTTCTTCCTGCGGTTTCGTCGCGAGATACGGTGATCATCGACGACGAAGCCCTTGCTCCTCGGTGCGCCTTTTCAATCTCAGACAACGAAGCGCGTTTCATCTGATTTACGCGGTCCATCATCGCTTCAGTTTTCTGCGCGAAATCTGCGCGAACTGAAGTCGCCGTCTTCAAGTACGAGTCTTCCTTGAACTTTTGCAGTCGTCGTTTGTAATCGTTGTTGCGGCCAACTTGATCTGCGGCCTGACCTGCGGCGGCTTGCTGGCCCACAAAGTTCATAGCAAGAGAGCCTGCGGCAGCCACGCCCCCGAGAACAGTCATGGTAACTGGACACATAGATCAGCTTCTCCTGTTGTTGTTGATTAAAGCGAACTCGTAGAACGGCAGCCCCTCAGGGCCAAACGGTCGCTCTCGAATGAATGTAAAACCTAGCCACTTCACGAACTTGACATGTAGCTCGTTCCGCACGTCCATCAAGTTGAACACCATGTCATACGGTGCCATCAACCTAGGCAACGTGGTTTTGCAGAGTCTTAAAAACGCCGTGGGGTATCGTTCAATCTCTTCCGTACCCATCAGCCAAATGCTGCCGAAGTCTGGGATAAGCTCCACTGGGGCGATCCCGAACATTGCGATAGGTAGACCGTCAGCCGTTATCGTGTAGCAGCTAGGCACGCTGAGTTCCATACTGTTCGACAGAGACTCAACGGGATCTACCGTACCTGTAGCCGCAATCTCGGCAAGATCAGCAGGCCGCATGTCACACGCGATGATATCTATATCGACCCCTTCTGCTGGTCTGATATCTAATGCCATTAGAACCTCTGTGATGCGCGGTTAGTGTAGTAAGACTCAAACTCGACTGACTGAATGTTACTCGGCAGAGGCGTTGGGTTCAATATCTCGATCTTTACAGCATCTGATTGAGCGAATATAGGAAACCTGAAGTCTCCAGTTTCCGCAGGTACGCTTCCAAGGAAAGCCCCAGCGTTTAAGAACCGGCCAGAGAACGGGTACGTCGAGGTCGTGCCGTCATCGCCTCCGACGATCGGAGTAACTTGAACAGTGAACGACGCAGTCTCATCAAACACGATAGTCATATACCGAACTTGATGCCTTCCTGAGACGATCGCCTTCGCTCCGCCTCCTGACGTGTCTTTGAGAATAGGCTTAGTGAGTTCGCATCTCATCGTGTAGGACTTACCAATGTAGAATATGTCACCGCTTGCCGGTTTTTCAGCGATCGTCACAAATCCGGGGTCACTAACGGCTGGTGATTCAATCGTATTAAGTACTTCACCGTCTTGGGATACGACGGTCATAACCTCGCCCGCCCCAATCGTGTACTTTGCCGTACCCGTCCTACCGTCGTCGGTCAGCTTTATGTCCCATCCTGCTCGCGACGTGTTGTACATGCCGTTTATCGCAGTCTCAATCTGCTCTGGAGTACTGCCTAGAGTTCCGAGGCTGACCTTGACCCTACGGTCCAGACAGGTGACGTACGTAACGTCGTCGTCGGTCAGTCCCGTCTGCAAGTCCATCCGCTCGATAAACGTCTTAGTTCCACGAAGAGTAACGATGTAAAGCGCGTTCTCAATGAAGTGAATATCTACGATCGTACAGTCATCAAACGTGAACTTACACCACGCTGACTGAGCGCGTTGATTACCGGCGTTGAAGTACTTGTAAATGTAGATCGTGTTCGTAGTCGATCCCGTCTTACGGGCCAGAATAGCCAGTACGTCCTCGTGAGTAGATACGGTCAGCTTCTTGACTTCGCCTTCGATGTACCGAGGAGCTTGAGCAGACGCTTCGACAGCGTCGAACTGAATGTCGTTTTCGCCCGTCTTGAAGAACTCTCTAATGCCGCTGAACGTCCCTCGGTTAAACGCGAAGAACAGGGAGCGTCCTGCGGGGACAGGGTCAACACCGACAGTCACGTCGTAGTTTGTGACTTGGTTAATGATCGCAGTACGGGGGCTTAGGCCGCCATCAGCCCTCAGAGCAAACTGCGTACGCTCAGAGAACAGAATTAGACGGTCACTGAAAGCCTGCGCTTCCTTAAGCTCGTTCACTTCAGATCCGCCGACCGCCAAGTCAATGACTGCGCTGTCTAGGAGCTGGGATACTGTAAGCCTGAAGAAGTTGAAGAACTGAGCAGCCTCACTGAGGATGACGTTTTCTCCGCTAAGGAGAGCCAGCCTGTTCCTATAGAATGCGATGTTGCTTATCTTTTTTCCGAGAAACGTCGGGAACGGGTTAGTGAGGTCGTCCCCGGATTGACGATCAGCAAACTGAAAAGTGCTGTAATCGGAGTTCAAAGCTGACGTATAGCTGCCGTCTGACTCACTTGTTCGTATATCAGGCGTAGTACCGTCCGCTCTCTTCACGACGAACGTGCCGTCTGACTGTCTGATAAGGATATGAGGCATCGTGTTGTAGTTCCATCGGAACTTAACTCCGGGTCCTACGGTCTCCACCCACGTTCCTTTAGCGAAGTCTGCTGACCCGTTCGTCTCAAACTTGACGTAGTAGTCGTCAATATCAGAGTCAGGGTTTCCAATGATTTCGACGATGTAGCCATTCTTGCAGACGTTCGGTAGTTCTAAGAACTCTTGGACGCTGTCTTTGATGACCCCTACACCGTTGCCGCCAAAAGAGTCTTCAGCCGTCAACGTGAAGTCAATAGCCGAGCCTCCGGGGAACAGAGGGCCAGCCGCCTTCGCCTTCAGGAAGATGACACTTCCGGACACGCCTGCGTCAACGATCTCATCGAAAGTACTGCTGTCCGTAGTCTGCCCCTGTAGAGTGTTAAGTCCGCCAAAGGTGTTGCTTCCGATAGCCACGGTCTCAGGATTGCCGCCGTTCGCGCCTTTCTTGAAGTGGATCGTGATACCCAGTTCGTCTCTCAGCTTTTCAGTAGTGCTGATGTCCATATCAGGAATGACCGCGCTTGTGCCATTCACTAGGATGTCCGCAATCTGCTTAGTTGACGGGGGGGATACTTCAAAAGCGTACTGCTCTTCGTTCGCGGCAGGATCAATGTCTTTGACGACAGGCTTATGACGTAGCTCTACGAAAGCGTCATGCTCCGCTCCGTCATGGCCCACGTATTTCAACGTGATCCTGTAAGTAGCTCCTGATCCGCGTTCTTTAATCCAGACAAACCCCTCGTACTCTAGGTTTGTAGTGCCTCTAGAGAACGGGGTGCTGACTGCAAGGTCCTGCTGAACGACGATGTCCTTATTCAACAGGAATGTGACATCCGCAATAGTGACGGCTCTGAAGCTGTCCTGAGGAGTAGAAGATCTCAAGTATGCGTCAGGACCCACGTCGTACTTGACGATCTTTGCGGCTCCCGTAGTCAGGTCAGTCACATGGATTCCTGCCGTAGCAGACGACCTGTTCTTTTCGATAGAGACCATGAACTCTTCCGTGCTGTCCCTTGTTACGACGTGCGTGAACGCGGTCGAGACGTTGATAGATGATCCTGAGTCGCTTTTGATCTCGCCTACGTGGTTCGTAGGAGGACGCTTGACCAGACCTCCAACCAGATAAGGCACCCCGTTGTCAATAGCTTCAAGCTGATTAGGCAACCGTTGAGAATCAGGCTGCTGGGACACGCCTCCAGCAAAGTTAGGTACTGAAGTATTGACCAGCATTAAGTGGACCTCGTGCGAATCGCGTCAGGACGTGCGACGATCCTGTAGATGTCGTAGTGGTCAAAGATGCTGTGGTCAGCCGTGTCTGACTGAAACTCTTTAAGGAGAGCTAGGGCGCGGGCTTCGTCTTGTTGAGAGAAGCCGTGGTGAGCTTGAGAACCGACCATTCGGTCTTGGAAGATACGACCAGATCGAACAGTGACGTAGTTCTTAAATGGCTCTGGAAGCTCGTCCCAGTCGAACAGGTACGTGACAGTAGCTTTTACGTCGCTCGTGAACTCGTACGTGTTACTTCTGCGATCAAACAGCTTGTCTCCTCGCTGCGTAACGTCTCTTTCGTCGTAGCTCGTTCCGATAGAAGTCATGTCAATATCAATACGAACAACGTTGTCGCCTACAAGGATCTCCTTGGTAGTGGAGTCCGGGCTAAACGACACGTCTCTCTGAGTGTTGAAGTGCCATCCGTGAGTTTGGATCTCGCGGTTCACTTCTTTCAGAATGTTTCGAGCAATCGCAGCGTCCGCATTCTTCTGGGCATCCAGAGAGTTGATGGGAGGCTCTCCGACAGCCGAGAGCATCGTGTTGACTGCTTCAAGTTCAGTGGCTCTGTTAAGTGCCATATGTTCCTCCCAAGGTATGAAAAAGGGGCCGCCCCTGCAAAGCAAGGACGACCCCCGAATGGAGACTCATGTCTACCAGTGTAGCAGAATCAATCAGGTGTCGCACTCGATTTCGATGCAGGCTTCTGCACGAAGAACGCCGTGGCCCATAGCGTACTTAGCCATGAGCAGCGTTCCGAGTCGATCCATGTAGTACTCAGACTCCATAGACAGATCCATCAGCTTCACCGTACCGACAGCTTCCGTCTGGAAGACGCAGCCGACAGTATCTCTGAAGTCACCGTCGTAACCCGCATCCGCAACCCCTGACACATCGTTGTTGACCGCAGGGTCAGTTGAGATGGCATAGGTCTGCAAAGTCGGGACGTGGTTGGACTTAAGAATGCGAACGCCGTAAGCCGAGACGATGACACCGGAAGCAATGGAACCATTACCGTCGTTGCCGTAGTCGCGGTTAAGCGCATCGTTGTTCTCAGTGACCAGCTTGTAGTACTGCGAAGGTGGAAGCAGACAGTAACGCCCTTCTGATGGGACGTTCTTCTCATCAAGAACCTCGGCTGCCGTAGCAATCCCGTCCAAGATGTGTGCGCCAGTGCAGGTCGTCGTATTAATGTCAGCTACGCCCTGAACAATCTCGTTACCCGCTGCGCTAGAGTCACCCAAGTTGATCTTACAACCGCCGTACGTCTGACGACCGCCAGCCGTAAGCGTGTTACCGAAACGGTCGGTCGCGTTACGCGCACCGCCAATCACGGTCTGAATCAGGTTGCGGTCGGCGGTGTAAGCCAACTGTCGCCCGATTTCGGTCGAATAAATGGACCGAACTTCGTAGTGATTCTTTGCTTCATCGATATCCGCAAGGAATGCCGAGGAAGTAAGAACACCGTCGATTGCGATCGTGACCTCAGAGTGGGCCATGTTCGTAAGATACTTGTTCGCATTGGACTGAGCAAGAGCCTCAGAATCCTGATTACCAGAGATCGTGTTGGTCACGTTCTGGTGGAACAGCGATTCACCGGGAGTGTGGTAAGCAGCACCTGCAACGCCCGTGGTCGGGAACTGCGCGGACTTACCACTGGTGATCGTTCGGACACGATGCAGAGGCATCATGATGTTACTTTCTTCAAATGTGGTGAGAACCTCGCCACTGAAGACCTTTAGGAACAGGGCATCCGTGTCGGCACCGAAATCAATCGAGCCTAGACGTGATGGCTGTGCGCCAAATTGAGATGAAGACATTTGTCTTTACTCCGTAGTTAAAAGTTTTAATTAGAGACAACAACGTGATGGCTGTCTCGGTAACTAAGGAGTCTCAGTTATCCACCGCAGCAGGCCGGGAACCATTGTTCCTCGACATGCCATCACTTACCAAGCACGGCACGACCAGTATCTGGCCGAAAACTTGTCCTTGGCAGTAGAGCATTTGTGACGCGCACGGAAAGACTTCCGCCGCGCCGGGTTACTTTTCTTGATAGTCATGTTCGCATCGCCGAACCGGATGATCTTTTCTTTACCACCCTTGCAGGCTTTGACGACAGACTTCTTGCCACCCTGCACAGACCTTCTCGGCTTGTTACAGGGCATGTTCTTCTTGCCGACGCGGCGCTTAGCCACTACTTCTTCCCTTTAGCGGGCTTCTCATGGCCGTACCCCTTACCCTTTAGTTCAAGGTGTTTCTTCATCGTGGTCGCCTTAACAGCCTTCCCCGCTTTAGAGTACATCATGTGGGGAGTAAATTTTTTTCCTATTTTCCTAGCCATTACCTGCCCTTGCTAATGAGCTTCAAGAACCAGTCCTTGAAACACATGCCTGCGACAAATCCGCCGACAGCAATGAGAGCCATGAACCATGCGGTGCCAAAGAAGCCGGATACGGTAGCGATAATCATTGTCTCTTCTCCAGAAGAATCTGTTTGATGGTCTTGTATGTCCACGCGGCACTGATCATTCCCGTGAACACGATGGCCGGTGCGAATAAGTAGTGCGAATAGCGGGCGACGACGTAGTTCAGGACCACGAGTAGCAGTCCGCCAATTACCGGATACCACCCCTTGCGGCCAGAGGTGACAACAAGCAGTACCATCCCGGCTATCAGACACAAGCCGCCGGTCACAGACAGTACCGTCAACGGTTCCGACTCGGCGGACTCCTTGAGCTGATTAACGGCTCTCGAAGTCTCGACAGGAACAGTCGTCTGACACCCGACAAGTAACAAGGCCGCAAGCATCAAGCATCCGTAGTTCACAGGATGTCCGAGTTAGCAAGCCTTGTCTCTACGTCTTTTCGGTACGCACGGTCGTCTCTGTATCGAGGGTCTTTCATGGCCGACGTAAGCTCAGCCAAAGATCTGTAGCCCGAGTATGACTGAGCCGCGCTCGTGTCTCCTTGGATAAGGTTACCGCTACGGCCTCCTGAGGCTTCCCATCGAGCCTTAAGACTGCGAACAGCAAACGTCATTTGCTCCATGTTCCCTTGAGTCACGGCCTGATCAAACGCGTTCTGGTCAGCTTCGTCAAGGTGCTGCGTAGCCCACTCGATCATCTGCTCATACGATTCAGACCCACCGACTTCGTTCTGGACGCCCTGAATCTCAAGCTGAAGGCGGGCCTGCTGTCCTGCAATATGAGCTTCGACAACTTCCCTTGGGAGACCCCAGTCAACCATCTGCTGCTTAGACTCTTCAGATACTTCTCCGGTCATCTGAAGCTCTTGTCCAAACGCGGCAAAGTCGTCATTTGACAGAGGCTCAAGCTCGCCTTCCTGAGTTTCTTCAGGCTTTGACTGAGACATCATTCCTTCAAGCTCGTTATACGCCTTAGCCATGGCTTCCGGGCTGACGAACTTATCAGGGAGCCACTCGGGTCGCTCAGGAGATTCCGTAGACTCCTCCATCATCGACTCTTCTGCGGGCTGCTCTTGCTGAGCCTCCTGCTGCTGTTGTAGCTCGGCTTGCAGGCTCTGCTGCATCTCCGCTTCTTGGGCCGCGCCTTCGGGGTCGCCGTCTCTAACAATTTCTACTTTCTGGTAATCACCCATTAATAAGCTCGCTTTCTTGCGGGTTTCCGCTTTTCTTTAGGCTTGCTGACCTTCTTATTAGGACTCGCTTTCTTAGGCTTCTTAGCCGTCTTTGCGGATTCCTTAAAGTCTTTCGAGGACGGTCGTCCTGACTCACCGGCTTTTCTCATCGTCTCTCCGGATCCCGCAGCAATGCGATTCCGTTTGTTCTTGATGTTTTCATAAAGACCTTTCTTAGCCATGTCTACTCCTGATTCATCGCACGCTGCGCGACCGCAGGAACAGCGGCTTGGGCTGCTTGTTGAGCCATCTGCTGTTCCTGTTGTTGTTGCGCCATTGCCTGCATCTCTTCTGGACTACGTACGAGACCGTCAGTGTCGATGCCCAGTGCAGACGCTCGACGAGCCATGTACTCACTGATGTTAATATACTGTCCCAACGCCTCCGGGCCAAGCATCTGAGCAATACCACTGAGGTAAATATCGAGACGATTAAGGTCGTTGCCTCGTCCCAGAGCCTCAATACCTGTGACAATTGCGGGCTTTATCTTGTCCTTCGGCAGTTTCGGAAGTTTCTTCTGCTTCTGCATCCGGTCCATCATTCGGTTGACGAGTGGGAGCTGGAACTCCATGCTCAAGACGCTGTAAATGCCGCCTAGCTGTCGTTCAATGGACTGAGTGACTAATCGGACTTCCTCGGCAGTGACACGATCCGCATTACGTATCGTTGATTCAGTAAGGAGGAAGGCATACGCGAGACGGTCGTTAATCTGTTGAGTCGCACTGAGCGCAACACTGAAATCGTTCGCTTTTTGTGTCTGGAGTACCGATACATCTGCTGCTGTTCCCTCACGTATTGCGCCGTTAGGGCTTTCACTAAGCGTACGCGCTCGTGTTGTCCCGTTGGGGTTTACCAAGAACAGGACCTTTGCCGAAGCAGCAGCCCCCTCCACGATGGCTTTGGTCAGCCCTTCAAGACTCTGGAGATCTCCAAAGTACTGTTCGACGTAACCTCGACCGTAGCTCTCTCCGTCCACCCGCATCATCCGAAGGGCGATAAACGGGGACTTGTCCTTGGGGTACTGCTTGTACGTGCTTTCAATGATCTTGCCTTTGACCTCTTGGACGACTTCAATCTTCCCGTTATCCAGCGTTTTCTGCATGGTATACAGGTCGCACGTATCTTCCGAAGCCCCGCTCTCCGCATAGACAAAATCTCGGATATCCGCAGGAAGAACCGATGGGTCAACGGTCTCTTTCAAGATGATCATGCGAGCGTTGCCTGACGGGTCTCGCTTGATGACGTAACGATCCAAGTGGATGACCCGCATGGGGCCTTCGTCGGGCAAGTACAACAGAGCGTTGCCTGTGACGACCAAGTGTCTCAGGGCCTCGAAGGTTCCCACACGGATGTTGTTCACTTCAATCTCTTTGGCAACAGCTCGCTCAATGTCGGCCAGAGATTTTTCTACTTCGTTCTTGATGGCGGGATCAACAGCGTTCATCTTCGCCTTTTCTTCCTCGTCGATTACGAGCCTGAAGAACGGCGCATTAGGGGGCAGTAGAGACATCAACAAAGCGGAGCTGAGATTAGCCACCCCACGAGCGCCCGTAGACTGGTACGGGGTAGGGAACTTTCGGCTATTCGTAGAGCCTGAGTCGGGCATGACGGTCGGAATCGTCAGCCTAGCAGAGTCCCTCGCTCTCTCCAGATAGGAGTAGCGGTCTGACTCGCACTTGGCGTACTGGCCCGCAATCGTGTCCGAGCTGTGCGTCATCCGTAGTTAATCCCCGTCACGGGTGAAGGACCGGAAGTCATACCTACGCCGCCCACGAAAGGCTGCCCAACCCCTTTAGCGCGGGCGATAGCAAGCATTGACTTTCCTGAAGACTTGTCGCCGCGCTTCTTTCGGTCTCGAAGGGCTTTGATCTGGACTCTCTTCTGAGTAGATTTAGCCTGACCGCCCGTAAGAGTCTGCGCTCTCAGGATCTGTCTAGGTGGGGGCGGGATTGTCACAGGGGGGGGCGCTTGGGGAGGATCCATGCCAAACCAGTCATCAAGAACGTTATTACCACCGTCGCACATTTTTACCCCCTACAGGACTGTCTCTTGCTGCTCTTGATATATGGCGTTAAGAAATCGGACCACGGACCGTTGTCCGCTGGCAATCCATATCTCTCTATCAGTCCACTTAGGATCGGCGGACTGCTCAGGCCATCGTTTGTTCAGCTCTACCATAAGAGCTTCTGGAATTGTCGGAAAATTGCGTTCGTTACTCATTCCTTATAGTCATCCTTTTCGGTCTGGGAGTACGCGTAAAGCAGTACGCTGTAGTTGATTAGGTCCAGAATCGTGTCTTTCAGGGCCTCGTCCTTGGTTTTGAACACCCCATTATGAGAGAACGTGATTAGACGGGACAGCTTATCCGTCATTCGGACCAAAAACCCCGTCTTCGTGTCCGTAATCCCTAGCTTCTCCACCCTCGTGAAGTTCAGGAACGGGTCACTCGCGTCCTTCCCTCCGCTGTAGTCGTGGTTCTTAGCTTCCATAAGGACGCGGGCTTCCTCAGTCATCTTCATGTGGAGGCGGATTAGCTGGTCTCGATCGATGGGTTCCATAGTTTTACCTTACTTTTCTTACGGTCGTATTCGCCCCATCTCAGGATGCGAGCTACGCGGGCCTGAACTAGGGCTTCTCTCTCGGACAGGCCAGCGTTCGCGTACGCAGCGACGACCTGTTCCCAGTCACAAGATTCATCCAGAATCCGGGCCGCCCTTTTAGGGCCTATCCCCGGACAGCCGCTGTAGCCGTCAACCGCATCCCCTGTCAACGACTGAGTTAGATGCAGACGATCAGCTTCTTCTTCGCTCACCTCGATCACGCCTTCCTCAGGCTTTCTCGGGTTGTAGTGAAGTCCCGGTATAGTCAGCAAGTCTTTATCAATGGTGACGATGATCCGATCCCCGGTCATTCGTCGGCAACCAAGCCAGCTTACTGACTTAGGCATACCCGCCAGAATGCCAAGAATGTCGTCGCCCTCAAGACTAGGCTCCTCACATACCGTGTAGACAGCCCTCGTATACTCTTTGAGAGCAGGAAATCCGAGAGGTTTACGCTTGCTTTTCCTGTTGCTTTTATATGTGGGGAGTACGTCTTTGCGCCAGTTCGCTCTGTCGGTGTAGGCGACGTAGACGTTAGTCGCGTCTAGCTTCTCTTTGATGTCGGCTATCCAGCAGTCGAATCTCTGCGTAGCTTCTCGCATATCGCAATGGAGAGTCCATACATCGTTGCCCCAGTCCCACGCGGTTTCGCACGCAAGCAGGACTTCATATATGACGATGTCGCCGTCAAGAAGTAAATTCCTCGTCATCAGGAGCGCCTCCGGCCTGTATCGCGATTCGGCCTAGCTCGATTAAGCCTACGCAACTGTGATAAGAACCACTGAAGGCTACAGTGAGATCTTCAGTCTGTCTAGTTCTTTGAGCGGATCCTAAGACGACAAGCTCGTCAAACCTTTTCTGTAGCTCTTTGATCATGTCGTCACTAGGGACGAATTGTAGGTCAGTCACGAGGCAGCCTTTTTTATGGATTTAAGCCGGATCTTAATTGACTCGCGCATCGCGGACCCCGGCGGATACTTCTGAATACGTGACATAAGTATAGCTTGAATACGCTTATCAATCAAAAACTCAGCAAGCTCTTCGGCTATCGAGGAGGCCGTAGGACCGTACGCGCTCCACATAAAAACGATCCTATTCAGTGCCGTCTTTCTTTTAGCGACCGCGCAACTGCCGCCGAACACTTCATGCATTTTTTCAATGACGCACCGGCTAGTGGACTCCACCCTGAGGTGAGGACCTCCGTTAAACAAAAAGCATCCTTCGCCGTCTACGAGACCTGCTAAGTACGCTACATCAATGCGTCTCTGCCCAGTTGGCTCCAACACGATATTCCCCCGTTAGTGGACACTTGAACCCTAGGGTTTCCCCCGCCTTTTCCATCGCCTCCACTGCGCTGATCCCGACCTTGTGAGTGATCTCTTCAGGGACTTCAAGCTGTAGTTCGTCGTGAATATGAGCGACTTGCTTGACCCGCTTGTAATACTTCTGATCGACGAGGTTAATAAGACTCTTCTGCCTGATCGTTGACGCGAGGTTGCACGTTGCCTCTTTCATCGCGATCGACCCGGCGGACTGAAGCAGTAGGTTCAGCGCACTGTGCTTCGACCTGACCCTGAGAGTACGCCCATCGATAGCCTTCAATACCCCCAGTTTGTCTGCCCTGAACTCGACAGCGTCCTTCAGCTTCTTCAGCGCAGGCATCCGATTCAAGAAGACGGTCTTAAGGTGGCTGCCGTCACGGGCCGTGCCTCCCACGATCTTACCAATGCGGGCCGCGCCTGCTCCGTAGAGAAGGGCGTACACGAAGACTTTCGCTTGGTCTCTGTTGTCCAGACCTGCCGCATCCTTATTGATCTCATGGATGTCACCTTCAAGGATCGCGTCACGATACAGTCCGTTGTCGTATCTAAACGTGTAGTGAGCAAGGCACCGAAGTTCTAGGCCGCTCATATCTGCACCCACTAGACGAAACCCGGCAGGAGCGCAGAACAAGCTGCGGCACTCGAAGCCCCAAGGAGCTGACACTCTAGGCACCTGAGCGACGTTAGGCTTGCTGTGCGTACATCTCGTTGACACTGCGCCGCAGGGATTGACGCGACCATAGATTCGACCGTCCTTCTCCAGCTTGATCCACGCCTCTCGACCCTCGGCCACTTGCCCCAGTCGCTTGCCTAAAAGCAGATACTGGATCAACGGCTTGCACTCAGGGTATTCAAGACCTTTAAGAACCGTCTCATCGATCTTCGGACGGCCCTCAGGAGTGAACTCCGTAGGCTCCCATCCGTGCTTCTGGATAAGACCTTTCGCGATCTGATCCCGTGAGCCGGGGTTAAACGGTATTGTTTTGACCCTCTTTTCCCCGGCGAGTAACCGAGACCTGAGCTTTGCGGGACAATCCTTCTTCTTGTCATATTTCGCATCAGTCTCCGGATCATAGTAATACAGAGGTGTCTTCATGGGGATGGTCTGTGGAGGGAACGCCGTCTTCAGTTCCTTCTGTACCTCGTCCTTGGCAGCCAGCAAGGATCCGTGCAGCTCCCTAGCTGCGTCTACGTTGAAACCGATCCCGTTTCTCTCTTGTTGAGAAATTGTGGCCGCGAATTCGTGTTCCAACACGGTGGGGTTTTCAGGCACGTCCTCAGCCTTGATCTTGTTCCATAGGGCAAGAGTAACCCGGACATCTTGGACACAGTACTCGCCCATCTCATCCGTGTACTCGTCCCAGCAGTTGTCCTGCTCACCGTAGTCACCCTTATGCATCCCGAGCCTGTAGCCCCACGCCTTCAGTGAGTGGCGGCCAGCAAACTTCTTCGGAAAGTCAACGTTGTGCCAGTCCGTGTTGGCTATGTCAGGCCACAGCATTCGAGACATAACAAGCGTATCTCTGACACAGCCCGTTGGCTCCCATTCAGGGTAAAGACGTTGGATGGCCCGAACGTCAAACTCCTGAATGTTGTGACCTATAATTACATCAGCGAGTCGAAGCTCCTCAAGACCTTCTTCAATAGTGACGAGACGTGGATCGTCTCCGTTAGTTGAGAGCGCGACACAGTGGATCTTCTTAAGACCAAGTAAGGTCCGGAAGCACTTGATGCCGTTCGTCTCTATATCAAACACGACAGTGTGCATGATGTCTTCTTTCTGTTGGGAATCCCAACACTAATCGTTCGGTAATTCTACGACTTCTGGAGCCGACCATTCATTCAGCCGTCCGGTGTCACTACTGTACTCCAGTACGGTAGACACGCCCGTCTCTCCAGCGTATCGATTCTTCAGTACTCTCAGAGCCATGTGGTTCGACGTACTGCCGTCCTGCTGATCACGCTCACATCCGATCACAGCATCACTGAGCTGGGCGATAGCATGAGATCCTCGGAGCTGGCTCAGGCTCGTCACCCCACCCTCCTCATGAGACCTACCGTCTGGCCTGCGGAGGTGCGAGACCAATACGAGGTGGATGTTCGTTTCCTCTACGAGTGACCGCAGCTTCGTCATCGTATTGTCGATGGTCCGACGCTCGTCTCCTGACTCAAGCGCGCTGACGACGATGCTCAGGTGATCAAGGAACACGTACTTGCACTCCATTGCTCGGGCCATGTATCGAACACGAGTCAGTAGGTTGGCAGGGTCAATCGAACCCCAATGGTCGTACAGCACCATGTTGCCGGAGCCGACAGTAGCGTCGAACGCTTCCTTCTTCTGCTCCATAGTGACGGTCTGGTCAGTCCAGAGGTGTGGCGGAATGTTCATGCGGAGTCCCATGATGAACTCACTCGTCTTCTTGACTGACTCTTCCAGCGCGATGTACCCCACCTTCTGGTTCATGTCCATCAAGTAGTACGCCAGCTCACGGGCAACACTCGACTTACCAATCCCGGTGCCTGCTGTCAGCGTCACGAGTTCTCCTCCTCGCATACCAAACAACTTATCATTCAGACTGGGCCAAGGGTAAGGTATCGACGGGGTCTGAGTGTCGTCGGTGATGACATCCCAAAGCTCCTCGCCCGGTACGACACCGTCAGGACGAAAAGACTTCGCGCTGTATACGGCATCAATAAGCTCTTTGACCTTGCCGTCAACGACGCAGTCATTAGCATCCTTCAATGGCATACCTGTAACGATCTTGGCTTTGCCGGGACTAAGCTGCTGGGCCGCCTCAAGAGCTGCGGCTCTGCCCTGCGAATCCTGATCGAAGCACAGGACGACACTGTCGAACGACTCAAGCCAGTCAATGTTCTTCGCAATAACGCGGGCAGCAGACTTAACTCCGTTGGGTATGGAAACGACAGGCCATGTGAGGTTAAACACTTGAGATACGGAGAGCGCATCAAGCTCACCCTCAGTAATGGTCACCATCTTGCCCGAGTCACGCCAGAGATGTGATCCGTACAAGGACGCTTTCTTAGGGTCGCCCAGCCACTTGAACGTCTTATCGACAAACCTCAGCTTCTGGGCAACGAGGTTGCCAGCTCCGTCTTTGTAGTTCGCTACCTGTACCGGGCGACCTTCATAGGTTCCGATACCGTAGTCAAACTTCTTGCACGTGTCTTCTGATATGCCTCGCTTATGCAGCGGAGCAACTTCGTATTCAATTAATCCGGTCACTGTATGAGTCTCTTTCTGTTCTACCGGGTTTCCATCCCCGCGTTCGTAATAGTCACAACCAAAGCAGTACGCGTGATTGTCCGTGTATCTCGCAAGATTATCTTTCGAGCCACATCTTGGACAAGGCTCGTGTCTTAGGAACTCGCTCAACTCTAGCTACCTCCAATGTGATGCCCGCCTCCTCTGAAAACTCCTTCGCCATAGAGGCCCAGACCAGTTGGTCATCGTCCCCCCATACGACTCCATTCAGAACGTCGAGGGTCTTGAAGTAATTATCAACATCCCCATTGGGGGTAGCTCGCTTGGATGTGCGGGGCTTCACAACGTGAAACACTGCTGATACTGCGAGACTACCCTCCAACGGGAACGATCGAGGTAACTTTGCATCTGAAAACAAATGCGCAGCGGTCTTGATGAATTCCGTATATCGCTTGCCGTAGTAACACCGGCCCGTCCTAGTAAACCTAGGTCTGGACGCAGGGACGGGATCAATAGGAATGAATACGGACCATCGATGAGAGCCTCGAAAGGCTTTCACTTTGACCTCAGAAGTCGAAGTCTTCTTCGACGCTGCTGGTGCTGCTTGTCTTCTCATTAGTCACAAAGCCCTCGACAACATCGAAGCCCCAGTCATCGCCCACTGACGACCCGGACTCACGAAGCTCAACCACTTGGACAACCTTCAGGCGCAAAGAGATCCCTGCACCCACCATCGGACTGACGTACGGGACGATTTCGCAGCCGACAGAGATACGACTACCCTGACCAACCTCGACTGTCGTGGTGTCAATCGGAGCCTTCTTGCTGTCCATGACAATCGGACGCTGCTCCCACCTGTCGTCGCCGTTGACACCGATAGCCTTCAGCTTGAACTTGAAGACCCAGTTGCCGGTCTCGTTACCGCCATCATCCACTTCTTCGACGAACGGGAGATCCGCTCGCTTCTTAAGAGCTGGCTTGGTTCGCTTCACGTATTCGATGTGATCTTTCATCACGTCTTGGATCTGCTTCTTGACAGGCTCGGCATCCGCAGCCGAAAGGATCAGGTCAACCTTATACACGCCGTCCTTGTCG
>Ga0209337_1000534_pt1 | contig 30722 bp, 15 predicted proteins | sample LinPmetageLP53_FD_184044 | JGI IMG/M metagenome (GOLD analysis project Ga0209337, IMG submission 184044) | Marine viral communities from the Pacific Ocean - LP-53 (SPAdes) (version 2) | ecosystem: Environmental > Aquatic > Marine > Oceanic | place: Pacific Ocean | collected 2010-02-08 | reverse complement strand
CACCAGATGGAAGCAATAGAAGACACTGAATTGTTTGAGTTTTCAACTCAACATTTCGACAGTGATAGTTATAGAATAATCAAAGGAGATTAAAATGAAAGATCATAAATTATCAAATCAAGCCGTTGGAGCAATCATGATGGCTTTGCAAAAATCGCTTATGGAGCAAACAGATATCGTCCCTGTACTTCAAGAGTTTCAAATTCAAGTGGATGATTCAGGAGAGTTGGTTGTAATGAACCCGCCAAAGGTTGAAGTTAAAGAAATCAAACAAAAATCAGTTGTTTTGAAAGGTCCTCTATAATGCCTAAATACTGTTATAAATGTTCTATTTGTGATAGTGAGGTAGAGGTAAGGCACGGGATGACGGAACGCCTTGAAGACTGTGAAGCTTGCGATAATAAGCAAGTTTTAACCCGAATCCCACAACTCACCAACTTTGTGAGAAAAGAAAACAAAGACTCACAAAAAACTGGTGATTTAGTTAAAGAATATATTGAAGAAAATAAAAGAATCTTAAAAGACGAAAAAACAACAAGGATTGATTACAATGAATAGTACAATAATTTTAGCGATAGTTTTAGTGCTCTCATTGTCTTTCAATGCCCTGTTGATTTGGTATTCTCGCCAATTAACGGCAAAACTTACTTTTATTTACGACAATATTGGGGAAGTGTCCGATATTATTGCTAACTACAGAGTGCATCTAAAGAATGTTTATTCAATGGAAATGTTTTATGGGGATGAAACACTTAAGTTCCTACTTGACCATACAAAGTCAATTGGGGTTTTACTGGAAGACTATGAAGACCCTGAATTTTTTCTAGAACAGTTTGAAGAAGATTCCGAAGATGCAACGTCACAACAAGAGGAACAAATCAATGGCGAGACGACCCAAAACGAAAAGGATGTATTTTACGCAGGTTCACGAAGACGCGATAGTTAAATACGCATCATCAGACTGCAGAAAAGAAAAGACTCAACTTTATATAAAACTTATTCAACCCGCATTTAGCGAATTGGTTGATAAGATTGTATTCACATATAAATTCACAACATTACCGAATATCAATGAATTAAGAGAAGATTGCAAGATCTGGCTTACCACTATATTAGCAAAATACGATCCAAACAAAGGATCTAAAGCTTTTTCATATTTTAGTGTGATAACCAAGAACTGGTTTATTCATAAGGTTAAGCAGAGAGCGAAGAGAGCTAAACGAGAAGTTGATTATGAAGACGCACTTAAAGAGCTGTCTTTTGAGCAGATTGTATATTATAATCCCTATCATGAAGATAAAGAAAAAGAAGAGTTCTGGAGCCACCTAGAAATTGAAATGGATGGTTGGGGCACAAATGACATGAATGATAACGAGAAAAAGGTTTATGAAGCAATCCGTGTTGTTTTAAACTCTGTTGAAGAGATTGAAATATTCAACAAGAAAGCAATTTATCTTTATCTTCGGGAGATAACTGGAATGAATACTAAGCAAATTGTAACTCAATTGAACAAGTTTCGCAAGAAATATAGGTTATTTAAGCAAGATTGGGATAATATAAATATTTGATTGGATCTAATTAATATATGAGTAAAAAAGTAGACGAACATCTAAAAGAAGCAATTGATAACATCCGAGAAGACCGTAAGATAACGCGTGAACTTCTTGACGATGCTATTAAGTTTGTTGCAAAAGACGAAGCAAGACATCAGCAGATTGGCATAACGTTGGCCAAATACGTTGAGACACTGCAGAGGTCAAATGAGCAGATTGTAAAAATTGCCGCTCTTATGTCAAAGAATGAAAAAACAGAAGGATTAACAGATGATGATATGGATGATATCTATTCTATGATCAAAAAAGAGGACGACTGATGGCCTCTAATCTCTTTACGTCTCTGTTTAATGCCCTATCAGATCCAAAGTCTTACTATGCACTGCAAAAAGAAATGAATCTTAGAACTGTTGCTCAAACTTTCTTTAATTCTTTAGCCGGCAAAACCACATTTGACGCCGTTGTTCTCCCGGAAGATCTCGGCTCTATCCAAACTTTTGATGGAACTAAGGCTATTAGGATTAGACCAATTGGGATATATGATATGATAATTCCGGAACCTTGTAACTTCAAAGATCCTGCAACAATTAAAAGAATTTTAGCCTTACACCCCATCGCTTACCCAGATTCTGATTCATCAAGTAACGGAGGTGGACTCCAGACACCAGAGAGTCCTCCATTTAGCGCAAGAGTTGTTGAGTGCTTCTACCGCACTGGCCCACAGGAAAACGGCAAATTAAGGGGACTAACATACCGTACAAAAAAAACAACCAGTGGCGGAAGAGGAATTAACCTGTCTTGCTTAGAGTCAGAAATGGCAGCAATGGGAGAAGGTGCTGCAGCATTTGATGCTGGTGGCCACTCTCCTCTTGTTTTGGCTGCTGGTGGAAAAATAAGCAATGGTAAAAATATTGCCGGCGGTTTGAATATTAACTGGAAATTGTTGAAAAAAATAGGCCAAGCAAATTTACTAGGTCCAGTACTGCAGGATATAGCCAGTCATGAATCTGGGCTAGCCGGGTATGATGCATATAATAGAGGCGCCTGTAAGGATTGTAGGCCCTTGGCTAGTGGTCAATTTGAAAGTATCTTTGGGAATAAATTATCCAAACTAACTATAGAACAGGTCATTGGACAAGTTCAAAAAGGTAACCAGTTAAACGGAAAATCTGCCTTCGCTGTGGGAAAATATCAAATGATCCCTTATACTTTAAGAATAGCAGTGGAGACAATTCAGGGTTTAGACACCAGTGAAGTGTTTGGAAAAGAACAGCAAGAGGGGTTAGCTGCATATTTGGTATTAATGAAGCGACCAACACTAGGAAAGTATTTATTGGGTTCTAAAGACATAACACCCGCAGCCGCACAAACTTCAATGGCTCGTGAATGGGCCGGCATTAGGTTGGTTGAGTCCGCTAATCGCCCTAGGAAAAAGAACAAGAAAGGAGAGGTTGTTTGGGAACAAAGAAGTCTGAAGCCGGGAGAGTCATATTACAGCGGTGTAGGGTCAAACCCCTTTGATGTTAGAATCACTAGTGCAAAAGCAACCTCTGCTGCTATTGAAAAAACCCGGATAAGTATCGACAAGAGTCCTGAATTTCAAGAGATTATTAATCAAATATTAGGAAAAGAATCATCCCCTCATGTTTTCGGGGTAGATTCCGCAGATGACGAGCCCTATGTATTCGGCGGGGATACGGATCAAGGCCCATTAAAATAGGATAAACAATGCCAATAGAAGATAACTGTAATAAATTAGGAATAAACCTAGCAAGCATAACCGACGAAAAAACTAAAACAATGGTTGAAAAAGGAGTCGGATTGATGTTCTGTTCTTCCTTCCCAGAATGTACACCAGAGTTCAATGCGGCTCCCTGTGAAACAGTGGTTTCCGGAGAATACAATTCTTTTGTCGTACTAGGCAGAGATAGAAATTCAACTTGGGGCTCTGGAAATGGCGGCAAAGGAATGTTTCAATGCGGTATGATTGATTTGGTCGCCGGTAGAGGGCAGTTGATCATTGCAGATAATAAAAAGAATAAAAAAGACATCCTACAAGGAGTCGGCTACGTTGGACCGATGTTTCACTCCGACGCAGCAAGAATTTACATAACTCAAAAAGCAGAGGATATCGATCAATACTTTAGTCTCATGCCATCCGGTGGTCCAACCAGCAAGATGAAATCGGCTGTCGCAGCAAAAGCAGATCAAATAAGAATTATTGGCCGAGAGAAAGTAAGGATATATTGCGGCGGCGGAAAGTGGGGTGGATTTGAGACTGGTGTTGGTGAGACAAATTCTTTAGGTGAAAGACTCCAAGGTCAAGTGATTGAATTGCAGGTTGGTGATGGGGAACTACAGCCGGTGGTTCGATCAGTGCAGCTGCAGGTACATTTATTAAAAATAAGTGGTGAAATGAGAAAATTACACAAGGCAATATTTGATATTAACAAGAACCTTGCAGCTGTAAACAGTATCTGTTGTGGTGTACCTGGAGCTGCTGCTTTAATCCTGCCTTTTATGCAGGGGAATATTACGGACATGACCGAGGCTGTAACAAAAACTTTTAACGAATATATTAGGAAAATTAACGCTTTGGACTCCGATCTAATAATGGGAGAAGGTAATATCCAGAGTGACTCGGTATTTACAACGTGAGGAAATAATGGCAGAATCAAAATTTAAAAATATACAAGAAGACGTGTGCTTCAAGAGCCCAGAGGAAGAAGAAGCCTTAGAACCAGATAAGATATGCCCAACTTGTATTCCAAATCAAAACTACATTGAACCTGACTGGACTCAATTGGAAGAGCCATATCTCAATGAGAAAAAATGCGAGTATCAAGTTAAGGTTGTTATAAATATTGATGCCGAGGTCTATCATGACGGTCAATCCTTTAAAGCAAATGATGTTGGTAGTAGAGTATTTACGAAACTATCAGACTCTCCTTATGACTTTAACACCTTACTTAAGTCATACATTCGACCGGGTATCCGGAAGATGCTTCGTTTCTATGGAAAGCTAGAAACAGATCAGATAGTCTGTGCCGCTCCACCAGAATCTCAAGGGCAGATTTGTAAAGGAATATTTGGATCCAGCTACGAAGAATATGTAATTCGTACCGAGAGACTAACAGATGAAATAATTCCTCAAACATTTGAAACTATTGACATTAATGAGCAAATCCTAATTGATAATCCAGAAATCACCAATATGGAGGCTCTAGAGTTAGTTGCAAGAGCGCAAGACTATACATTTATAACCAATCAAAAAGTGTTAATCGTTCTGGTAGGAGTACCAGCGTACCGCTTTGACGCAGTACCTAATGCTCCAGATCTTGGATCACTAAATACCTCAACCGATCAGATAGTCATCAAACCACCGGAGTTTATGCCGGATATTGGTTTGTTTATATCAGCAATGAAATCATTCAAGACATTTCAGGCGTACTTTTATAAAGAAGAAAATGCAAAGATATACTTTCAAGAAAGTGGAAACCCCTTTTATGTTAAATTCTACGCAGAAGAAAGAATAAGTAAATTCGTTAATAAGTTAGACAAATTATTGGACAACAATGGCTTTGATCTCCGGGGCTTCTTAGACACTGGTGACGACTCTTTTAATATTGCATTCGAAATAGAAGTGTCTTTTGATAAGACAGACGAGGCAAACCCATTTGTCGTAAAGAATGTGCGAGCTAGAAAGAAAAACTGCCCATATATAGAGTGCAAAAAAGGACTTAATTCATTCATAGAATACTCCAAGTCAGACCAGACAATGATGGGATACTTCTCTAATATAAAAAACATAGCTACAACCCTACAAGCTAACAAAACCCCTCCATGGCTTGACTTTATAGTTGATAATACTTTCCCTCAACTCGCTATAAATTATGGAAGTTCCGATAATTTTGAAGATAATAGTTGTCTCTCGGTCAACTTGGATGATTTAAGCGATTTCATTCTAGAAGAAACTATGGATTTATTTAAATCCATTGAATACAGCTTCAGTCAGAACAAGTGCAAAACAAAAGAAGAAATGCTAGCCAAAAATGCTGAGATACAGGATTATTTTTCTGGTGACCCAGACTCTGTTAAGAAAATAAAGGAACTCCAGAAGGCTTGGAGTTATAGAAAATCTCAAGTTAACAAAGTAAAAACTGGAGTTCAAGTTGGTTTTAAAACCGGAGTTAAAGGAGCAAAAAAACTTGTTACAAAGGGTCCTGATTTTAAGGCAATGGGTCAAGCAGTTGCAACTGGTGCGATATCGGCCAAGCTAGCCATATCAGAAATGATTGAGAATCTAGATACGTGTGACTTTAAAGGTAAATTGGGTATAGCAATTAAATGCCTAGCAGCAGCCTTAACTCTAGACGAAGTTTACTATACCTTAATAAAACAAATAATCTCTTCTGCTGGAGAACAAGCTTTAGAAGTTATAATGCAAACTTTACCGGCTAATAAACAAGAAGCGATAAGAAAAGAAGTTGAAAAGCAATTTAAAGATATGCCGTTTCCATGGGATCCAGGTTGGGAAGGCGGCTCTCTAGGTAAAGCAGTTGATAGACAAGCTCGCTCCGATGTTGAAGAGGATCTAGAAAAACGAAACAAAGAAATTCATTCAAATCAACTATTAGCAGAAATAGAGTCAATGTCTTTGAATGAAAAAATTGTTAAAATTGAAGAAAGATTAGCAGAACTTAAAGACCCAGCGTTTTTTGATCAATATATAAACAATATGCACGAAAGAGTTGATCCATATGAGAGTGAAATAGCTGAGAATTTGTCGTTGGTGACAAATTATTCTAATTTAATACAGAGTAATGATTCCCAAGCACTTGAGCTACAGTCTGAATTATCCGGATTACAATCTCCTTTTGTAAATGATTTAGATGAGGCTCTGGCTCTTCAAGAGCAATTACGGATACAATTGGGCTATGAGGAAATCTATAAGCTAGAAGACAAAGGGGCTGGTGTGTTCTCTATTACCGGTAAGAAGAATGGTGAAACAGTAGCGCAGACAGTTATTGTGGACGACTACTTAGACACAAGCTACAATGAGGATTATCGCCGCGAAGAACAGGTGGTAGCATTGCTTGAACAATTACAAACAGATACACTATATTTAACATCAAAGGTAGTGCGTTTAGAAGAAAGAAATGTTACTTTGACTTCTCTAGTTGATGACGTGTTTAATCAAGAAACCTTTCAAACTATACAAAAAGAAGAAATCAATTTATTAACAAGTGAATTGGAGAAAATAAAAGCCAAAAAGTTTGAATCTGATACAACAGCCCAGGATTTAAATGATTATAGAAATTTTGAAAACCTCTCAGAAGAAGATCAACAAGAAATAGTTGATAAGCAAAAAGAGAAAACAACAATAGTCGCAACAACGCCAAGTGACAAGATTCAACAAGGAACACTTGGAAAAGCTCTCGGTAATGTTCAGAAGGCATTAACACAAGCATATATTGACGAGATTATGAAGACTGCTTCCATCGGAGAACTTCAAAGAGCAATTGAAAATATTCCCGGAGCAGATTTACTAGGTAAATTGGTGTCTCGTTTTAAATGTGGATCTGATCCTCTGGTATATCCACCGATTGAGTCTTTTCTATCTACATTGACTTTTGATCCCTGCAGGGGAGGAAAGTCGCGCATTTCTCTTCCAACAATACAAGAAATACCTACAAGTTTTAATTGGATGGAACAGCTTGGCGATGCATTTTATGTTGCCTTAAGAGAAATATTATCTCGTGTATTAATTGCAATGATGGTGAAGACCACACAATTATTAAGCACAGATTTGTGCAAGTTAACTGGAAATCTCACCAGAAACCTTCTCAACGATGGCGGTATTGAGGGTTTTATAACAGATACTCTGTGTCCTGATCCAAAAACAAACGATCAGAAAGATAAGATAAACAAGCAAGTTGCTGGAGCCGGCGGAGCTGGAGCAAAGGGTGGAGCAGCAGTAGCAGATTTAGTAACACTTTTATCGGTCTCTGCTACTCAAAAAGAAATTAAACAAGCGATGACCGGTCAGGGAGATCCAAGCTTTTTAGCTAATATTTCTTCATTAGTAAAAAATGTCCTTCCGCAGTTTGCTGATATATTTGCTGATCCAACTTCTGCTGCTCAATATTTTGAGACAATGGGTAACATATTGACAGCAGAGCAGAGACAAAATATAATAGACGAACTTGATTCTCCATTAGCTGATTATCCTGTTGAAACAAGTATCTGTTTGACTAAAGAACAAAAAGATTTATGGGATCAAGAGCGCATTGCAGCATTCTCTGACCCAGAGTTGGGAGAAGAATTTGTTAGAAAACAAGATGAAAAAACCAAAAGTGACCTTGCAGATGCTGCGAATCTTTTGATCAATGGACCAGATCAATTACTACAAGATGCGATAGATGAAGCATTTAATCCAAAAGATCCAGATTGTAAAACCAGTAAAGGCATCATTCCCAGCTTCTCGGATTATCCTCAAAACCAACAACAGGCAATATCAAATGCAATAACAGGAATATTTAAAAGACTAGAAAAAGCATTTATTGATGATACAATTGAGTGGAATGCTTTTTCTTCTTTATTCGGATTTAACACACCTGGGATTCTTTCTATGATCCTAGCAAACAGGACGAACAAAGAATTAAACTGGCATCTGCTTATTAAAAACAATCCTATCTTAAATGTACTTTTTGGTGGAGACGAAGTTCTTCCGGAAACTGTGGCAATACAATTGAAAGATTATATTGAATCACAAGTTATAGATTACAAATTGGGTAAAGATACGATACTTTATTATAACAATAACAAAGAGGGTTTCGCCAACTATGACAGTAGCCTTAGCATCAACGATACTTTTGATCCGGACGGAAAAATATCAATAGCAGATCAAGAAAGCAATATACAAATTATTAGCGATAATTTTCTAGAAATACCAGAGAAATACGAGCCAAATCAAGGAGAAGTTTCTTTTCAAGACCCATTTGGCTCTTTAACACTAAGAAAAATGATTGAAGATATTTGGTCGCAATTTAGCGATATAACAATAGAAAGTAACACAATATTTGAAGGAATGAATGCGGACTTATATGATAAGCTTCCAAAGACCTTTACTGTTAGACGAAATGGAATATCCTCTGAGGGTTTTCTGTATGGAAACGAAGACCAGCCTATTCTAGAAGAAACAGATTTGGTTTATGTGGGTCCAAATGGCGAAGAATATGATTATGAAGAAAGCGAAAAAGTGCTTGGGAGAAGTAAAACAAACAATCCAAGAGTTTATTTTTTAGACCCGCAAAAATATGGTGGAACATATCGCAAACCTCAAATTTATATATCAGAAGCTCAACACAAAGGATGGCTTCAATTCTCAAAGATTATTGTACCAAACCCAACCGGTTGCGATCCAAAGAATTCAAATTTCTTAATGTTAGATACGCTTATACAAGATATCGATAAAAACAAACAGAAGATTCAAAACCACGAACTCCTTCAATACTCTCCGGAGTGCACATCTGAGTTGCCTTTTGATAAAATAGCCAATTCGGATACTCTTGCAACAATTGAAGGTATTGTAAGGGCAACAATACGAATTCATTTAAGTGACTTCTTGATTCGCTCTTTCCCAATATTCTCCAATGTGCACTTGGAGATTGAAAGAAACTATGATAACATCGCTCTCAATTATATCACAGAGAAAATTTACGATGGCTTAACAAATGAGACTGCTATTTTTGCTTCAACTTACGAGGGCTATACTTATGCTTTATTATTCCTAGAGCAAGTAGTACAGATCGTCCACCGAAAAGTCCGCAACGAACAAATGGAAAGTAATCAAGAGATTGAAGAAATTTTGGAAATTTGCGACCAAGCACAGCAAGATTATGAAGCGATTACAACAAATGATCTTTTAAAAATGAAAACAAATGGAATCGCAGAATTTATTGAAGATGTAGCAGAGCATGTTACCAGTAAACTGGGATCTCCTCAGCAATTTGAAGTCTATACTGAAGAAGTTGAGAGAAAGATTGAGGTGGTCAAAGCCGGCGCAGCAATACTTTCCGGAAAAGGGAAAGGTTTTGATCTGCTTTCTTTTTTTGAAAGTGCTACTTTTAATATAGCATTTATTAGTTTAGAGCAAGCAAGATTTGCTTCAAAAATTTATTCAATAGACTCGGTCGCAGAAGACATAAAGAAGTTATTAAAATATGTGGTCAAAGAAGAAATGGACCTCTACACGAAGATCCTCCGAGAATCAATTGAGCCAAGACCATACATTTACGACATTAGAAAGTTCTTCATTGGCGGATCGCATATGCTACTTGGAAAGCAGATTGAAGCTGGAACGTACGATAGCGAAGTGCCTATTGGCGGAGGTATTGGGAACTTTCCATATGGAGATATAAATGATTGCGCTAAATTAAACATGGTTCATCCACTAAACGGAGCAACCATAACAGACGACCGCTTTGAAGAAATAAAAGAACGTGGTGGTTTTTACTTAGAGAAGTATATTGTATCTCAGCCAAAAACTGATTCTAGATTCGGAATTGTTAATCCAATCTCAGGTATACAAAATCTTGCTGAATTTAAGCAATTTCTCAACCAAAATCGCCTTGTATTTGATCCAACCCATAATGTGTCCGATTACTTCGGAGACGCTGTTCTGTCTGAAAACGAGACGGAATATGAGGGTAGTATTGGTATAAAATACGGTGTCCGCCTGTGTTACATCCCTCCAACTGGATATAATCCGTTTGATTCCTTAGTAGCTGGCTTAAATGCAGTACCGTTGGCTAGAGACCATCGCAGTTATGTTCTAAACCCTGCTTCTTTTGAAACGGATTCGGGCACCAAGCTACTAGAGTCTTCCCGCTACTCCTTTCCTATATGTTCATATGAACAAGACATTTTAGATGTAAAAATAGAGGAATTACTAACATCAAATGATAATTTAAATCAAGATCTTAAGTGTTATATTGACAAGCTTGTCAAAACAGAGAATTATAAACACTTGGTAGATAATGTACTTCAAATAACAAAGATACCGTCAACTTACCTAATATATTCGTACATCAATTTACTTCCATCGTTGGGGTCTGAAAGCGAAAGAAATCCCGGAGATGATGATAATATCATAGCGCCCGATAGAATTGGGAAATTATTTAATGACTCAAAAAGCGAGGCAAGAAAACTGTTCGTCGCTTTTTATAAAAACAATGACAGAGATCCTCCAAGTGAAGAAGAGAATAACGAAGATATAGTTAAGCATGCACAAAGAGCGCTCACTAATTCACTTAAGTTTTTAAATATTGGAGAATATTCTTGGGACCTCAAGAGAAGGATAAAGCCAGACTCACCACTAGATAAAGACGGAAATTTATGTGAAAATAATTTTGGTAAGTTATTTAAGAAGAGAGGGCTTTAAAAATGCAAGCTTATACAATAGCACCCAAATTTCCTTTGAGGATTAATGAAGATACCGGCAGATATGAAATTTATGGAATATCAGACCTCACTTCCGTTGTCGACCAGAATCTTAAAATGACTCTATTAACTTCTCCCGGGGAGAGAATATTCGATTCAAATTTTGGTGTTGGGTTGAAAAGATATCTTTTTGAGAATGATACAACCATTAAAAGAGGAGGAGAAAACCTACCCCCTCTTCGCGAGAATATTCTATCTCAAGTAACAACTTATGTGCCCTATATTAGAATTCAAGACCTACAAATTAATTTATCCGGAGATTCTAACCTAATGAATATAAAAATAACGTATTTCGTTAACGATAGTAATACGTCTTCTCAATTTGATCTCACAATTAACGAAGTTAATGATAACGTACTTTAAAATCCTAACAAAAACTACTTATTTTAGTTGAGAGGATTACATATGCCAAAAAATAAAAATGTTGCCGTAAAATATACAAGTAGAGATTTTGAAAGCATCAAGGAAGACTTGGTACAATACGCAAAAAGATATTACCCAGATGGGTACAGAGATTTTTCAGCTGCCTCATTTGGCTCTTTAGTATTAGATACGGTTGCTTATACTGGGGACATTCTGTCTTATTATTTAGACTATCATGTCAATGAGAGTTTTTTAGATACTTCGTTAGAATTTGAGAATGTAAGAAAACACGCAAGAGCACTTGGGTATAGGTTTGCTGGTGCACCATCGTCCTTTGGAACCGTATCTTTATTTATCTTGTGCCCTGCGAATACTGATGGAACTGCGCCTGATACAACCTATTTACCGGTTTTAAAAACAGGAACCTCTTTTTCTACATCAGAAGGGGGGAATTTCATTCTAACAGAGGACATCGACTTTGCGGATGAATCTTCTGACGTTGTTGCGGCTAGATTTAACTCTACGACAGGTGCAACAACCTATTTTGCTGTTAGAAACTATGGACAAGTTCAATCTGGTGTTCTTAATATGGCAACTGTGGATCTGAGTAATGATACTTTTGAGAGGTTTAAAAAAGTACGCGTTGGGGGTTCTAATATATCGGAGATTGTATCTGTATATGATACCTCGGGCAACCGTTATTATGAAGTCGATAATCTTTCACAAGAAGTTGTTTTCGTTGAAACAACAAATCAAAATGCTACAGCGGATGGTGTTAGATCAATCCTTAAGCCTTTTGCCACAGCGAGACGATTTACTTTAGAGCAAGACGATACAGGAACCTTTTTACAGTTTGGTTTTGGATCAGAGAATACGGACGACGGAGGTATAACAGATCCTTCCCGTGTGGCTCTTAAAATGCTAGGAAAAGATTACATTTCTTCTAAGTCTTTTGATCCAACTAAGTTGATTACCACTAACAAACTCGGCTTGGCACCTTCAAATACTCAACTATCTATTATATATCGCTCCAACTCCCCACAGGCCACAAACATTGCCGCTAATTCTATCACATCCATTAATTCTAAAACATTTGTTTTTCAAGATATTACGATTTTAACTAATTCTCAGAGAAACTTTGTACAGAATTCTTTAGAAGTAAACAATGACGACCCTATTACCTCAATAAATGTTGATATTTCAGTAGAAGAATTAAAACAAAGAGCAAAATCCCATTTTGCTACTCAAAATCGCGCAGTAACAAAACAAGACTATGAATCCTTAATCTACAATATGCCTCCACAATTTGGTGCAATTACAAGAGCTAATATTGTTAATGATCCTTCTTCGTCTAATAGAAGATTGTCTCTTTACTTGATTTCACAAGATAATAACGGATATCTATCTAACACAAACTCAATCACAAAAAATAATATCAAAAACTGGCTCAACCAGTATCGATCACTAAATGATCAAATTGAAATTTATGACCCAAAGATCATAAATTTTAGAGTTGAATTTACAGTTATGGTGGATAAAAAATTCTCCCAAGATGCAGTTTTAAGGCGATGTATAGACGAGATGAGATCTTTATACGCGGATAAATTCTATATTGGAGAGCCTCTATATATAACAAGAGCTTATGAGGTTCTAAATCGAATCGACGGAGTGCTAGATGTAAGAAAAGTAAAAATTAATAATCAAAATGCTGGTGCTTACTCACCAGTATCTCTAGACATGGATAAAATAGTTTCGAAAGATGGAACTTTCTATCAAACACCAAACAACTCAATATTGGAACTTAAATTTCCAAATGAAGATATTAAAGGGATAGCAAAATAATGGCAATTAAAAGATACTTCGCAGATGCTGATAATACTATCACAAATGCTTTTCAAGAAAACTTAACAACTCGCGGTACCGGATCCAACATGGGCCAAGCCGACATTTTAGAAACTTTCTCAATATATGCTCAAGAAAGCTCCACTTCAACAGAGTTAGCCAGAATTATTCTTAAGTTTCCTGTAATAGAACAAATCAAAGCGGATAAAGATGCTGAAATTATACCAGCCACCGGTGTCTCATATTATTTAAAAATGTTTAATGCTAGGCACCCACATACATTACCAAAAAATTATAAGCTCGATGTATTAGCTGTTTCCGCTTCATGGGAAGAAGGAAACGGACTAGATATGGAAGGATATTCTGATTTAACTTATGATGATATTGGTTCTAACTGGGTTCGTAGTGCTGGCTCTACAGCATGGACAACAGCAGGTGGCGATTATCATGCTTCTCCAATATATTCTGCTTCTTTTGATAAAGGCGATGAAGATCTTGAAGTAAATGTAACAACTTTGGTTGACCAATGGATTGCCGGCACAAAAGAAAACTATGGCTTCGGCGTTCACCTATCAGCATCATATGAAGCCTCATCTTCTACAAACCCAGAAGGTGCAAGATTCTCCTATTACACAAAGAAGTTTTTTGCAAGATCATCAGAATTTTATTTTAATCGTCCTGTACTTGAGGCTCGTTGGGATTCAACAAGAAGAGACAACAGAGGGAACTTTTATTTCAGTTCTTCTTTAGCTCCAGCAGAAGAAAACCTAAACACGCTTTGGATGTATAACTACATTAGGGGTAATCTTCGCGATATTGCCGGAGATTCCAACGCACGCCCGGTTCTAAATCTTTACAAGTCTTCCGGGTCTGTGCCTGAATTAGACGCACTTTATTTTAGAAACTCTTCTAATGCAGCTGTAAATTTCCTATCTGCTTCAAGAGAGTCTAAAGGTGTATATAAAGCAACATTCTCCGCAACATCCAGTACAGTATCTTCCACATATCCTTATTTGGTTGATGTTTGGACTATGAGTGGCAGTGAATTACACACTGGGTCAGTTATAACACCGAAAGAACACTCTTTCTCAAATTATAATCCTAACTCAAAATACGTTATGAATGTTAAAAACCTTAAACCAAGATATACACGAGGTCAAACAGAAAGATTTAGACTATATGTCAGAGAAAAGAACTGGTCTCCTAATATTTACACAACAGCAAAATCAGAACCAGAAAATTTATTGATAGAAAGCGCATCCTATCAAATCACAAGAGCATCAGACAAAAAGATAGTGATTCCATATGGAACAGGTTCAACGGGAGAAACAATACTTTCATATGATTCCGATGGAAACTACTTTGATTTGGATATGGACTTATTAGAAGAGGGTTATACATATGAACTGAAGCTTTCTATCTATGAAGATTCTCTTTCTTCTTACAGAGAACAACCCTATACATTCAAAATCAGAGTAGAACAAGATGAGTATTAAAAGTTTATTTAACAACAAAACAACGACAGTTGACAGTGCTGCCTCGGGTAGTAAGTTAGTAGAGTCGAAAGATCTAGTATTAACAACAATTCAAAGGGATGAGACGTTTTATCCTTTTATTGACTTTGCCAGTGCTTCTAATTTTGCAAAATTTGGCTCTGCCGAAGAATATTACAAAAATTCAATTGAGAGAATCCACGGTAATTATCCTTATGATGGATCCGAGAATGAAAAGCTTATATTTGAGCTATCCTCTTCATATCTAGATAAGTATATTTTAGATACCAGATATCCAAAATCCAATGGATATGCAAAATTTTCTTATGGCGGTTGGGGAACACAAGCTTCAACAGCAGATGGCTATGGTTTGTCCACCAACACAGAGTATATTTACCTCAGAGGTGGTATTCATGTAGCGGATGACATGTCCACAAAGCCTCTTCAGCAGACTTTTGATAAGTCAGTAATTTACGATGCAGCAAAGAAAAGAATAAGCAGTCTTGAGATGAATATCCCACAGGGATTAACAACTGAGTTCTGGCTTAAAAAAGAAGCATTTGATTTAACAAAAACAAATAAAGAGGTTATTTTAGACCTTTGGAACGGAGAAATCTCTTCTTCCGTGAGTTATGGCCGCTTTACTTTGGCTCTTTCTGGTACGACGAGTGGAACAGATACCTTTATTGTGACCATGCAATCCGGTACCACCGGTTTTTTTGAACAATCAATTGGAACAGCAACAGTTACAACATCGTCCCTATCAAATTGGCATCATTATGCTTTGTCTTTTGTTTCTGCCTCCGCAGGGGTTACGTCTAGACTTTATGTTGATGGTGACCTAAACGAAAGCAAATCTCTTGGCTCAGTCGGAGTAAATGAGATCGGCGGTCTAGTGAACGGCTATATTGGAGCCTTACAAACAAATCCCTCTTCTAGTCAAGGCGCGGCAACTGCACAGCCTTTTTCCGGAAAATTAAGTGCGAGTTTAGATGATTTTCGTTATTGGAAGACCCGAAGAACATCAGAGGAGATATATAATAATTGGTATAGACCAGTCGGTGGCGGTACCAATACAGACGACGCCAACATAAATCTTGGTGTATATTATAAGTTTAACGAAGGTGTTGTCGGAACACCCTCCGTAGACTCAGTTGTTTTGGATTATTCAGGCCGCTTGGTTAACGGCTCCTGGACAGGATATACCGCCGGCGCAAGATCTACAGATTCTGCTTTTGTTGAGTCTGGTTTGATTGCATCCGAAGAGAAAGACCCCATAATCTACAGCGCACATCCGGATGTTTCTTCATTGAAAACAACGCTGATGGCTGCAGGCGCTGAGCACGACAGAGAAAATCCGGCACTATTGTATAATAAAGTCCCTCAGTGGATTAGAGATGAAGATCCATCAACAGAGTTTTCAACAAAATATCTATATCAAATAATTTCAAGTTATTTTGATACACTCCACGCCCAGATTACAGCATTGCCATCTCTTAAAAACAAGGTCTACCCTAGTTCAAGTTATAAGGCTTTACCTTTCGCCGATCGTCTTCTAGAAGAAAAAGGTCTCGTTGTGCCTAATTTATTCGCAGATGCTAACGTTTTAGAGGCGTTTGGTTCACGAGACTTAAGCAAAATCCAGTTTGAAAAGAAAGTCACAGACATTAAGAATCAAATTTATACAAATATTTACAATAATTTAGAGAATATATACAAGCATAAGGGTACAGAAGGGGCAATACGTAATATGCTCCGCTGCTTTGGTGTAGATGATGAAATTGTTAAACTCAATATCTACACGGATCAAGGAACACACTATTTCTCCGATGCTTTCATGCATACCTCTGAAAACAAAAAGTATATTAACTTTAATAAAGAGACTCATTTAAACGCTACTTTATTCCAGACTTCCTCAGCAAATCACTCGTTAACCTACATTTCGGGTTCTGGTGCAGAGAAACTCGAACAATATAACGCTTTGAGTAGTGAAGTTTCAATTGTAGTGCCCAAAAAATTGGGCTTCTTTGATTCAGGATACTTCCCGACTCCATTTCAATCTGCTTCTGTTTTTGGTGTTCACCAAGCTCTTCCAGCTAGTGCAGATTATACATGGGCAACACAAGATTTGGCTAACTTTCAAGTGTATTTGGTCAGAGACGAATTAGAATCTCCAACTGCTAAGTTTGTTTTGAAAGACTATGCCGGCAATTTCTCTCTAGAGACACCCGCGTATAAGCAGATTTACTCAAATGAACAGTGGAATTTGGCTGTTAGAGTGAAACCTGTTGATTATCCGATAGCAGGTAACGTTGTTACATCTTCCAATAGAAATTATCAACTAGAATTCTATGGTGTAAACCACGCTTTTGATACAATCAAGAATGAATTTACATTGACACAAAGTCTAAACTACGATACTGGCTCGGCTTATCTCTCAAATCCGAAGAGATTCTATGCAGGAGCCCACAGAACCAACTTCACAGGAAGTGTTTTACAACAAACAGACATAAAGATTGGTCGTTTTGATCTATGGTATGACTATATTTCTGATGATTCGGTCAAATTACACAACACAGACATTACTTCGCGTGGAAATAGAAGGTCAAGTCGCCCTTCAACTATATTTGGTAAAGATTTATCGCAAATTGAAGTTCCTTCGTATGAATTATTGACCGCTGATTGGGATTTTGAGACGATATCTACGTCAGATGCATCCGGTGAATTCATCGTAGTTGATGTTTCTAGTGGATCAATAGACAGTAGATATGGCTGGATGGACAATATTATCCGCAGAGAACACCGAGCAAAAGGTTTTGGGTTTCCCGTATCTACAGCAAACGTCATTTCCAATGAAATTATCTATTCTTCAAAGAAAGAACTTCCGGAAATCTCTTATTCTTCTGATCGCGTTACGATTAACGGAGAAGAACAAGAATATTTTATTAGAGATGAAGATGTTTCGGACAATTTTTATGCTTTAGAGAAGAGCATGTATCAAGTTATTTCTGAAGAAATGATGAGAAATCTATCAACCGCTCATGAAATGTCCAATCTAATGGGTGAAGCTGTTGAAAGATACAGAATACAATACAAAAAACTTGATCAAGTGCGTAGATTGTTCTTTGAAGATGTAGAAGAAGATCCTGATTTTGATAAATTCACCGACTACTTTAAGTGGATTGATTCCTCTGTATCTTATATGGTTTCTCAAATGTTCCCAGCGAGCGTTCGTTTTTCTAAAGGAATCTCTGATGTTGTTGAATCTCATTTGTTTGAGAGAAACAAATATCAAAATAAATTTCCATTGACTTCAACTCATACTGCAACTGAGGGTAGAATAAAAGGTGTTGGAGAATTAAAATATCAATGGCAGTTTGGTCATGCTCCAATAGAAGGTGGAGACAACAATAATTGTCTTTGGCAAAAAGAAAGAAAAAAGAGAACAGATATATCAGAAAGAGAGTCAATCCGAGAAATTATCATTAATGATAATAATGCTACATCTTCAAATTTAGCAAGCTCAAATCGTACAACCTACCAAGGATCGACTTATGCTAGAAGAAGATTCACAAACACCTACAGAGTGGGCTCTTCCATTACACAAACAGTTCATTCCGGAATTAATTACAATCTCCAAAAGAACCGAGACTATATATGGTCTGCTGTTAATCGTGGATCCAGATTAACTTCTCAGGGGATTCCAGTTAATGTCTTGATTGTAGGTGTTGGTACAGGACAGGGTATAGAATTACCTTCATCTTGTAATGATGTTGAAATACCAAACGAGAAAAACAAATTCAATACAACAGTATATGTTGGAAAAAACGCTGTTAGTACCGGAACGGGAGGCTCCTTTAATCCGATCAATGATAGTGCTTCGTACAACTACGCAATCAAAGGAGCCCATAATCTTCCGTTTGATATATTCTCTGGTTCAATAACTACCGGCTATAACTCCGCTTTTGCCTCTGGTTTTAGATCAGACGCTTATGTTACTAATATGCACTCGGATACAACAGATTTTTCCAATGATGTTGCGATGCAGGGTCCATTTGCAAATCAATGGGTTGGTGGTCACCAATCTCGTCATATTCATTTAAATAGATATGATGCTACTTTGAGAGATGATGACATCGGCGGCGCAACTCCAAATAATCTTCACAATCAATATACGAGAGCAGAAGGGTGGCTTCTTCGGGTTGTTGAGAATGCCGGCTCTGGTTCCGATGGCGCATTTGGTATTGTTGACCCGCAATACGGCGTAACAAGAGCAACCAACAAGTACCCTGATGCTGCGAAGAAATCCGCCACTCTCTACAGAGATGGCCGCGTTAAACGTGCACTAAATATTTCAAATATACAAACTACCACATCTAGCATTAATCATGGAAATTATTATAACAATTATGAACTTATAAGCGTCGGTGGCGGTAAGCAAGAGAACAACTTATATTTTAGAAAAAATAGTGAACAATCAAATTATCTTCCAAATTCAATTACACAAGAACTGCCACAAACCACAAACCCAATGACGTTGATTGGCCAACAAGCAGCTTCTGTGGGGAATGTATTTGGTATATACGAAAACAACAGACAGCCCGATGGAAAAGTTATTGTTCCAGCCATCGCAAGTGCTTTTGCTTCCGGAAGGTTTGTTGTAACTGGTGCATACATTGCAGGAACAACCCCTAGCAATGCTACATTTAGAGTATTTTCTCCAACAGGATCTCAATTTATTAATAATGAGGGAATCAAAATTTTAGACGGAGCTGGTAATGATAAGAGATTCTTTTTCCAGACTGGTACGCCACCCTCAGACAGCGCCCCCAATTATTACATAGCCACGGGCTCTACCGCAACTGACTTTTGGGGCAACCTTAGAACTAAGATAGCCGGACAAACTCCGTTTACAGTCAACACAGGCAGCACAGTAGCTTCAGTTTCAGATGGTATATATTTCTCATCAAGTAGTTCGGGATCTAGTATAAGTATTGGAACGTTACCAACCCAATTTACCGCTAGCAGTTTTACTTTTTCTGGCTGGATCAATGTTGGAGGCGTATCGCCAGCTAGAGATAGATATCTTTTTCAATTTAAGAACACTGGGGGTGATGTCTCTAGAGAATTGTTCCTTTCTTCAAGCGGAGAATTAACTTACCGCGCTTATGGTGTAAAGGGAGCAAATAGGTGTACTGCCTCATGGGGTCGTGTGGGATACGAAGCTGCCTATGGTGGTACTTTGGTACACGTAGCAGTTACACATTTTCAAGGTGGTGGATACCCGGGTTCTGCTAATATCTATGTAAACGCAGTGACTCAAAGTCTAGTCTCGGCCCTAATTGCTTCTTCTGCTGGTGCATGTACTGGTGCTTCTTTTATTACTAGTAATGGTGTTGGAAAGCTTTTGAATCAACAGACCGATGATGGTGGATTTATAGGTTCTGGTTCAAACTTTTCGTTTTGGTCTGATGACTTACCGGCTGGTCAGGTTTCACATTTGTATAATAGCGGTCACTGGTTTGATATAGCAAACGGTAGCTACTGCGCGTACAGTGCGATGCCGACACACAGAATTGCATGGTTTCCAATGGCTAAAATATCTAGCGCAAATACAGAGGAAATCCTGGGTGATTCTTACACCTTAACAAATCGCGGAAACCTACTGGATCGCCAAGGGCCACCAAATCTTCCTTACGTTAATTTTACTCTGACAGCTCCTGCAACTGGATCGGACTATAATACAACTTTAACGAATTCTGGCTTTGGATCTGTTGCTACATGCGGAACAGTCACAAATTTATCAAACGGTACAGGTGGGACAAATTATAAGGGAGCCTATCCAAGTGGCTCAATAGTACTTGATAAAACTTTTGTAATGGCCGCAACTGCCGCAGGTCCTGCGATTGCTGTTCCACAATTCACAGGTGGTACCAATACAGCTTTCTGGAATGCGCTCTCTCAATCTATAAAAAGCAATACAGTTTATGATAATATAGTGGTTGATACCAGTGCTGGACATCAAGCGGTATTTCACCTAACTGCGAGCCAAACCGGTTCTGTACACAATAAAACAATCACTACATCCGGTGCTAATGCTAATTTAACATTTCCCGGCACAGAGGTTGGCTTTGCGGGTGGAATTGATTATGTTTCTGCTTCTTTCTCAAAAGATATTACAATTGATCGCATAACTGGATCTGTCACGAGAACCATCATAACCTCTCGCTTTTCTGCTCCCGGTTCTATTGATACAATGACCTACGGCTTTTTAGATGCTTACTCACAGGAATATTCTGTCTACAACAACCTCAACTATCGCAACCTTTCGGTTCGTGGCATTGATGTTCGTGTCTCTGCTTCTGCCGATGGTTCTGAGTTCTATGCTTTCGGTGGCTCTGGTGAAGCAACAACAATAAGAATGAACAACCAACTCAACCAAAGAGATGGCTTGAAGTCATTATTGACAAGACATTGCGGAAAATTTGGAACAGACTCAAGAAATGTGCCGTATAGCAGAACTATCGATCCTAATCTATCCGAGACAGAGTTCCAGATTGATGCCGGCAAACCTTCATTCCATAAGCAACAAAGAAACGAGAATAGAAGACCAAGCGATACATCAACCGTTTTAACACCCGTTCTTGTGAAGAGACATGACAATATGTATATTAGCACTCCAATTCCAAGATCAGACTTTCAATACACTTGGGTAACTTCTTCATTAGGAAGTAATTATAGTATCACAAGTGGAAAGCAAAGAATGTATGGATATGCACACCCAACAGGAATATTGAGTTCCTCTGTAGTTATAGATGGGGATAGTGGATTTGTTCCGGCAATAACTTTCCCGACCGCATCAGAAATATTTGGAGTATAGAATGGCGTATTATGTAGACTTTGTTGGATTGAACACATTTATTTATGAGCCTGTGGGTTGGAGCGGAGTTATATCGGAAACCAAGCAAATCCACTCTGGGCCTCCGGGCGTTTATACGCTACAAAACACCCTAGGTGTCTTTGATGACGATGGAAACATAAGAGTTCTGCCCACTTATAAGAATTTTCTTTTCTCTCACAATCTTCCAACAACCGCTTCGTTCTTTCCCGCTCTTATGCTTAAAAGAAACGGTCCGTACGGATTTCCAACTTGGAAGCAGATAAGAATAGGGCAAAACCCTTTAACGAGAAGACAAAACAAAGAGAATGTATTTACATATGTAGAAGAACCTGGCCCCGAGATCGTTATGGACAATAACGGCAAACTCAACACAGTGAGAGGAAAGTATGGTGCTATTAAGAAATTTGACGAAAACCCCGTATCTTCTCGCTACAAACCTTTTGTTGTTGGTGGAGCCTCTATAATTAATGACGGAACACTTGAGAGATTTGAATTGGTTTCTTCATATGGAAACGAAACAAACTTCTTTAAGAATGAAGAAATCAATAAGTATAATGGATTGAGAGTTCAACGATCCACGCAATACAATACCGTCAAAGACTTCTATCTTAACGGAGGGCTTGATAAAGACGGTTCTCCGATGGATACATTTGAGTTCTTTAGTTATCGCGAATGTGTTTATCCTCCTCGTGTTTATCAATATAAGAATTATACGAGACAAAGAACAACATTTTCTTTCCCTTGGAGAGACGATAGAAACAACAGAAGCAGAACAAATGTAGATAATGGTTTTGGGTCTACGGTGTATGATAGTATGTGGATATTAGATGTCCCAACCAATTTTGTAACCAGAGATCCTTCTGATTTCACGATACCCACTGGTAATCTTTGGAAGTGGAGATATGTTTTAGGATACACTAACAATATTAATCCCCTCGGATTGCAAGGAAGAGCAGGTATTCTACAGCAAGAATATTCTTTTGGTTTTCAAGGATTACAAGACTCAGGTTCATTTGAAGACTTAAATTCTATTTTAAAAATAGCACCTCAATATAATAGAAAACACACCATCACATTATCTTCTTCTGTTGTATCTCCAAATGGGATGAATATTGAGGGGATCAACAGTGGATCATCTGATGGAAATATGTTCACTTCAGAGGTACCAGCAGGCGAAGCCAAGTGGGAAGCCGGCTCTCAATCCGGTCTCAATCCATTCTACGACACATACGACAACTACATTCAAGATGTCCGTCAACACGGAAAAGATTATTCAATCATTCCAGAATTCAGAATAAGCGAACATGTTGAGACCTACGAATCAACGGGACTAACCGAGGAAGTATCAAATATATTTTCTTTAACCGGCGCTCTATCGGATACAACCGATTCTTCTAAAGACAATTTCTACAAGATTTATTCAACATCAGAGTTTATGAAACATTTTGAGGTTGTGAAGAAAGATCATAAAGAGTTTGTTCCCGCAAGCTCAATCTCTCTTAAGTGTAAAGCGATTAAGAAATTTCTTCCATACGAAGGTTTTTATCCCGCTCAACGCTCTGTTGATTTAGCAAAGCAATTTTATGATTCATACAGAGACAAGGTTTCTGTTTCTGGTTCCATAAATGCATTCGGAACATCTTCTGCTTCCCCAACCCTCTTTCAAAACCTTATGGTTCCAACCTTCGCCCCCGGTATCTTCTTTAATACAATAAAGTCCGGTATTGCTGTTGACTATGCACTTATTGATTCAAAATTATCGATAGGGGCGTCTGCCACTACAAAAGTAAAGGTTTCCGGAGACAACTATTATATCAGAGGAGGCGTAGGGACTCTGTTTGACCGTAGAATACCCTTTGAAGCTCTTGTTGAGCCGGAAAAACACCTTGCCGCATCTCCCATTCATTGCAATGAACCACATCGTTTTGCCAACAACTCTGGGTCTGTATCTTGGGATGGAACTGGTAATAATCGTTATAAACTTATGGCTAACAACTTTTTGGCTGAAACGACAGAGTTTTTTATGCGTGAAAAAAATATGACCCAAATATCTTCGCTTCCCTCAAACGATCCAAATGTTGGAGATGTGGATGTGACAAAGACATATATGATGAGAGTGAAGATGTACAAGAGCACAGATAACACAACCGTTCCAAATGTCTCTTCTTCTGGTGGTTTTTACACTCCACCGCAATACAGCAGCGACACTCGCGAGACATTCACTATGTATTCACGACCTTCTGCTTTTGGCCCTCCTGTGTACCTATCCGGTGCTCACGGGGGATCACTAGTGTTTGAATCAGATATGGGAGGACAAGGGGAGAATTATGTACACACTCCTCCTTATTACTATGGCCAAGCTTGGGCTGATATCACTTTTACTCCAACTAGAGGTGGAAAACACTCCATTCAAGAAATAATTTCTGGTTCTACTGTTAACAATCACAGATATGCCCCAACAGGCACTGGTGATGTTGAGTACGCTAGGGGTCTATTTATTTCAACAAACGGCATGGATTTAAACGCTAGTGTGAACTTATTCTCACAAACCTCAGCAGGCGCAGCAGGCGCTGATCCAAGCGAGGTTCCTTCTCGTTGGGTTATTCAAACAAAATTTGAAACTCCAATGCTTAATTTCAATCACCTTTCTGCTAGCAACAGTATAACACTTCCACTAAATGCTTCTCAGTCTGTTCCACGAGGTATGTGGCATCAATATGGAAACATTGAAACAGATCCAACAAAAGGAGTCTTTTTACAAGTCGATGACGTTCCTGCTTCATGGATAGATCAATCGATGGGTTTAGACTCTTCAACGGTTGAATCATTGGCTGATTTGTGCGGGTTCACAACAGAAATAAAAAAACTTGGTGAAATAGCAGATACAAAAGAAATTAGGGAAGCAGTTATTGCTGTTCCATTCATTGAAGAAGAAGGAAATAGAAAATTCTTCCGTATACCACGAATAGATATAGAAAGAGCTTTCGGAACTGAAGCGGAAAGAGCATTGGTCGGAGACTCTGTTTTGAAGATGATTGTAAAAATGCAAGGATATGTGTTTCCGCCATCAATGGACTTCCTAAGGAACGATGCAATTGATCCGTTTGCAATGTATATTTTCCAATTCTCTCACACTCTTAAGAAACAAGATCTCGCAAATATTTGGCAGAATCTATATCCGGAAATTGGAAGAACTTTTGAAACAGCAGAATCATCTATAAGTCACGAATTATTAGCTCACGAACTACTTGGCGGTGGAGCAAAATTAAATCCCGAAGGAACACTAGATGTAAATGCTATTGGGAATGAAATACCCGATCGTGTCCGTTGGATGGTGTTCAAGGTTAAACAAAGAGCGAATATAAATTATAATTTGAAGATCATAGGGAGAGGAGACGCTAATCTTTTCCAAGAAGATCAAGCAGAAATATCTTACAACTGGCCTTATGATTTCTTTTCCCTAGTAGAGCTAGCGAAGATTGAAACAGAAGTTAAATTTGCACAAAGAGCCGTTAGGTCAGGTCAAGAACCTCGCGATACAATTGTTCCTGTTTTGGGCAATAAAGTTGGCGCTGGAGGGACTTCTCTAGATGCTAGCCTTAAAGAAGTGAGAGTGATAGCAGGCAGTCAGAGACAAGCAAATGCCAGATTGGCCAAAAGAGCAGCGACAGAAGCACTCGGAGATGGATCCAAACTAGATGGACGTCGCCCTGGAAGATCCGAAGCACGAGCAAGAGATAGAGCAGAATTGAAATCCTACGGTGCCCTCGGAGATGGAGAATATCAAATGTGGCAAAGACAGAACCTCAACAACCCAAATTCGGAATGGGAACTAATCACAGCTACTCAAAAGAATTCTGATTATGATGGTGATGGCCGCAGAGATCCAGAAGATGGTGGATACGACGCAGGTCCAAAACCGGAGGATAATTAATGACATTTTTTAATAAAAAAGAAGACGTATTGAAAATTGAGCTAACACCGCACGGCAGAAAACTTCTCTCGCAGGGAAAGTTAATGCCTAAGTATTATTCGTTCTTGGATGATGACGTGCTTTATGATGTTACGCAGGGTGGAGGCACAGAGAACAATTCTCAAACAAAGAATAGAATTCTCTCCGAGACACCTTATATGAAGCCACAAACGAATTACAAGGGTGTTGAATCTAGTTTATCCAACGAAGATAATAAAGCCGAGCAGGTTACATATCTACAACAAAAGATTGGAACAAACAATACCGCAGAAGTCAGGGCCGCAGGTTGGAATGCAACTGCTCTCTTGGGTGAGATCAATACAACTTCGTTAACCCTCACAGGCTCAACAACCGCAACACAACCAATTCCACAACTAGAAATGATCCTAGAGTACACAATGTCTGTTGGGAATCAAAATAAATTAGAAATATCCAATAATGGCTTGCTATTTAATAGAGAACTCCCAGTTCTCATTAAACCTGATGGGAGTTTTGTAGACATCATAGAGGAGCAGATCTTGTTAAATGTTTTTGAAAGAAACGGGTTTTTTCATAAAGACTCATATGAAATAGAAGTATATTTGTACGAAGCAGACGAAGTTGAAATTGATAGAAAACTTAAATTCTATCAACAGGACAGACAAATACAAAACAATATGCTAGTAGAACAACCAGATCTTTCAGCTGATGTACCTGAAGACCTAACAAAAGATTATGTTGAGTATTATATGGATATTTCTGTCGATAGAGAGATTCCAGAAGAAGATATTTGCAAAGGTCTTCGTAGACTAAAAGCAAAAGATATTTTCTTAGACTTAGAGGTTGATTGCCCAGATCGCGAAGATATTGATGTTAATATTTATGGATCTCGCGTGAGACCCGAAGACTTGGAGGATTGCTAATGTCTATAGAACTTGTTGGTTTTGAAAACTTGCCAAATGCATATATAAAAGAAATCATGATTTTTAACTATGATCAAAATGAAATTGATTTGAAAGTTGTTATCAGGGTACATGATTTGGAAGACGGATCAATTTGGTTTGATACTTCGGAGTCTTTAGCGCAGTTGCTAAGGATCGGCTTAATAATATCGACAGATGAAGAGCAAAGTAATCAATTAACCACAGGAGAAATTTCTCCCACATCTGTGGATTCAATGACCCGGGCAATACCATCCGGTCATGAATCCGGAGAAAACTTAATATTCGAAGTTTCATTCCGGAAAAAAATACCAATCAACACCAAACATTTGAATTTATATTCTTTTTGTTTTATTGATAAAGTGCAAGTTTTAGAAGAATTTGGCTTTCCCATGTCGCAAGACTACTATGGCCCCATAAAGTCCGAGAGGGTGTTTAATAATTCAAATATTGTAGCAAATACCAATGTTTTTACACAAGATAATGGGCAATACTGGTCAGGCCCAGTGCACCAACATAATGGAAAATATATGGTCGGCTCTTATCATGCTGCTGTACCACATGCTAGGTTAGATAAATTAACAATTTCAAATGCAAAAATTAAAGATTTTCGCGGTACAAAAGAGGTCCAAAACGAAGTCAAAGGATTAGCGAAGAATTTTATAGGCGATCTTGTTGTCTCTTACAGCTCAGATACAGATATTAATGCGATGTTCATGCTTAACGTTAAAACTCTTTTAAAAAACCATACAAAATACGGATCGTTTTTGAATAGAGCGTCATCGGGTGTTGTCTCACAGATACTTGGCAACTTTAAAATAAACTTAATGACGATACAGCGCCAAAGAATTAAAGCACACAACCAATCGACACGCTTGAGAAGCAAAAGACAGTCCACACAGAGTGTTTTTTCTAAAAAAAATATTGTAAAATCATATGATATTGGCGGAATCCTCCGAAATTCAACGAGATTAGAAAAAAATGGCTCATATGATGTTGTCGAATCAGAGCTCCGATCGAATGCCGGAGAGCCAAATCGCAAAAAAAATGAAATATTTCTAGAACAATTACCGGATTATAAAAAGATTTCTATGATTCAAGAGTTGTTTTTTCAATATGGTGAAGAAATTAGAACATTTCAATTTAATGATTACGAATTAACCAGCAATACACCAGGCAAATACAAATATAAGGTGGGCTTACAATTTTCTGATACTGTTTATTCCTTTCTTTCCAATGTCACTAGGGCAATGAAGCAAGATATTTCGGTAATTAAAAGATATATATCTTTAAGTTCGCGGGGAAGAGACCTAACAACCGTTGGAATTAATACTCAACCATTGATTGATTCTTACGTAAATTATTACTCATATGTTTATGAACTATCCGAACGAGAAAAGACAAAACTTTCTTTTAAGATGTTTGCTTTATTAAACCCAAAAACAGCGACACTTCAATCTATCAAGAATTTTGAAAGTAAATATCAAAACCTATATACAGAATTTCTAGTATTCTTAGACTTTGACGCAGAAAAGACCTATTCTAAAAAAGAAAGAGTAAGTATAATGTCCAAAAACCAAACAACGAGCAGAATTTTAATCGATAAGACTTTCGATAAAATTATCGAACCATCTTCCAATGATGTTGGCTTTGCATATATGGATCGGTCAAAGAGATCATCGATGAAAGTTTATTCAAAACTTGACATACAAAATAGAGCTAATGAAGAAACAGAGAATAATTTTCTCGGCCAACCAACAACAAACAGTCCAGATTTAGACACAGACACCAATGCTGGTCTCAGCAATATAGCAAAAACTGCCACCACTTATTTCGCACCTATAAAAATGAAGATCAAAAAACAGACGTTTTTGCTTCAATCAGCAGACGACTCCGACACTGTAAACACTGGTATAAAAGGGTTGTTCAACAAAATTCGCGACCGAAGGAGGAGGAATAGAGAGGAAGCCACTGAAGTGGTTGATTTTGACCCACCCAGCAATACAGCCCCCGCCATCGCTGTAGAGGAGCCAAAAATTCCGCAGCAAGATGCAGAAGATACTGGTGAAGCTTTTGTGGATTCTTCTAAGATTATCGGCTCAGGACAATCCTTTGTGTCTTATACAGATGTTGTTGATTCTTACAATGTTATTGAGAGTAAAACAGGATCAAGTCAAAAAGTGAACAATGCACTTACGGGATATCAAAACAACAGAACATTTGCTGCAACCTTAGCGGCCACAAAACTCCTATCGGGAGACGAGGCAGCAAACCTACCAAATCAACTTAAAGCGGTAATCAATGGACAGTCATCAGCAACAAGAACAGATTATGTTACTTCCGGAACAGATTTGTTGGCAAATCCAAAGACAAAAAATTACTATGAACTTAATAACTTCTCCGTGCAGCAATTAGTGTATATAGATGGCTTTGGTCAAGATAATAACAATAATATTCTTTTGAATAAGCCGATCTATAAATCTATGCTTTTGAATAACTTTCAATTAACTTCAAAACCTGTAATTTGTTTTTTGCAATCTTATACAAACAACAAATTTAACATTACAGATGAAAATCAAGTTTCTGTTGTAGATTCTTCTTTTATTATGTCTGATATAGATTTGACTGCGAAACCCTCGTCTCAAACAATTAGCAATCAGCCTAATTATAGTACGCAAGATATTTCATATGAATTTATGAACTCTAATATCGTTAAACAAACAAATCAACCTATGACTGTAGAAATTCAACAAACGACAGACACTCCACAGGCAACATTGCAAACTAGTGTAGCGGTACCAATTAATCTCAATACTAACTTATTCGGATCCTATTAATGCCTAAATTTAATTTAAAAAACTCTAATGCAAATTCGCTGATAGTCTTACTTAAACAGCTAGGGATCAACTATAGTGTTTCTAAAAAACAGTCACAAAGCGGAAATCTAGTTGATGAAGTTGAGTTTTTCCCAAGAAACCCACTGCAGAAAAACCAATTACTATCGGTTTTGCAAAATTACGGCACACAACTTTATCACAATGTTTCTCTCAATGTTGACATGAATGTGGAAAACTTTTTCAACTATTCATCAAATCAATATGAAAATATCACACGAACCTCGACAGAACTAAACTTACCTCTTTATTATATTGAGAATGAAAACGAGCAAAATGAAAAATTTAAAAACTTAAAGGCTCTTTCTGCAAACACAGTATCAAAAAACTTTATCGAAAATATTTCTGATCTTCAGCAAACCCTGGCCGTAAGATCTCAGACTGAAACTAATAAAATGAAAAACATTCTTTTTGGCAACGAATATCAGAAAGTCCAACCCAAAAAGTTTTTAGATGAATTTTGTTATTACAATAGGATACAAATAGGTTCCCAAGGCACTCATGAAGTTATTGGCACCATGTTGCGGAAGATAAAATTTCAAGAAGAAATGTTTGGTGGCTTGATATCAAATAATGATACTGTTAATGTTGGTTTCAACATCAACAACTCAACAAACGAGACAACGATCGCAGTACAAGATGTGCTAGATATTATCAACAACAACCCTTTGGTGTTGGATACATCCGATAAACTTATTCTAGGATCAGACAAGAAGACTTCAAGCTATATTACAAATAACTTTAAAAAATATTTATTAGTAAATTATCTTAACCAGAAAAAAATCGAATTGCTTAAAACGTTTTCGCAAATGTATCAAAATGAAGAGTGCGCAAAAGAATTTATTATTTATAAAATAGAGAAATATATTGATAATGATTCCCAACCCCTGCAAACTTTTTGGATGTTTGAGGAAGATTGGAAAGAGTACATGGATTATCAAATTAAACGAGATAGAATATATCGATATGAGCTTAAAGCTTATAGTATAATATATGGCACCCAAACGAGCGTTGCGAACATAACAGAAACCAATAAAGAAAGTATTAAGGTAGATATGACTTCTTCACCTTCATTTAAAATGGCTATTGTTGTTTTTGAAACGGTATCAATAAAAGTTTCTCCTAAAATTCCTCTTCCGCCTTATGTACGGTTTCTAAACGAATCAAATGCCGGCAATTATATAAAAATATATTTAGATCTAGAAAATGACTCTAGAAAAGAAAAGTTTGTAGCAATAACACAGCAAGACGCTACAATGATCCAAAATATACCAACGGA
>Ga0209337_1000533_pt1 | contig 30752 bp, 37 predicted proteins | sample LinPmetageLP53_FD_184044 | JGI IMG/M metagenome (GOLD analysis project Ga0209337, IMG submission 184044) | Marine viral communities from the Pacific Ocean - LP-53 (SPAdes) (version 2) | ecosystem: Environmental > Aquatic > Marine > Oceanic | place: Pacific Ocean | collected 2010-02-08 | reverse complement strand
ACCCCAGAATTTAAAGAAAAATTAAAAGAAGTTTTAACATGAAACCAACTTGTGTAGTTAGTTGTCCAATAGATACATTTAGCGGATATGGACACCGCTCTCGCGATTTTGTTCGCTCACTTATAGAAGCAAAAGGAAATGATTGGGATATTAAAATCCTTCCCCAAATATGGGGTGATACCCCTTGGGGATTCTTAGATAAAGATGATCCCTTAAAAAGTAAAATTATCCAACAATTAACTCAACAACCTGATGTGTGGATTCAAATTACTATTCCTAATGAATTTCAAAAAGTAGGAAGATTTAGTATAGGAGTTACTGCCGGTATAGAATCTACTTGCCCACCACCTGATTTTGTAGAAGGAATGAATAGAATGGATTTAAATTTAGTATCATCTAATTTTTCGAAAAATGTATTTAGTCAAATCCAAATAACTCAAGAAGATAAAAAAACAAAAAATAAAAAAATTATTAAATTAGAACGTCCTATTGAAGTACTATTTGAAGGACTAGATACAGGTGTTTATTTTAAAAACCCAGGCAAATCTGGTTTACTTGATAATATAGATGAGAGTTTTTGTTTTTTATTCACTGGACACTGGCTTCCAGGTTCTTTTGGAGAAGATAGAAAGAATGTTGCTACTATGATTAAAACTTTCTTTGAAACCTTTAAAGGTAGAGGGCCTAAACCAGCATTACTTTTAAAGGTTAATAGGTCTGATTATAGTCTCTTAGATAAAGAAGAAATACTTAGAGATATTCGTCAGATTAGAAATAAATTTGATTATAAAGAAAATTTACCTAACATTTATATTTTACATGGTGAATTTACAAATGAAGAACTTAATAAAATCAATAATGATTCTAAAATCAAATCGTTTATCTCCTTCACTAAGGGAGAAGGATTTGGAAGACCCCTACTTGAACAAGCAATCACAGGTAAACCCGTAATTACTACAAACTGGAGTGGCCATGTTGATTTTATTCACCCAGAATATAATGTACTTCTAGGAGGTGAGTTAAAAAATATACACCCATCAGCCGCAAACAAATGGTTAATAAAGGAGGCTCAATGGTTTAATGTTAATACTGAAATTGCTTCTAAGGCAATGAAAGATGTTTATAAAAAATATAAAAAATATATTGAAAATAGTCGTAAACAAACTAAATTTCTTAAAGAAAATTTTACCCAAAATAAAATGACAGAAGTTTTAAAAAATTATATGAATAATATAAATATTACAACTAATGTACCTCTTCAACTCCCTAAACTTCAATTACCAAAATTAAATAAAACTTCATCAAACCCACCCCAACAAATTAAACTTCCAAAACTTAAAAAAATAAAAGCATGAAAGAAGGATTAATAGAATGTCCCTGTTGTGGGTCAGATGCCTGTTCAAAAAATCCATTATCACCAACTCTTAGTGTATCTCTTTGTTGGACTTGTGGATTTACTACAAATGACCAAATGATAGAGGGTAGTGATTTTGAAAAAGAAAATTATGAACATACTGCTGAAATTATTAAAGATTTAAAACAAATTCATGATAATCTTGCATGGTACCCAAAAGTTATAAACTTACAAGAAAGAGGAATGGTATTTCCTGAGTGGAATAAAAGAACAAAGGATTGGTATTGGGCTGCTGTTAAAGCAGTACCTATAACTGAAGAAGAAAAAGAAAAATTCCCAGATCCCTCTAACCCAGGTAAATTCTATAAATTTAGAATGGATATGAAAAATATCAAAAGATTTAATAAACTAGAATTTATGGATGCAGCTGAAGAAATAGGGGTTTTTGATGAGGAATGATATACTTCAATTTGGCGATCGAATATTTGTTTTATACAGAACAATAAAGATTACCCCTAAAATTGATAAAAACATATCCCTACTTAAAAAATTCTGGAGATGTGACACAGCACTTAAGAAAGATGGAATGTTTTATCTCTGCAATGAAATCCCCGAAATTGAATTTGAAGAAATAATAGAAGATGAAAATAAGTTATGCAATACCAGTTTGTAATGAGTATAAAGAAATAGAATATCTCTTAAATTACTTAGTTAAACATATTCGAACAGAGGATGAAATTATCATCCAATGTGATCAGGGAAATACTACACCCGAAGTATATGAAGTACTTAATATATTTAAAGCCCCTGTAGGGTATATAGATCCTATAAAAGTTATAGAATTTCCTCTTAATAATAATTTTTCAGCATTTAAAAATAATCTAAAAGACAATTGTTCTGGGGATTATATTTTCCAGATTGATGCTGATGAATATCCTGAAGAATATCTTATGAAGCATATAGATTGGGTCATTAATAATAACCCAGATGTGGACATATTTTGGGTTCCAAGAATTAATAAAGTAAATGGTTTAACCAAAGAACACATAGAAAAATGGGGTTGGAGGGTTGACCCTAAGGGAAGGATAAATTTCCCAGACTATCAGTGTCGAATTCTTAAAAATACACCAGATATAAAATGGAAAAATAAAGTCCACGAAGTATTAACAGGTTATAAGACAGAATCCCAACTACCCTCAAATAGTGAGTTTTGCATCCACCATTTAAAAGATATAGAACGTCAAGAACAACAAAATGAATTTTATAACACTTTATCATGATAAAGATAAAATTATCGGATCCAGATGATATAAAAAGTTTTAGTGGATTAATTATACCTAAAGAAATACTTTCTGATTATAGTATAGAATTAACTACCTCAAATGATTATGATTATGAATTTATTTCCCAAAAAAGATTTTTAGATTTATCTATACCTTTACAAGAAAGTATAGATAAAGGTTTAGAATATATTTCTAAAATAAATGGAGATTATTTTTTATTTAGTGGGGCTGATTCTACTTCCTTAACAGGGGTTTATGAGGTTTTTTCCCAGTCTAATGCACAGTATTTATTTAAAAAACAAATACTATCCCAAAATGATTATAAAGAAAAAACAACCCTAAATAAATGGTTTTTTGGTAATGGGTCGGTATTAGATAAAGGATATGATATACCAGATAGCATTTATAATAAAATCAAACTAACAGGATATAATGTAGCTCATAACTGGCCTTACTTACAACAAATGCATAAGGGCAATTTAGTAAGAGATATTGATGTATGTGCTGTTTATCAAGGAGATCCTAAAAGAGAAATATATGACCATGAAGTTCGAAGCGATTTATTATATTCTAACCATAGGGTAGGAGCTTGGAATAAATTATCAGAAATAGAAAACAAATATAATATTGTTAAAGGCCAATCATCTCCACAACAATTTGTTGATATAATGAAAAGATCTAAAATAGGCCTATCACCATTTGGTATGGGAGAACTATGTTATAGAGATTTAGAATTAATCCAGTGGGGATGTTTATTAATAAAACCCGATATGAGTAAGGTAATTACAGCTCCTGATTTTTTTAAACCCATGGAGACATATGTTCCCGTAAAACCTGATTGGTCTAACTTAAATGAAGTTATACAAGATATATTAGAAAATTTTAAAAATTACGAACATATAATAGAAAATTCAAGAAAACAAGTAATAGAAATGTATTCATATCATAATGTATGTCTGCATTGGTATAATTTTTTTTCTCAATTAAATAATATAAAAAATGAAAGTAGCGTGGTTCCAAGATAATGCAATAGGTGTAGATAGTTTTTATGTAAAAAATAAAAAATCATATAGGATGGATAATAATAAACCTTACACTTATCATAGGTCTATTAATGAAGAATGCATGTTAGATGGTTTTAACTATTTATATTTTGGGGATGATAGTTATTTTGTAAATATATTCCAACATCAAGATTTACCTGATTTAGATATTGATATTTTATTATATTCTTGTCAACGAAATGGCTTAGATACTACTGAAAAAGATAAATTTAATGTAGATATAATTAGGGAAAAATACAAAGTACCAGTAATAGGTATGATTAAAGAATTAGGTTCAAATTTCCCTTCAGCCCATAGACATGGGAGAATATTTGATAGAATTAAGTTTTTAGATAAATGTGATTATGTTCATATGTTTGATAATGGGTGTTTAAGAAATACTAAAGAATTTGATGATGTAGCTTCTAAAATAAATAAACCTGTATATTTTTCTAATAATTGTATTAACATTGATTATTTATTTAATAATTTTTACTCTGAATCTAAAGATTTAAGTATTTTTGTTTATTTACCTATTTCTCCCCATAGAAGAGCTAGAACATATAATTTTGCTAAATACATATCTGAAAAATATAATGTAGAATTAGTGTTAAAACCTACTTCTGATAATGATAATCAAAAATTATCTGGTAAAGATTTTACCAAGTTATGGTCATCTTGTGCTTTTCATTTTAATTTAGATCCTTTAGAAACCCAGCCAGGGTGGCAAGCAATCCAGACAGCATGTGTGGGTACTATTAATGTTGGGGGTGTAAATGAATCACATAAAAATCTTTATCCTACTTTAGCCACTTGCAATGAGGAAATTTTAGAAGATGAATTTAAAAAACTTTTAAACAATGAAGAATATAGATTTAATACTATAAAGTATGCTTGGGAAAAAGCAAACTCATTATATAGTTTTAATGTTTGTAAAAAACAACTTAAAAATCTTTATTTAAAAAACTAGGATAATTAACTAAACCTCATTACATTTAACTAATGTTAACTAAATTCACAGAAATCCAAACTTTATATCCTGAAATCCATACAGATTACAGGGGGGATTTATGGACTTTATGGAAAAAAGATAAAAATGAAATAACTTTTAACCATGATAAAGTATCAAGTTCAAGAAAAAACGTACTTAGAGGCCTTCATGGTGATTATAAATCACATAAATTAGTTACATGCTTATATGGAGAACTTTATTTTGTTGTTGTAGATAATAGACCTAATTCTCCTACCTATAGACAATGGGATTCTACAATTTTAGACGATAAAAAAAGAACCCAGATATTATTACCCCCAGGATTTGCAAATGGTTTTTTAGTGTTAAGTCGTGATTCTATATTCCATTATAAATGGTTATATGAAGGAAATTATCCTGATGTAGATCAACAATTTACAATACCATGGAATGATAAAGACTTAAACATTAATTGGCCCATCCCAAACCCCATTTTATCTAATAGAGACAAATCACATGAAAGTTAATAACGATTTTCTAAATTTAGGGTATACAATTATAGATAATTTCTTACCTTTATCGGTAGCTAAAGAATTACAATCTATGTATTTAAATGAAACTAATTGGGAATTTTTTTCACAAGAAAGACCTGATCATTACAAACATGTTTTTAAATTAGACTCTACTTACCACCCCCAAGATAATGAATCATATTCTGCAAGATTCAATAGATCTTCTAATCTAGAAGATAACCCAAAAATTAAAGAAATATTTAATCAATATTTTATACCACAAACTAAAGAGATATCAAATTTAGAACTAACTGATTTTGATATGAGATGCATGTCCTTAAATAAAGAAGACCACTACAGGACTCATATAGATAGCTATGCTGGAAAGGTTAACATAATTTATTATATAAATGAAAAATGGATATGGGATTGGGGTGGTATTCTACATATAGGGTCTACTACTAATGATGAATTTATAAAACCTATTTTACCTAAATTTAATAGGTGTATATTTTTATATAATGAAAAATTTAATGCCCCCCATTTTGTAAGTGCTGTAGCCCCATTTGCCCAAAATTCTAGATACTCTTTAGTCTCTTTTAATAAATAAATTTTATGAAAATTCAAATCCCCCCACACTTAAATAAAGTAAGAAAAATTACTTTAACTCCTGAAAAATTAATTGCATTTGAAACAAAAGTCAAAAATGTATATGAAGAGGGAAAAGTAAAAGGTCCTATTCATTTAGCTAAAAATAATGAAACCCAATTAATTGAAATATTTCAATATATTCATGAAAAAGATTGGGTATTTGTTCCTTGGCGTAATCATTATCAAGCTTTGTTACATGGAGTAAATGAAGATAAGCTATTTAAAAGTATTTGTAACGGAAATAGTATGCATACTAATAATGTTGATCCTAATTTTTATTCATCTTCAATAGTAGGAGGTATCATTCCATTAGCTTTAGGAGCTGCATTAGCACTAAAAAGAAAAAATTCAAATAGAAAGGTATGGTGTTTTGTAGGTGATATGACAATGGAAACTGGTATTTTTCATGAAGCATATAAATATGCAAAAAATTTCAATTTACCACTAAATTGGATAATTGAGGATAATAATATGAGTGTTCATACACCAACAGATATGGCATGGAAATACAAACAAAAAGTACCAGATGATGTCATTTATTTTGAATATGAAATGGGATATCCCCATCATGGTACAGGTAATTGGGTAAATTTTTAATATGAAGTATAAAGATGAATTAAGTAGAGCTATGAAATGGCTCGGAAAAAAAGAAGACACAGTATTTTTAGGACAAGCTTGTGCCGTTAGTGGACACTCAATATCAAGTACATTAGGAGATGTTCCAATGGATAAACGTATTGAATTACCGGTATTTGAAGAAATGCAATTAGGAATATCAACAGGAATGGCATTAGAAGGATACACTACAATTACTATGTATCCTAGATTTGATTTTTTTATTTTGGCATGCAATCAGCTAATTAATCATTTAGACAAAATGGAAGAAATGTCTAAAGGAGATATGAAGCCTAAAGTTATTATAAGAGTTTCAGTAGGTTCTAAAAATCCAATTGATGCTGGACCACAACATACACAAGACCATACAGAGGCATTTAAGAAAATGTTGACAAATGTAAATGTAATAGAACTAAAAGAACCAGAAGATATATTTCCAGCATTTAAACATGCATATGAAAGAGAAGATTCAAAACCAACATTAATGATAGAATACGGAGAATATTATGGAACAAAATAAATTTACATGGCCTTTAATTAACGATAATATTACTTTACAAGATAAACAAATACTTGCTGATTTTATTCTTAATAGTAATAGATTTACTAATGGCCCTAAAGTTAAAGAATTTGAAAAGGCTTGGTCTAAATGGTTAGGAGTCAAATATAGTATTATGGTAGGATCTGGAGCATCTTCTAATTATATTACAACTGCAATAGTTAGGGAATTAAAAGGACAAAAAGGTGAGGTAATAGTCCCCCCTATAGGATGGGTATCAGATATATCATCAGTTATTAACACTGGATTTACCCCCGTATTTGTTGATGTTGATGTTGATACTATGGCCATAAGTTATGAAAACATAAAGTCTGCAATTAATGAAAATACTAAAGCAATTGTATTAGTACATGCATTAGGGTTTAACGGAATTAATGATAAAATAATTCAACTTGCAAAGGAACATGACTTGATCTTAATAGAAGATTGTTGTGAAGCACATGGTGCAAAGTATGGGAATAAAAAAGTTGGAACATTTGGAGATATGTCTTGTTTTTCATTTTATTTTGGCCACCATATGACTACAATAGAAGGTGGTATGATTTGCACAGATGATGAAGAAATATATGAATTAGCTCGTATGTTTAGATCACATGGAATGACGAGAGAGGCATCAACTAAAACTCACGCAAAATATGCTAAGCCAGATGTTAATCCATTATTTACATTTGCTGTTCCTGGTTACAATATGAGGAGCTCGGAAATAAACGCAGTATTAGGATTAATACAATTACCTAGATTAGATAATACTATATCAGTAAGATGTAATAATTTAAAAATATGGCTGGATAATTTAGATAGTAATCTTTATTTAACTAAATACGCAGATAAGGGCAATAGTAATTTTGCCCTCCCCTTAATAGTTAAGAAAGACATTATGTCCCAAGTATGCACTATCTTAGAACAAGAAAAAATTGAATACAGATTAGGAACCGCAGGTGGGGGAAATCAGGCGCGCCAACCCTATTTAGAAAAATTTTCATATAAAACAATAGGATCCCTAAATAATTCTAATTACATCCACGATAAGGGTCTATATATAGGAAACCATACAGATTTAACAGAAAAACAAATTATTAATTTGTGTAAAAAACTAAATAATGTTTAAAAATAAAAAAGTTTTAGTAACGGGTGGGGGAGGAATGATAGGACGTTCCCTAGTTAAAAAACTCCATAATCAGGGTGCAATTATAACAATTGCTGACTTAACAAAACCAACAGATTTACCTTCTGACATTGAGTATATCAATATTGATTTAAGGTATTTTGCCCAATGTGAGCAAATATGTAAGGGGAAAGATTATATATTTAATCTAGTTGGCATTAAAGGATCCCCTAAAATGTGTGCTGAACAACCCGTTGATTTTATGGTTCCTATGCTACAGTTTAATACTAATATGATGGAAGCAGCCCATCGAGCTGATGTAAAGTGGTATTTGTATACAAGCTCTGTAGGAGTATATGCACCAGCCTCAATATTTAAAGAGGATACAGTTTGGTCTACATTCCCCTCCCCCAATGATAGGTTTGCAGGTTGGGCAAAAAGAATAGGAGAATTACAAGCAGAAGCGTATGGTATCCAATTTGGGAAAAAGAATATATCAATAGTAAGACCTGCTAATGTATATGGTGGGTATGATAATTTTAACCCCGCTAATGCAATGGTAATTCCCTCACTTATAAGAAAAGCCCAAGAGAATGAAATCCTAGAGGTATGGGGGGATGGATCAGCTATTAGAGATTTTATTCATGCCGATGACGTAGCTGATGGAATGTTATTTGCTGTTAAAAATAAAATAACAGAACCTATTAATTTAGGATCCGGAAAAGGATACTCAATAAAAGAGGTTGTTGAAATGGTAGTTAAACATTGTGGTAAAGATATACCCATTAAATGGTTGACAGATAAACCATCAGGAGATGCTTTAAGATTATTTGATATGTCAAAAGCAAAATCTTATGGTTTTGATATATCTGTAAATTTAGATGAAGGTATTAAACAAACAACAGAATGGTTTATAAACAATAAGTCTATTTTAGATAAACGTTATAATGCGTTTGTAAATCACTAATTAAAATATAATAAATGAGTAATTTTTTTAAAAATAAAAAAGTAGTAGTAACTGGGGGTAGTGGTTTTATTGGTTCCCATTTCTTAAATGAGTTAGTTAAAAGAGGAGCTATAGTAAAAACCCATACATTCAAATCACCACTCCAAGTAGATAATGAAAATATTGAAGTTGTAGAGAATATAGACCTGACTAATTTAGAAGATTGTATAAAATTAATTGAAGGAGCAGAGTATGTAATCCATTGTGGGGGAGCTGTTGCCCACCCGTCTACGGTACCTACAGATGTTCAAATCTCACTTGCCCAACTAAATCTTATAGGTAATGTTTTAGAAGCTTGTGCCAAAACAAAAGTAAAACGCTTTCTAGACTTAAATAGCTCAACAGGTTATCCTGACATTAGGCGACCACTTACTGAAGATGAATTTTGGGTTGATGAACCTTATAAATCATACTATGGTTATGGTTGGATGAGAAGATATAGGGAAAAATTAATGGAACATGTTTCTAAATTCTCAGGACTTGAAATTGCTTTAGCTCGTTGTACTGCTATTTTTGGACCTTATGATAATTTTAATTTAGAAACTTGTCACGTAGTACCAGCTTTAATTAAAAGACATTTAAGTGGAGAAAATCCATTTAATGTGTGGGGTAGTCCAGATGTAGTAAGGGATTTTTTATATGTAAAAGATGTTGTAAATGGTGCTTTATTGATTTTAGAAAAAGGCGAATCTATGAGACCCTATAATTTAGGCTATGGTTCTGGAGTTACTATTGGTGATATTGTAGATACAATATTAAAAGTAACGGGAAATACCCCTGAAGTAATTTGGGATAATTCTAAACCAACAACAATCCCCTTTAGAGCAGTAAGCACTGATAGAATCCAAAATGAATTAGGATTTAAACCAACTTATTTATTTGAAGAAGGAATGAAAGAAACTATTAATTGGTATAAAAAAGATAAATTATAATGGTTAATGCTTTTATCACAGGTATTACAGGTATGGTTGGCTCACACTTAGCTGACTTTTTACTAAAAAATACAGATTGGAAAATTTATGGATTAGCTAGATGGAATGATTCATTAGAAAATATAGAACATCTATCTAATGAAATTAATAAAAAAGAACGAATTGAACTTATTTATGGTGATTTAAATGATTTGGCGTCATTAATTACAGCTATAGATAAATCAGAACCTAACTATATTTTCCATTTAGCAGCTCAGTCATACCCACAAACTAGTTTTGATGCTCCTATAGAAACACTTCAAACAAATATATTAGGAACCGCTAACTTATTAGAAGCATTACGTAAATCACCCTATAAAAATGCCGTTACTCATGTATGTGCATCAAGTGAAGTATTTGGTAGAGTACCATCTGATAAACTTCCTATTAATGAAGAATGTTCCTTTCATCCAGCATCCCCATATGCTATCTCTAAAGTAGGAACAGATTTAGTAGGAAGATATTATGCGGAAGCTTATGGGATGACTATTATGACTACACGTATGTTTACCCATACGGGTCCTAGAAGAGGTGATGTATTTTCAGAATCAACCTTTGCTAAACAGATAGCAATGATTGAAGTAGGATTACAAGAACCAAAAATTTATGTAGGTAATTTAGAATCACTTAGAACGTATGCTGACGTAAGAGATGCTGTAAATGCATATTATATGTTAGTTACTAAAAATCCCCAACCAGGCGAATATTATAATATTGGGGGAACCTATACATGTAAAATTGCTGATATGTTGAATTATTTAATAAGTAAATCCACAGTTAATAATATTGAAATAGTAACAGACCCAGAGCGTTTACGTCCTATTGATGCAGATTTACAAGTACCTAATATTACAAAATTTACAAACCACACAGGTTGGGAACCATCTATTCCCTTTGAACAAACTATGGATGATTTATTAGAATATTGGAGGGAAAAAATAAAATCAGGAAGAAAATTTTTAAGAAGATAAATTATGAGAAAGTATTTACCTACACTAGCAGAATTAATAGATAGATTATCTATAATTCAACTTAAAGAAGTATTCATTAATGAACATAAAGATGAATATGCTAAAGAAATCAAAGAAATAGTTCATGATATTGAATTAATTTTAAATGATAAAAATGTCAAACTAACAGGGGAGGATGTTAGGGCCATAATAGTTCTTTCCCAAATGAATCTTCACATATGGCATAATGAAACAAAATATAGAGCAGGAACTGGTGATGGGAATTTAGGACTAACCCATGGATTGAATGGTATCAGAAATACAGCTAAAAATAAAATTCAAGAAAATGAAGGAGGCAGAAAGGATTATAAAATAGACTGTATAGCAGCTGAATTTAAGGAATGGGAAATTAGCTGGTAATGGAAAAAATAGTATGGACTAACGGTTGTTTTGATATCCTTCACATAGGTCATATAAAACTATTTGAATACGCTAAACAACAAGGTACTACATTATATGTTGGGATAGATTCCGATGAAAAGGTAAAAAAAGATAAAGGCCAAAATCGTCCTTTTAATACCTTAATAGATAGAATTAACCTATTATTAGCAATCAAATATATAGATAAAGTCATCCCTTTTAATTCTACAGAAGAGTTAGAAACAACAATTCAAACCATCTCCCCAGATATAATGGTAATTGGGGGGGATTGGAAAGATAAAACTGTAATAGGTGAACAATATACAAAAAAACTTAAATTCTTTAATAGAATCCCAGGTTATTCAACGACAAATATATTAGAACAAAAACAGTTATGATTATAACACCAAAAGTAGTACAAAAAGGGTGGGGAGAAGAAATTTGGATTCATAATGATGAAGAATATTGTGGAAAACTTCTCCGTTTTTTTAAAACAGGAAATAAATTCTCACTTCACTACCACATTCTTAAAAAAGAAAGCTGGTACGTTAGTAAAGGCAGTTTTGAATATATTAGGCTTGATACTGAAAAAGGCATAGAACATAAAGAATTTATCTGTGTGGGGGATTGTATTACTATTGAAAGAGGCATGCCCCACCAACTTATTGCTTTAGAAGATATGTCTGAAATATTTGAGGTATCTACCCAACATTTTGATGAGGATAGCTATAGAATTAGAATAGGAAATACAATTTAATTATTATGGAAAATAAAATACACAGCATATTTCAAAAAGACCATGCATATATAAATTCTGATTGGAGTGTTAAATTTCGAAATGAAACTATACGACTCCTCCGTGAAAAAAAAGTAATTAATAATGAAATTGATGAATTAGAAAATATACATGAGCATGTTAATAATAAGTCGCTAATTGATTATGATTTTAACTCTGGTGTAAATGGTATTACTAAAACCCTTTATGACGTAGATACTAAATATATGATATTATATCATAAATTTCTTAAAGATTTATATCATAAACTAGGCTTTGATTTTTATTTCCAAGAGTTTCCAACTATTAGGGCCCATTGTCCTAATGCAAAAAACCAACACCATTATCCAAGGTATCACAGTGATTGTTTTTACGGTCACCCACCACAGGAAATAAATATTTGGTTTACTTTAACTTCTAACAAAAATTCTGGCTTTTATGTTATAAATTCTAATAATAGTAAAAAGTGGCTAGATGAATATAGTAATGATTCTAAATTATTTATAGAAAATGCTATTAATAATGAAGAATTTAATAGTAAAGGAGATTCTCTTGCGTTTGAGGTGGAAACTAATTTGGATAAAATATTCTTGTTTGATCCATTATGCATACACACTAACCAACCTAGAACAAGTGATTCCCGCCTCTCTATAGATGTAAGAATTAATCCCGTTGAAGATTTTGTTGATGGGTACGTAGGAGCAGGAAGAATGAAAGCTGAATTTAAACCAGGAGGACATTTTGGTTATCATAAACAATCAATTAAAGAAATATGAAAATATTAGTTATAGGAGATAGTTGCAAAGATGTATTTATATATTGTAATATAAATGGATTATGTCCTGAGGCCCCTGTACCTATCTTAAAACCTTTATATACAACTACTAATCCAGGGATGGCTGGAAATGTAGTTAATAATCTAAAGGTATTGGGTACAAAAGTAGATTTTATTACAAATAAAATTAATATATGTAAAACTCGTTACGTAGATGATAAATCAGGCCAAATGATAATGAGATTAGATGAAAATGATAGTTGTGACTCATATGATGGAGAAATTTTTAATGAAACTGAATATGATGCTATTATTATTTCTGATTATAATAAAGGATTTTTATCCAAAGAAGATATTCTATCAATAATAGAATACTCTAAATGCCCCGTTTTTTTAGATACTAAAAAAATAGTAGGTGATTGGTGTAAAGATATTGAATTTTTAAAAATTAATACTATAGAGTATAGTAATAATAAACAAATTTTAGAAAAAATGCCAAACCTTTTAGATAAAACAATTATTACTAAGGGCCCAAAGGGATGTAGATATAAGGGCAAAATTTACCCAACTAAAAAGGTACCCATTAAAGACGTTTCAGGAGCAGGAGATACTTTCATAGCTGCACTTGTTTATGAATATATTAAAACTAAAGATATTATAAAAGCAATTAATTTTGCTCAAAAATGTACTACTATTGTGGTACAAAAACCAGGAGTAGCAACAATATGAAAAATATAGTAGTAATACCCGCTATAAAACCTAAAGATTCTAATTTAGATAAATTTGGGGGCTGGGGATGGATGGAGTATTCCATCAAAGCATGGTCGTATTGGTGTCAAAAACGAGGATACGAATTAGTAGTATATGACAGCCCTTCTATAGATGATACTACCAAATTTAGGGTCACAGTACAAAGATGGTTTGATATATTTGATTTTCTAGATCAAAAACAAATAGAATATGATCAAATATGCATGGTGGATGCCTCTTATATACCTAAATGGGATTGTCCTGATTTTTTTACCCTTACAGATAATAAATTTAGTGCGACTCATGAATTTGATAATTTTAAGTGGTTATATGAGAGTATCCAGGGTTATAAACACATGTTTAATAACCATGAATTAAATATTTTTAAATATTTCAATACGGGGTTTGTGGTTTTTAATAAAACCCATAGATCGATTTTTGAAAAATTTAAAACTATATACACTGAAAGAGCAGATGAGTTTTATAAAATTCAATCTACTTTAAGAAGAGGGACAGATCAAACACCTATGAATTACGTTATGGATATGAATAAAGTAGAAATAAAATTTTTACCTCAACCATATAGATTATCACATTTACCTAGAAAAGACTTATTACATTATAATTGGCAGTTAAATGAAGATACAACCCCATTTTTTATTAAATATGGGTATATTTGGGGGTTTAGTGGATTTGATAAAACCCAACGCAATGAATTAATGGAACAAACCTGGAATTTAATAAAAGATAAATATGAGTAAGAATATAGTTTTTATAGTAAATCTACCAGAATCTAAAAAACAAGGGAGAAACCAACCCTATCAATATGCAGTCGATAGCTGGTCTACATGGTGTGATATTAATAATTGTGAATTATTTGTCCTAACAGAAAGAATATACCCTGAAAGTTATATGAATGCTAATTGGCATAAATTATTCGTATTCCAACTATTAGAAGCTAATAAAATCGACTATGATCAAATTTTAATAGTAGACGCTGATACTGTAATCCATCCTAAAGCCCCTAATATATTTGAACTAACAGATAATAAATTTTGTGCCGTACATAATTTTGGTAGTTACGATTGGGTTTGTAGGAGTATAGAAAATTATAAAAAGCACTTATTTCCAAAAGTAGATGTACCTTTATTTGAGTATTTTAATTCGGGGGTTATTATTTGTAATAAATCCCATAAAAATTTTTATGAAAAAATAATTAATTATTACTTGGATAATCAAGAAAACATTACTACACTACAAAATACTTATCATGTAGGAACTGATCAACCTATTCTTAATTTCTTTGTCCAGCAAGATAAGATTAGTTATAAACAATTAGGATATGAATGGAATATGCAAAATATGCAACGCTTTGAAGTATTAGATGATGAATTAACATTCACTAAAATAGGTTGGATATACCATTTTAATGGTATTCCTGATGATACAAGAAATTATATTATGAATAAAACAAATAAATACCTTAAAACTTTAATGATATGACCATACAAGAACATGTAGATGCTTTAAATATATATGGTGTTACTGTAGTAGAAAATGTAATCCCCCAACACATAGTTGAAGAAATAAAATCAACTGTTACTAATTATTTTAAGGATAAAAATAATTGGTGTCAAGGATATAGAGTTTCTGATCAAACAATTAAATCTAATGGATTTAATTTTAAAGAATTCCAAGTGTGTCAAAAAATCTTAGAACAACAAACCTTACTTGATATAATGAATTCAATAACAGATAATCAAGTAAGATGGTTACATCATAGTGATGTTCACCTTAATTTTGTAGGAGCTAAAGGTTGGCACACAGATTCCCAACTTCAAGTAGGCAAGCATGTTAATGATCAGTGTCCTATAACTGATGTAGATAAAAAAACAGGAAATGATGAAAAAGGAACAGATTATTCATATCAAACTTACCGTTTCGCTACTTACATAACTGATCATAGTGATGAGCCTGGGGCATGTTTAGGTGTAAAACCTTATTCATTTCATGGAGATGGTAGGGTTACCCCACCATATCAAATAGATGCTGCTCCTGGTGATGTGATTATTTTTAATTCTAAACTACGACATATGGGGGGTAATTCTAATAAAGATCGTATAGCATTATTTTGGGCATTTGGAAAAGATAACTTATATAGTAAATACCATACAATATCAGCTTTAAAAAGACAGTGTTCACAAAATTTACAAAATATAAAAGATTATTCTATAGGTAAGCATTTATCTGATTTTTTTGATAAACAAAAAATATCATATGATATTGATCCCCAAATTTTAAAAGAGTTTAATAAAATAAGTATGTTTAATGATTCATATTAACTATGTCAGATAAATTAAATAAAATATTAAATAATCAACTTAACTCAACTTATATAATAGCTGAGATAGGAATAAACCATAATGGATCTTTAGATACAGCTTTAGAATTAATTCATAAAGCTTATGAAGCTGGAGTAGATGCTGTTAAATTCCAAAAAAGAGATTTAAATCAAATATATTCGGATAGAATATTAAAAGATTCTAATAGTGCTGAATGGAATTTTGAATATTTAATTCCTTTACTTAAAGAATTAGAATTATCGAAGGAAGATTATAAAGTAATAGAAAAGACTTGTAAAAAACTAAATTTAGATCTTATTATAACCCCAATGGATGAAATATCTGCAGAATTTGTATCTACCCTAGATATAGTAGCTTTTAAAATAGCATCTGCGGATATGACTAATTTATCTTTAATAAAAAAATGTTCTACATATAATAAGCCCTTATTAATATCCACGGGTATGTGGGGGGAATCCGATATTAAAAAATGTGTGGATTTCTATAAGAAAAATAATATTAAGTATTCACTGTTACTAGCTAATTCAACTTATCCTTCTCCGTATGAGGACATTGGATTAAATTTTTTACATAAATTAAAAACTCTTTCTAATGTTGTAGGGTATTCGGGCCACGAACGAGGTACTTTTATCCCTGTGGCTGCTGTATCATTAGGAGCTAAAATAATAGAAAAACATATTACTTTAAATAGAAAACAAAAAGGACCCGATCATAAAGCTTCTATGACCCCTTCCCAATGGAAAACTATGGTAAAAGATATTAGATCACTAGAATTATCTCTTACTGATAAAAAGTATGTAAATCAAGCAGAAACCTTAAATAAAGAAGCTTTTGCTAAATCAGCAGTCTCTATAAAATCCTTACCTAAAAACCATATTCTAACTAGTAAAGATATTAAATTCCAATCCCCAGGTAAGGGAATTTTTGAGCATGAGATAGAAGATTTTTTAGGAAAAGAATTAAAACGGTTAATACCCGAAGGCAAATACATCTCAAAAGAAGATTTTAGGGAATCAATACCTGTAGCTGAATGGAAGGAATTTAATTTTTCTAAAAAGTGGGGGGTAAAATGTAGGTTCCATGATTATGAAACTTATAAAAAGTTAAAATCACCTGTTATAGAATTTCATTGTTCCCAATCAGATTTAGACATAGAATTTTTAGAATCTAATTCTGACTCAGAATTAATAATCCATGCACCTGAAATTGTTGATAGAGAATTAGTAAATATTTGCTCAACAAATGGAAGGATAGTTCAAAAATCATTAGATATTATTCAACGATCAATTGATAAAACAATCCAAATCGCAAAAGGTTGGCCTAAAGCTAAACCTAAAATGGTAGTACATCTAGGGGGTATGTCGTTGGATTTATTGGAGAAAACATCTTATGGGTTAGATAAATTATCAACACATGATGAAATGATAACTATCGCAATTCATAATTTTAAGAGGCTGAAATATGATAAAAATTTAATTGATATTATACCCGAAAACCTACCCCCAAGACCCTGGTATTTAGGAGGTGAATGGTTCCAATATGGATTTGCCCCTTATACGGATATGATACGATTTTGCCAGGAAACTGGAGTTAAAATGACTTATGATATATGCCACGCAATGCTGCAATGTAATCTTGAAAATATATCATTAACAGAATATACTTATAAAGTTATGCCATACGTGTCTCATATGCATATTTCGGATGCAACAGGTTTAAATGGTGAGGGTATTCAAATGTTTGAGGGAGAAATAGATTTTAATTCAGTATTTAATGCAACTAAGGGATATGAATTTTCATGGGTAACTGAAATATGGAGTGGACATTTACATAATGGATCAGGAACATATAAAGCACTACGAGATATAGAGAAAAATTTTAATAATATTTTATAAAAAATAATGAAAATAGTATCAGTTATATTAGCACGTGGTGGGAGTAAAGAAATCCCTAGAAAAAATATAATTAAATTTAGTGGTCAACCATTAATCAATTGGACAATAAACTCATCAAAAATGTCTAATGTTCATGAAACTTGGGTTAGTACAGACGATCAAGAAATAGCAGATATTTCAAACCAAGCAGGAGCTAAAGTGTTAAAAAGACCTTCAAATTTAGCAACTGATATATCACCTAGTGAAGAAGCTTTACTACATTTTGCTGACAATGTTGAATTTGACATGTTGGTTTTTATACAACCAACATCACCTTTACTTTGGCCACAAGATATTAATAAAGGAATTGAAATGATGAATAGCTATAGTTCAGTATTTAGTGCATATAAAGAACATTGGTGCCCCAGGTGGTCAATGAAATCTAACCCTATAGATTGGGATATATTTAATAGACCCCGAAGACAGGATGTAGATGAAACATACGTTGAAAACGGGGCTTTTTATATTACAACAAGAAAAAATTTATTAAAGTCAAAATTAAGATATTCTGATAATATTGGAATTATTGAAATGCCTTTATGGAGAAGTTTCCAGATTGATAGTCAAAATGATTTAGAATTAATAGAAAAATTACACAACATATAATAAAATAATAATATTAAATAAAAAAATAAATAAAAAAAATAAAATTATGAACGAAAAGTCGATCTATAAAAGTATTACAAAATATTTTAATACTGTATCTGTTAAAGATTTAAGGCCAAACTCATGGAAGGTTCCAATTGGGGGAGGTTATTATGGTGCAGAAGAAGTTAATGAAGTAGTCAAATGTTATCTACATGGCTCCCTATCAGTCCAAACACCTGTAATAGAATTTGAAAATAAGTTTAGTAACTATATAGGGACTAAATATGGCGTTGCAACTAATTCTGGAACTAGCGCTAATATATTAGCCCTTAATACTTTATTGGAAACTGGTCAATTAAAACCAGGAGATGAAGTTGCATTACCAGCAACGACATTTATATCAGTAGCTACCCCAATAATACAATTAGGATTAGTTCCAGTATATATTGACATTGAAAAACATACATTAAATATTGATATTGATGAATTGGAAGAAGCAATCCTAAATCCAGAAAGAAATATTAAATGTGTAATGGTTGTTCATACATTAGGTAACCCCGCTGATATGTCTAGAATTATGCAAATTGCTAATAAATCAAATGTCCTAGTTATAGAAGATTGTTGTGAAGCCCATGGAGCAGAGTGGAATGGAAAAAAAGTAGGTAGTTTTGGAATTATGTCAACTTGGAGTTTTTATGTTGCACATCATATGACAACCGCCGAGGGAGGTATGGCCTTAACAAATTCAGATGAATTAAATATTATTCTAAGAGAATTAAGAGAATTTGGACGCAATAAAAGTTATCAGGGAGAACGATATGGGATGAACACAAATCATCTACAAGACTTTGATGAACGATATACATTTCATAGAATAGGTTGGAATTTCCGTATGGCAGATGCTCCTGCATCTTTTGGAATTAAACAATTAGAAAAACTTGATGATATGACTAAGATAAGAATAGATAATGCAAAATATTTAACTAAACAATTATCTAAATTTAATGATCATATAGAAGTATTACTAAACGACTCAGATGAATTTATTAATTCATACTATTCATTCCCAATTATTATAAAGAATACTAATTTAATTGATAGAAAAGATTTTACCCAATACTTAGAATCTAATAGTATTGAAACAAGAGCTATTATGTGTGGTACATTACCAGATCAACCTAGTTTAGTAAATATAGGACATAATTATAGTAATCTAAAAAATAGTAGATACATAAAAAATAATAGTTTTTTTGTTGGATGTCACCCGTGTTTAGAGAAAGACGATCTAGATCATATTGTACATACGATAACTAATTATTTAACAAATATAATATAACATGAAAAACAACAAAACTGTATTAGTAACTGGGGGGGCTGGGGCAATTGGTTCAAATTTAGTAAAAACGTTACTTAAAGATGATATAAAAGTAATTTTATTAGATGACTTTTCATCAGGAATGCCTGCAAATTTAAAAGATATATCTAGTGATAAAGTAAAAATAGTCAATGGGAATATTTGTGATCAAAAAACAATTGATGAAGCATTTGCGTATGGGATTGATTATGTATATCATCTCGCTGCAAATTTTGCAAATCAAAATTCAGTCAATAATCCACAAAAAGATTTAAAAACAAATGGGTTAGGAATATTAAAAATACTACAGGCTTGTGTAGATAATAAAGTTAAAAAATTCTTATTATCATCATCATCATGTATTTATAAACCTGGAAAGGGTAGATTTATAGAACATGGACCAACACAATTTCAGACACCGTATGCTATTACTAAAATGTTGCAAGAATATTATACAATATTTTTTAATAAATTTCATAAATTACCTGTTGTAATTGTAAGATATTTTAATAGTTACGGACCGGGAACATACCCAGGTAAATTTAGAGGAGTAGTCCCTAAATTTATGTATCAGGCTATAAATAATCAAGCATTAGAAATAACCGGTGATGGCTCAGAAACAAGACCCTTTACTTATGTACAAGATATTGTTGATGGAACTATTTGTGCAATGGATAATAGTAAGAACACAATTGGTACAAATTACCCAGGACATCCTATTAATGAAGACAATTTAATTTATAATATTGGGAACAGTGATAGTATCACAATAAAAGAGTTCGCAGAAACAGTCAATAAAATATGTGGTAATAAGTCGGGAATAAAATTCACCCCTAGACGTGATTGGGATAATATACCATATCGTGCGGTTAATAATACAAAAGCAGAACATGAATTAAATTTTAAACCAAAATATAATTTAGAAGAAGGACTACGTCTTACATATAAATGGTTTAAAGAACAAAACTTTACAGAGAAAGATTTACAATGATTTGGAACGAAATATTATGCTTAGGAGATTCTATCACATTTGGTGCTAGAGACCCATATAAACGATCATACCCAAATGAACTTGGGCAAATACTATCAGAAAAAACAAAAGAATTTTATTTCTGCCATAACTGCTCTGTTAGTGGAGAAACTAGCTCTGAATTATTAAGAAGAGCATGGGGTAATATTAAGTCCCATAGTAATGCAAATATAATGTTATTGATCATAGGGACAAATGATACACAACTTAAAGTCCCTGATGACGTATATGAAGATAATTTACGCCAAATAATCTCCATAGCTAAAATACATGGAATGCATGTTATAGTAGGAACATTACCGGAATTAGCCTTTACTCCATTATACTTAAATAGATCTTATATTAAAAGATATAATGATATTATATATAAATTATCAAAAAAGATGAACTTTGATATATGTGATCTATCAGGAGTAGAAGCACATTACGTAGATGGAGTACATTTTACCCATGAGGGAAATGTAGAATTAGCAAATCGATTTACAGATAAAATACTAAAATTATAATGAAAACTATTATACATGTTGTGGGGGCAAGGCCTAATTTTATAAAAGCAGCACCCTTAATTGCAGAAATAGAAAAATCTTGGGATGTTGAAAATCTAATCATACACACAGGACAACATTATGATCACAACATGTCTCAGCAATTTTTTGATGAGTTAAATATCCCAAAACCCAATTATAATTTAAATGCCGGGGGAGGAAGCCATGCTAAACAAACAGCGGATATTATGGTAGGTTGTGAAAAGATATTCCAAGAAAAACTTCCAGAATTTATTATAGTTTATGGGGATATAAATAGTTGTGTTGCTGCAGCTATGGTGGCAAAAAAATTACATATTAAAGTTGTACATATTGAATCAGGATTACGCAGCTATGATAGAAAAATGCCAGAAGAGATCAATCGAGTTATGACAGACTCAATATCTGATATTCTGTTTGTTACCTGTCAAGATGGTGTTGATAATTTAATTAAAGAAGGAATTTATTCTAATGTACATTTAGTGGGAAATACGATGATTGATTCATTAGTAAATTTTAAAGATAAGTTTAATACATCATCTATATTGGATACACTAAATATAATTAAAGGTGAATATATTTTATCTACTTTACATAGACCATCAAATGTTGATGATCAACATAGTTTATATTCATTAATGAATACAATGGAAAAAATGGCCAAAGATAATGTAGTTGTATTTCCAATTCATCCAAGGACTAAGAATAATTTACAAAAATATAATATCTTTAAAAAATATAACTCAATAAAAAATTTAAAAATAATTGAACCACAAGGATATATTGATTTTATGTGTTTACAAAAAAATGCAAAATTAATTATTACTGATAGTGGGGGTATTCAAGAAGAATCATCATATTTTCAAACTCCTTGTTTAACTGTAAGAGATAATACTGAAAGACCTGTTACTATAACACATGGGACAAATAAGTTAATAGGTGCCGATTATAAAAATATAATACCACAAATAGGATTAATGGAAAACAAAACCTCAAATATTGATTTATGGGACGGCAAATCATCAAAACGCATTGTTAAAATCCTAAAAAAACACTATAATGATTAATACAAAATACAAATTCTGTGTAGTATATATTACGAAAGACTACTACCTAATGTTAGATAAATGTATCTACAAATATAGCAAATCAAATTTTCATGATATACATGTATTAAATGTTGACATGGGGTCAACAGATGAAAATTTAGAAAAGGGAAAACAAATTTGTGAACAATTGGGCATTGAAATGATTGATAGAAAAGCAAATTCAATGCAAGAAGGACTACAAATAGCAAATAAATATTTAGATGAGCAAAATATAGATGTAGATTGGATGATTAGTCTTCAACATGACGTATTCCCCTTAACAGAAACATTTTGGGATGATTTACAAGATATTATTAATGAAATTGATACAGACAAAGTTGGTATGATTAGTACAAATTCATTTAGTAACTATAATAATGGATTAAAAGCTTTAGAATCAGATGATCTTGCAGATGCATGTATTGGTAAAACTAAAACATCACGTGGAATGTTATGTACTGATATACTTAAATCGCCTTATAATGGTTGGTATATGAATTTACCAAAAGAGTACTATAAATGTAAATATTTTGCAGTTGAATCTACCTATTGGTCTGGATTCGCAATTAATTGTAAATTATTCCAAAAATATATAACTGTTGACCCAAAATATGTGTTTGAACTATGGGGAGACGATTTAGCATACCAATTCTTAGCAAATGGTATAATAAACATTGCTGTACCAAAATTACTTGTATGCCATGATCATAACCTTAAAAAAGGTATAAAAATTAATCCTGGAAAACTTATTGAACATAGATCCGATTTTAATGGTTCACAAATGAGATTTTGGGAGAAATGGGGGTTCCGTTGGGGAATACGCAACCCAGATGTACGAACACAATTTTTTAATAAAAATGAAAAAATCTATAGCAAATCTGCACTACAACATAAATTTTTTAATTTAAACATTAACGATGGTCCATTAGATATTGATTTAAAAACAAAAGCCCCTAGTTTATGAATATTTTAACCCCAAAAGAATACGCTTATTATATAACAGACCAATGTTATGAAAAAGAAGCATATAAATTTAAAGAACATAATATTACTGTAGAAGAATTAAAATCTTTGTTAGATTCTAATTTTATTAGTGATGGCTCTTGTTATAAAGGTAAAAAATGTATAGTAATTGGAAATGGGGGATCTGTTTTAGAGGCTGAAAGAGGTAAAGAAATAGATAAGTTTGATATTATTGTAAGATCTAATTTGGCTAGATATGAAGGTTATGAACAATTTGTAGGAAGTAGAACTGACGTTAGATTTTTATCACATAAAACTTTTGGGAATACTTTAGATAAAAACTTTTCATCTTATAGTGAGGATTTTTTACCTAATTCACCCAACCACCATTTAATAATCCGTTCTGCAGGTAATATAGGATCAATGATTCCTGGTTTTGCTAAAAATAAAAACCACACATTCAGTATTTTAGATTTAAAATATAATACCTATATTGATAAATTAACTAGTGATCACCATTATTGTTCTGTTGGATTTTCTGCAATCCATACCATGATGGAATTAGGTGCCGATGTTTATATCTATGGTATAGACTTTTACAATCCTCTTAAAAAATATCATTATTTTGAAGAATGCACCCCATTAGTACAAACGGGAAGACAAAATCATTCAGGATCTAAAGAAAAATCCTATATTCAAAAACTAATCAAAGAAAATATAATAAAAACATTTTGATACCCCAATACCCTTTTATACATTATAACAATGAAATATAATCTAAAAAATCGTTACGTTATAGGAGTACATGTTATGTATTTTGAAATAGAAATGTTTAAAGAATATATTGATGGGTTATTTAATTTACTAGACACAGTAGAAAATAAAGAAAATATAATATTAGATTTTTGTTTTAATACATCAGAACATTTAGAACAAATAGATACATCCCAAATATCAAAAAAAGAATTAATCTCAAAATTTGACACACAAATAGCAAGGTTAAAAGAATATAATTGTAAAATTAAATATCACGATACAAACGACGGGTTTTATTACCATGCAGATTATAGACGAGATTTAAATTATAATTATTGTAAAAAGGTTGATTATATAATGTGGGGCGAAACAGATAGCTTTTTCCCAAAAGAAGCACTCCAAGCAATAGAAACATTATCAGACTATACAACACAACAAAATATTCATAGGTATATATTAAGTTTTGCTGATAGAAAAATGTGGGATTCATCATGGGATCCTTTAGTTCATCCTAAATTTATTAACCATAAATTTGTAGATGATGAAAATGGCCATTTAAACCCTAATCAAGCCAAATCACAACTTTCTATAGACAAAATGAATGAAATCAATGCAGAATCTAAAGAATTTGATTTTAATTATATTTCTAATCCTAAAATAAGTGGTTCATGTTTAGTTATTTCTTCAGATCTAATAAAATCCGGTGTAAATATTCCCCTATGTTTAATATATAATGATGATGAAGGACTTTCTATTATGGCTAAAAAGTTAATGGGTGATAATTTCATACAATTTATATGTAAAAATATATTACATGTACATGCTAGACGTCATACACAAAAGCGTTTATATGTTAAAAATGAAAATAATCCCCATTCATTTGCTCCACAAAAAAATAATATCTTTAAAAGATTTAAAGAAATGTCCCAATCAAATATTGCGAATTTAATACAAAATAAGAATAAATTTTATGAATATAAAGACTTCAAATAAGACAGCCCTTATTACGGGCATTAATGGTATGGATGGTAGCCATTTAGCTGATTTTCTACTAGAAAAGGGTTATAAAGTATATGGAATGGAAAGAAGATCTTCTTCCCCAAATAGATTAAATACTTCTCATTTAAAAGATAAAATTACCTTTTTAAATGGTGATTTAACTGATCAAAACTCTTTATTAAGATGTTTACAAAAATCTAACCCAAATGAAGTATATAATTTAGCCTCCCAATCTTTTGTAGGACAAAGTTGGAATATCCCAGAACAAACCTCAGATGTAACAGGCTTGGGTGTTCTAAGAATGTTAGAAGCAATTCGTGAATTTGATACAAGTATAAAATTTTATCAAGCAAGTAGTTCTGAAATGTTTGGGAGGATGGTTGAAAATCCTGCAAAAGAAACTACACCATTTTATCCAAGAAGCCCATACGGGGTCGCTAAATTGTATGGTCATTGGATAACAAAAAATTACAGAGAATCATATAATATGTTTGCTTGCTCGGGCTTATTATTTAACCATGAATCCGAAAGAAGGGGCATTGAATTTGTAACTAGAAAGATATCTGATGGTGTAGCTAAAATTAAATTAGGATTAGAAGACTATATTACGTTAGGTAATTTAGATTCAGAAAGAGATTGGGGTTATGCACCTGATTATGTTGAGGCAATGTGGTTAATGCTACAGCAAGAAGAACCCGATGATTATATTATAGCTACTAATGAAAAACATTCTATAAGGGATTTTCTTAATGTAGCTTTTAATTATGTTGGGATAAATAATTGGGAAGGTTATGTAAAACAAGACCCACAATTTATGAGACCCGCAGAAGTAGATGTACTTAGAGGAGATTATACTAAAGCTAAAAATAAAATAGGTTGGTCTCCTAAAACTTCATTTGAGGATTTAGTAAAGAAAATGGTAACTAACGATATTAAATTATTACAAAATGCATAAAATTACTACAACTATAGCTACTACTAATAATTTACCATATTTAAAACTTGCTATCGAATCTGTGAGGAAAAACGCCCATGATTCCTACATGCCTATCATAGTATTTGCAGAAAATTGCACAGACGGGACTGATGAATGGTTAAAAGAAAATTCTAATAATCTAAATATAGAATATTATATTGAACACAATGAAATCCAAAAAGGAATAGGAGGGGGTATAGATTTTTGTGTTGATAAGGTTAAAACTGAATTTGTAAATATAATTCATTCGGACATGTACATAGGTCCTAATCAAGATTTAGAATTATTAAAATTATATGATAATATAGATGATAATACAAGATTAATTGCATCATCTTTTAGAATCCAACCTAATATATTCCCTAATGATCCCCCATATAGACCTGGAACAGTATTTTATCCTGTTAATGATTTTGGAGCTTATGCAGATGATTTTAAAAAAGAAATTTTTGATGAATGGGCTGTAGAATTTTCTAATAGCAATAATATTAATGTTAGAAAAGCCGGGGGAGCAGGTTATTTCTGTAGAGTAAAAGATCATAAATGGATAGGAGGAAATGATCCTATTTTTGAACCTATGTATTGGGAAGATAAAGATTTATTTATGAGAATGCAATTAGAAAATTATAAATTTATTATGACTAGTAAGTCTGTACTTTGGCATTTTGCTTCTAGAACCTCAAGATTTCCTGATGATAATTTAAACCATAGGCCTGATCACTTAGCTGAATATGAAAGAAGATCCACTCAAAGGTTTATTGAAAAATGGGGAAGATTACCAGAAGAAGATGATCAAACATTTGTTAAACCAATAATAAATCCAACTGTTAAAACAAGAATACCATGGGAAAAACATTAATAGCAATTACTACTTATAATCAATCTAAATACACTAAATTATTTTATGAAAGTTTTTTAAAATTAGATTCTAATCTATATGATCTTATTATAGTTGATGACGCTTCTACTGATGATACTGTAGATTGGTGTTTAGAAAATAAAATTAAAGTAATTACTAAAGATAAAGGTGAAGGCTTAACTAATAGCTGGAATTTAGCTTATCATTACTTTAAACTTAATACCCATTTATATGAGCAGTTTGTAATTGCTAATAATGATATTTTAATACCAGTAGGTGCTTTAGATGAAATGGTAGAGGTATTAAAAAAATGGCCAGGTAATCTAGTAGTCCCATTATCTACATCTGAGGGTTGTGGGCATAATAAAATACAAGGTATAGATGTTCAATATGGGGGAGATAAACCTGAGTATAGTGATTACCAAAATTACCAATCCGTACAAGATACATTATTAAGTTTTAAAAAGAAACTATCTACAGATGAAGGAGGAAATAATCTGTATCAATTAGATCCTTTTAGATTAAAAATGTTTAATGGGTTCTTTTTCATGATGGGAAAAGGGATATGTCAATATGAGTTATCTGACGGTAATTTATTTGATCCCGAATTTATTAATGTAAAAAATGAGGACAAGTTTAATTGGACTAATTTGTTAAATAATAATGATAATGCATTTTTGTGTAAAACAGCATTTGTTTTTCATTGGAAAGGAATATCCTTTAATAAAGCTGGAATAAAATATAGTAATAATATAAAAGAACATTTAGATGAAAGAAATAAACATTGATGAAATATTAATAAATGAAATCATAGAGGATAAATCAGATAATCCTACTACAACTTCATTTAAGTTTAAAAAAGACTTATATAATTTTTTTAGCAATTATACTGATAAAGTAGCAGTTGAATTTGGTACTCATAAAGGACAAACTACTAGAATTTTATCTTTAATATTTAAAGAAGTCTATACTATAAATAATAATGATAATGCCTCTGCTAAACAACTAAATGCAGATAAAAACAATATTACATACTTAAATTATGATCTTTATGGACCTCAAAACATAAATATCCCTAGTAAAGTATCTATGTTTTTTGTAGATGCGGGGCATAAATATGACCAAGTAATTTCAGATATTAATAGAATATTTAATATGAATTGTTGTGAAGATTGTTATATAGTTTTTGATGATTATGGAGGTGAAGGACATAAAGATAATGTAAAAAGAGCCGTTGATGAAGCTATATCAATGGGAGCTATAGAACATATCCAAGATATAGGTTACGAAATAGGACATGACTTTAATAATACAAGAGCAGGAAAATTAATAGCTAGTGAAGGAATTATAACTAAAATTAAATGGCAATGAAAATCTTAATAACAGGGGGAGCTGGATTTGTAGGCACAAATCTTATTAAAACATTAAAATCCACAAAACCCGAAGCAGAATTATATTCAATTGATAATTACTCAACAGGATATAAAAATAATGAACAAAAAGGGGTAAAATATTATAATCATAGTTTAGAAAGTCCAAATGCTACTAAACAAATGGAAAATATTAACCCTGATGTAATATATCATCTAGCAGCATTAGCTAGGATTCAACCTTCTTTTAAATACCCAAACCCAACTTTTGATGCTAATATGGTAGGAACCCAAAGAGTATTAGAATATGCACGTTATAATAAAACACCAGTAATATACGCAGGTTCAAGTTCTACCCATGGGGGAGTATATAAGAATCCATATACCTTTGCTAAATGGGTTGGAGAAGAATTATGTAAAATGTATTCTAAAGTATATGATGTGCCTACTATTATTACTAGATTTTATAATGTATATGGGGATCATATGATACCAGGAGATTCTGCATACTCTACTGTTATACAAATCTTTAATGAACAATATAAAGAAAAAGAACCACTAACTATAACTGGAGATGGTGAGCAGCGTAGAGATTTTACTCACGTATTAGATATATGTGATGCTTTAGTATCTTGTATAGACCATCCCGAATTTAGAGGTGAGTTTTTTGAATTGGGAAGTGGAAAAAATTATTCTATAAATGAAGTAGCGGATATGTATAGAACTTCTAAAGTTTATATTCCAAAAAGACCAGGTGAAGCCCAAGCTACATTAGCTCATTTCTTAAAAGCTATAAAACTACTAAATTATAACCCAACAAGATCTTTAAGGGATTATGTTTTAACATTTAAAGATAACCATGAAAATTAGTTTAATACAACCAGGAAGAAATAATCTTAAGTACCTTAAATGGTCTTATGATTCAATTAGAAAAAATCAAGGCAATCACGAAGTAGAAATCTGTGTAGCAGATGATTTTTCTGATGATGGTACTTGGGATTGGTGTCAAGAAATGATGGGTAAAGATCCATTATTTAAAGCGATTAGAAATGAAGGCCCAACCAGATTAGGTCATACTATTTTATATGATAGGTTAGTTAATGAGGTAGCAACAAAAGATGTTTGTATGATTTACCATGCAGATATGTATTTGTGTCCTGAAGCTTTAAATGCAATTGAAAAACACCTTACAAATAAAACAATAGTATCACTTACTAGAATTGAACCACCATTACATCCTGATGGTCCAGAAAAAATATTACAAGATTTTGGAATTGAGCCAGAAGAATTTGATGAAGATGGGTTATTTGCTTACCTCCAATCAACAGATAGTGAACGAGAAATAAAAACTACAGAAGGTATATTTGCACCTTGGGCATTTTATAAAAAAGACTTTCAAGAAATAGGTGGACACGATCCTATATTTGCCCCACAATCAAAGGAAGACACAGACATATTTAACCGTTTTCAACTAAATGGAATTAAATTTATCCAAACATGGGAAGGATGTGTTTACCATATGACTTGTAGGGGTTCAAGATTTGCTGATGGGGCCAAGCGTAATCCTAATGGTGAGGTATTTATGAAAAATAGAGAAACTGATGAATGGTTAAAACAAAACCAAAAATCAACTCGTGAATTTTTACGTAAATGGGGACATTTTTGCAAACATGATGCCCTAATGAAACCAATTATACCCCCTAAATATGATATAGGTTTTATAGTTAAAAATTGTAATATAAAATTATTAGAAGCACTAGAACCCTGGTGCAATACAATATATACAGGTCAATGGTTAGAGAGGCACGAATATATAATCTCAGAACAGCCGAATACTTCATTTAATTTAGAAGAAAGAATACTGCCTATTGAGCGTTATGACTACCCCGAAAAGTCTGTATATAAAAATGAAATCTTAGTTACAATAGATGGTAATAAATTTACACAACAAGATCTTAATTATATACAACAATTATCTGAAATACTAGCTGATAGTGGTGAACCCGCATTTCATGGTTACTTAGGAACTATATTAGTTGAAATATTTGAAGAAATGAATACATTTGAAGAAGATTTAATATGTATAACAAATAGCAATAATGAAGAAAACTGAATTACACGATATAGTTCATGAAACTCTTAAAGAGTATATAACTGAAGCAGAATTATCCACCGGAGATAATACATTTACTATTAAAGTAGATGTAAA
>Ga0209337_1000531_pt1 | contig 30793 bp, 27 predicted proteins | sample LinPmetageLP53_FD_184044 | JGI IMG/M metagenome (GOLD analysis project Ga0209337, IMG submission 184044) | Marine viral communities from the Pacific Ocean - LP-53 (SPAdes) (version 2) | ecosystem: Environmental > Aquatic > Marine > Oceanic | place: Pacific Ocean | collected 2010-02-08 | reverse complement strand
CCTGCCTCATATACAGGTATTATCAAGGCATCTCGGAAATCTATATCATCAAGTTTAGAATTACCATCCAATTCTTGATTCCATAAGAAAGCCACTTCTGTTACTACATCTCCCAATACAACATCATCCTCGTTCTCCCAATAAATCATAAAATAGAGTGTATTATAATTAGAGGCATTGAATGTATTATAGTAAATCAAAGCCATACCTGTCGCTTTTCCCCCACTATAATAATCGGAATGAGTTTTATATGTTATTGCATCAACACCAATCATCTCGCAAAAAGCACGACTTCTTTTGAAATCGCTAAATGTAAGCAATTGAGATTCATTCACCAAGTCAATCCCACCCTATATAGGGGGATTATTGACCCATGATGCGGCCTTGACCTTCTGCACCCTTCATCATATTGCCGACTTCGCCCGAATCAGCGTAAAAGGCAACAGGGACACCGTTTCCTGTGAATCCTGTGGAGTTCATAGTGTTGCTTGGGGTGAGGTATGACTTGATAACATCCATTGAACCTCCAACGACTGTTCCGCCAACATCAACATTTCCTGCGTGTGCGGTCTTAGCCTCTTCTTGGATTTCGGGAACTGCACTCCCCATCCATACAGGAGGGGCATATCCCATGTCTTGATGTTGTCCATCAAGGGGATTATATTGTCCCATGTCAATTGGATTCCATGATGGACTCTCTTCAACAGGGGCTTCTTCTGCGGCAAATGTTTCAGCGTTGTTGCTCACAGTACCGATAGGGGAAAATGTGTCTTGAGTTGTCATTGAACCAATGATTCGGCCTTCTCCCACAGGATAAACTTGACTTTCCATTGAGGTTCGGCCACCAAGCACTTCTTGAACAAGAGCGACAAGACTCATAAGGCCGAGAGTACCACTAAATGCCTTTGCACCTGTCTTCATACGACCACTTAGGCTTGAACCGCCAACTGCGGCATATCCGAATAGGCTTGCAGACAAAGCACCGAGAGCAAGACTTCGCACCGCACGACTTCTGCCGAAAAGACCCATATAGGATGAGATAATTGTTCCACTCGCGAGTACCGCTACTACGCCCAAAGCGGCTTCGGTGGTGGTCGCTTCTTTTGCACCTGTTTCTAATACTGTCTTGACATCAGCCATGATAACCAATAGAGATTTCGGGGTTCAACTATTTGAATGCTTACAATTAGGGAGGGGTTGAAAGCAATCCCGACGAAAGCAAAATATCATGTGCGGTCATGCGTAATGCGGCAGGGAGGCGATTATTTTCATATGCCCACAGAAGGTCTGTGTTGGCTTTTACTACTGTGGGGCATTTGCCTTTATTTTCAATAAATGTGTCGCAAACCAGTTCAGCAAAATAACCTTCACGGCTAATGGTTTCCAATTTTATATCCATACTCCAACCGCAATGTGGACAATTCATAGGCGCACCTCCATACCACAGACAAAGCATAGATACCCTTCAAGCGTATCTCCCCCATCCAATGTAATTGGCAACATTTCCGATGCACATTGCGAACAGGACTTAACTTCAACCATACGGCTCAATCCTCTTGTTCCCACTTTTTCCATGCAGGAGTTTCTTCTTTAAGCATTGAGGTCACGGTTTTCTTAAACGCATCAAACTCACGAATCTCTTTACCTATCGGCGCACGACCATGCTTTTCCCAAAAAGCCTCACTCTCATTGAAAAACCCCTCAAAGTTCTTCATCATATGGGGGGTGATAACAACCGCATTGGGAAAAGAGAGTTCATCATCATCCACACAGTCCTCATCATGTTCGTTAAAAATACTCTCAATGAAGTGAATGGAGTCGTGCATACAATCAAGCCCTTCATCCACTCTCCGCAACAAGCGAGTACAGTATAATGCCAAAATTAAAACAAGCAACAAAAGGACTGTTTGACTCCAACCAAGCATTGATTCCATATTATACACTATAAGACACACTCTATATGAACGCATTCCTTTTAGAAATCCTCATATCAATATCACACACCCTTGTTCGGGGGCGATTCAAAGGTTCATATCACATATCGGGGAGTTCACTTATCGTGTTGCCCCATTGATACCCTGTTCCAAAGAAACCTTCGCTTACCATTCCTGTCGGAGATACTTGAGCAACATAATCATTGGAGTTATACATGGCCGATGTGAATGTTCCTGTGTTTCTCACTTCTTCAAGGACTTCACCAAGGCGAATACCTGCTGATGCGGCCAATTTGTTTGTCAAATCTGTTATGACCTCACTTGGCATAGAAGAATTGTCAATGTATGAAATCATCCTTTCCACCCCATTACCTCCTGTGGTCATATGAACCATATCCTGCTTATCCTTTAATTGGAATCCTAAAAAGGTGCGAGGTGAGATGGAATTAAGGACAAACTTACCATTTTCATTTGATACGACATATGAACCGCTTCTCCAAGAACGATTAGGAATGACCTGCCTTCGGGTCAAAGGTTCAACCTTTGCGTTGAAATTACGGCTTGGTCGGACTTGTTGCATAGCCACCTGTTCATCGGGGCTTGGGTTAAGAATTGGTGAAGAAACAAACTGATAATGGTCGCCCATAGTATTGCTAATCATGCGGTCTGCACTTTCAGCAGGAGTCTTACTCATACTCTTGACGATTTCAGCGTTTAAGTCCATAGAGGCGATTTCGTGCATAATATCACTCCTTATTCATCGGCTTTACTATATCAATCCATAGATTTGTTTTATGTACCGAATGTTGCGAATGCTTAAATACAGAAGAGGGAAAACATAATATGGGTGAAACAATGGAAACAGACGATAATCCTTACGATAATCTATGGTCGCAAATGGATAAAGAAAAAAAAGACTCACCCTCATTCGTTGACAACGATTATCAAGGTTGCCCTAATTGCGGGGCATCACCCGATAATGTAAAGGTCAACGAAATACGCGGGGAACGATACTGTGATAAATGTGGGGCCGTTCTTGAAGAAAACATGATAGACCATAGAGAGCCTACAAGGAGATTCAGTAAAGACGACCCAAGCGTTGATAATTCGCATCACGGCGCACCAACCTCCATCCTTTTCCCCGACAAAGGTTTGACAACAACCTTCAATGCGTGGGAGGGCAAAACTGAAAACAGACTTCAAAATTACATTCTCAAAAGAACCAACAAACAAACTGTAACAAATAAAGAAAGAAACCTTGCGGTTGCACTTAGCGATTTAGCAAGAATCATATCACGAATGGGTTTGCCTAAGACTGTTCATTTTGAGGCCGCAAACATATACCGTAAAGCAGTTGACGAACAATTGATTCGTGGCCGTTCAATTGAAGGGGTTGTAGCGGCATCCCTATATGCTTCTTGCAGATTATGTGGTGTGCCAAGAACGCTTGATGAAATTGCCGAAGGAACGAGAACGGGGCGAAAAGAAATCGCTCGGAATTGGACAACGCTTAGAAAAAGACTCCCTCAATTGAAAAGAATCCGCAATCCATCTCCCGAATTGTTTTTAGAACGATTTGGAAATCAACTCGGATTGACAATTCAAACTACTCAACGGGCAAAGAACCTGCTGAAAGTATGTTTTGAAGGTGGTATAGACCAAGGGAAAAACCCTGTGGGTATCGTGGCCGCTTGCATCTATATTGCGTGTAATGAAAAAGAAGAACGAAGAACGCAACGGCAAATCGCCAAAGCACTCAATATCACCGAAGTAACAATTAGAAATCGCTATAAAGAAGCCTTAGAAGTGATGCAAAGAAACAACCTTAACGAATGATTGTTCCCAAAAGAACAACACCTGCAAGAGCGATTCCACCCATGACCATATAGCCTCCGTAATTCAATTTGAATCCTTGTTGTTCAATCACTCCTTCGCCATCCCCATTGCTATCGTTGCATACGCAACCTGCACTCAAGGTGGTTGACTCATCACACGCTTCACCAACAGTAGGGCATTCGGGAACAGATAATCCGCTATCTCCCGAATCATCACCACCCATAGCAATTGAAAGAGTTTCACCAAAATTGGAGAATATGAATCCGAGCAGTTTTCCTGCCGCAACAGGAGAGGCCGCACTCAATATGAGCAAACCCCCGATAGCAGTTTTACCGCCTATGCCTTTTGTAGCCCCCTTCATTCCATTAAGAAGGCCACCAGTACCATCTGCACCACGCAGGGTTACTTTGAGTTCTTGAGAGGTGGAGGTTTCTATAACATCATCCAACACCTTACCTGTTCCTGCAACGGGTGTTTCACTTAATGGTCGGCCAAAGAAAGCCGCATCGTCTATGACTTTTCCAAGAATCCCTTCATTACCAAGAACATTTTTATTGATTCCTGCATTTTTGAGGTTGGTGAAGATTTTGTCAGCCACTTTTGTTCCTGCTTCACCACTCCCTTTCAAAGCGGTCATTGCACCCTGCAAACCACTACGGCCTTGCTTTTTCAAAGCCCCTGTTATAGCCGCACTAAGAGCCTCGTCGCCTAAATCATCCAAAGGGATATTACCTGAACCGACATTGGTAAGACCTTTGTTTCCTAAGACTCGCAAATCAGCAGGGCTAAAACCTCTAATAATCAGTCCAACGCCATCATCAGTTAACTTTCCACCTTTTCCAATGATTGTTAAGCCACCACTTACCAATTCGCCTGTTCCTCTTGAATTGAAAACTTTCGTAGGAGCGTGAAATGTTGAATATGACTCACTCGCATAAACTCCACCATATGATGCCATAGATGGTGGTGGGTTATATGATTGATTTCCAAAAACTCCAATCATCGTTTCACCTACTCTCAATTAAGCGAGCGACTATTTGAATGCTCGCTTCACAAGCAACAAGCACCAAGGCCGCAAAGACCGCAAAGTGTCAAAGCCGCACCAACTACTTGCTGTGCGCCCATTTCTCGGCCACCCAATTCAAAATTGAATGCGGGCAAAAAGCCCAACACTTTTTGCGGGGGTGTAGCGAGAAGGTGTAGTCCACCAACAGTCGCCACAGTAGCGCAAATAATTTTACCGTTCTTGTTATCAGTCCATGTGCATAAACTCTTTAGCATTCATTTCACTCTCCATTTTCATTATCCGTTTCGGGAACATCTGTTTTGCCCTTCTTCGCCATAGCCATGTTTGCGACCAAACCAACGAGGAATGCACCTGCTACACCCTTGAAGAATCCACTCTTCATAGTGTCGGCTCTTGAGCCAAGAGGTGTAAAGTCTGTGTTTGCGATTGATTGACCCATAATTCGGCCATCTCCTTCGGGATATACGGTGTCCATGCTTGATTCATCAATCATAACATCATCAGCCATTGGACTTTCGGCTCTCCATGTTCCGCTTTCACGGCCTTGAAGTTCCTTAATGTAATCCGAAGCCTTAGAACGGTTCATTCCACTCTTCATGCGCCCACCAAGTTTGCCGATTTTGTATTTTTGTCGGTCTGTGATTGGGTCGTCATAAGCATTGAACTCTTCGGCATTATATCCAAATGGCTCATATTGGTCTTCGGGAGTAATACTGCCGATGATTCGGCCATCACCATTCGGGTAAAAGCCATCATTATCAGTAATTCCTTCACTCGCTCTTGCGAATGGAGAGTCACCACTTGGCAAACTAAAACGATTATTACCCATACCAAATCGGGAACTGCCTCGGTTTGCGTTGTTCATGCGTTGGCCTTTGTTTTTAGCCCTTCGCGGAGATTCTTCGGCTCTTGAAATTGGTGTGAAATTGGCTTTAGCCGTAATATCACCAAATGCTCGGCCATCCCCATCGGGGAAAAAGCCCTCCATAGCAAATCCTTCATTCGTGAATCCTTCTTCTGCTCTTGCACCAAATGGCGTAAAGTCTGTGGTTGGAGTAGATTGTCCGATAACATTTCCTTCACCTTCGGGCAAAACCAAGTCCATTGGAGATTCTGTGAACTCCACCATTTCGGTTGCACCATTCGCTTCAAAAGAGTTTGCACACATACAATTGCCACCTTCGCAACCGCAACCTTCGGCTCTTGAGCCAAGAGGTGTCAAATCTGCACTTGAGATAGATTGTCCCATAATTCTGCCATCACCTTCGGGATATACAGTGTCCATGCTTGATTCATCAATCATAACATCATCCATCATTGAACTGTCTGCGCTAAAGGTTTCTGCGCCATATACATCAGCACTCCCTTTGACAACAGTTGGATTGACTCTTTCAACGCTAAACTCGCTTTCAAAAGTTTCAGCATCCATAGTGCCTACATCATCATACTTGCGACCCATGCGACTGTGCATTTTATCCATAGCCGAGGCTTCATCTCTTCGGTCTTTCATAGATTGACTGTGCTTACCACGATGGCGCATACCCATTGACTCATCCATTTTATCATCATAACCCTGTGCATCCATAGATTCAGCACCCATAGATTCAGCATTCATAGCACCCGATATTTTGGCATCTATTTGCTTGGCAAGGAACTCCTTGACTTTTTCTCGGTTCTTATCTGCCGAAGCATCCATAGACATAATATCATCAACATGGAATGATACTCCGCCTTGACGAACTCCATCCTTCATACCTAAAGGAGTATAATTGACTTGACCGCTTTTACCTGCTTGACGCAAATCATAGTCTTGGCTTACAGATTTTGGGTCGGGGAAAGTGAAATCCTTTGTTGAGCCATTGGGGTAAGAGCAACGAACAGTTCTCAATTTGAGTGTTCCACCCTCCCAAGGCATTGACTTTTCAGCGAAAGCAACAGGAGTACCGCCATTATCATCAGCAGTACCTTCTTCATAATAGAGGGAACAAAACGGCCATTCCTTCTTTTCCTTTTCATCGGCTTTGTCTGCAAATACATATTTTGCAGTTGACAAATCGCCATTTTGACCTCGTTCCCCATTCCAAAGGTCTTTGCTCCATACAAAAAGACTACGAACCATGTTAATCATTCCTAATTCTTATCTCTCGCTCTTACTATATGAATCCATTTCATATTCTTCTCAATTGAGTTGTCCTTGAACCATCTCTCGCAACTGCCATAGCACCGTAATCACTCATAACATTCATGTTGTAATTCTTAGACCATTCGCCAACAGTCATTCGTTGCCCCATATCATCTGTGTATGTTGCATTTTGTTGAGGTGAAGTAGCATTCAATGTATATGGATTTGGCAAAAGAGGTCGGTTTTGGAACGGTGAAAGTCGTTGACCCTTTGGCAAAGAAGCCGCAGGACTGTTGATTGCTTGACACCACGCCTCCGCACCTGCGGGGCAAACACGGCAACAAGGAGTGTCCCATTGCTCATATGAATCAATTTCATTCAATTCAACGCCTTCAACTGCACCGCTATTTCCACTATATGTGGTTGAATCAGTATATGGCGAACCTCCACCAATATCATTACTTACAGTTTCAACATCATCACCTTCTGCTTCAAAATTGACAACAGGTGTAGCCATATCGGGTCTTGAAGAGATTGGCCCACCACCATATTGAGTGAATGAGGGTTGGAGATTTACGGGTTGGTGTGATACGACCTTATATGGCATATCTGTCACTCTTGAATATCCCGATGCAAATGCTGAATCAAAATTAACATCAGTCAAAGTAGGGCGAACACCCAATGAACCTCTATCGTTACTCAATGTGTTGCTCGTAGCAGGGAGAGTATCTCGGTAAAGTGCGCCTTGATGCCCACCATCCAATCCAACAGGGGAGATTGTCGGCACGATTGCAGGGTTTTCAACTACTGCTCGCTCAATATCACTTGGGCTTGCATCAGCACCAAACACTTCACTTGTCATTTTACCTGCACGATAGGCGGCATATCCAAGAACACCTATTGTTGCGATTTGAACAAGCGTCGGGCTACTTGACATAACCCTATTTTGATGAACGACTATATCAACACTTTCATATTTGCTCAAGAGTTCATCAAGGATTCAAGTTTGTCTTGTTCTCCTTTTAGATAGATTTTATTCCGTCTGATTTTTTCTTCGGCAACTTGAATCGCTTGTTGTTTTTCTCGTTCCAACCCATATTCACCCATAAGTTGCGCTTTCAAAGCATTAACTCTTGTATTGATTTCTTCTTGAGTGTTCATTGATTCATATTTATCAACGATTGCTTGGTTTTCATCAATTTTATTTTTGTAAAACGCCATGTCTGCGGTGATTTTAGGTGTGGCTCTTGCGACTTCATTGAAACGAACCCACTTTTCCATTGTTTCCAAGTGAGGCATGAAGTCGTAATTATTGACTACTACGATGCCTTGAGGTCTGTTGTAAGAGGGAATTGTTTTATCAACAACATATGCTTCTGTGGATGGTTTGAATGTGGCATTTGCCCTGTTTGACGACTTTCTCAAAGTTTTCACATCGGGCATTACTTTTGAACACTTCAAAGCATAAACGATGGATTCTAAGCCTCCGCCTTTAGCACCATATGTTCCATCGTATTTCTGCGAATCATCCCATATGCGCCAATTTTGGTTCGGCATATCCCTCCCTGTGATTGGATTTATCCCACCATTGAAGTAATTACTCATATATGTTTTCCGCAATGATTTGCGTTCCGCACCTGTAAGAGTGTTCAATCTATTGCTCTTGACTTTCATTGCCGCGCTTCGGATTTCTTCTAATTTTTCATCGGAAACATCCCCACCATCCATTTGCCTCAAGAAGAAAAGGTTGTATGCGTTATTTTCGCCCCTCAAAATGGACATAGTTTCACCTCTCAATTTATTGAAGTCCTCTATGCTGATTCTTTGACCATCCTTGAAGCGTACGCTTCGGTCATTGAAATTGTAATCGGGTACTCCAAGTGAGATAATTTCGCCTGTACTTGGTTGATAGCGATATTCAACATTCATTCGTTGATTTGTAGGTTTTCCTGTTTTCTTATGTGGTATAGGTGTTCTTTGTTGCATCCAAATCATTTCACTCATGTTGTTATTTAGACCTCCACTTCTTGCGTTAGGCATATCTGTTCGGCCTAAAGTCTGTGCCATAGTCGGAGTCATAATACCTTTCAAATCCGAAGCGATAATCTGTTGATTTTCCACCAAGTCCCAAACGGGAACTTCTTGGTTCATTGCGTATTGACGATTTCCAATATACATCGTAGGTTGTGCCACTTCTTCGCCCGTTTCCCTGTTGAAATCATCATCAGCCGTCTTCATCATGGCCTCTTTGGTATCTCTCGGTTGCGCTCCTGTGGCAAGGTGCGTAAGAAATCTGTCATAGGATTTCCACCTTTTCATAGCAGATAGCCCTTGCGCCCATTGATTGTAATTGATTTTTGTTTTGGTTAATTTTTCCGCCATATAATCGTCGCCTTCATGTGCTTCTAAGGCAACCGACCTCATTAACTTTTTCCTATCTGCGATTAAACCGACCAAAATTAGCCCTGCACCTACACCAAACGGATTGATATTCATAGCCTCAATAAACTGAACGACTATTTGAATGCTCTCAATTAAAGAACGAAGGGAGAATACCCTTCAATGTTTGACTGTGAATCAATTCATTGACTTTCAAATCAGCCGATTCAATGCGTGGAGATTTGTATGCTCGCCTAAATGAGCCAACAGAATGTGCAACCTCTTCACGGTTTATGGGTTCAACCGAGCCAAGGTTTCCAAAGTTTTCACGCACTACACCGCTTGGCGTATTCCATGTTTGCCCCATTCTTGATTTTTCCAAAGCAGTTTGTTCAACCGCATATGTTTCTGCCGCACCCTCCGACCAATCTCTTGAAGGCTTACCTCCAAGACCAATCACCGCCATTAAATCGCTTACCGTTCCATGCTGATGATATTCAGTCAATTCCTTTTTGGCAAAATCCTCATATGACATTGTTCCTTTTGCGGTGATAACACCTTTGGGTGCATCCTCTTCACTTAGAGGCAACATATCCTTGCTGAACAAAGACTTCAACCAATTCATATCAAATCCCCTGCACCTGTTCGTGAATCCTTATGCAATAGAGGGAGTCGTGTTGGCGCAGGGAACGGGAGTTTAGATGGTGATTTTGGGACTAAACTCACAGGAATTGGTTTTGCTCTTGTAGGGGCTTCAATATCACTCCCTGTGGCGGCTCTCTCAAGAGGGTTGCTCAACATACCTGTGCGAGTCCTCATAACAGAATGTGCCATATTTTCCGCATCAACCGCAAGGTGTGGTTGATTACCGTTTGAATAATGTGTGTTCGCACCGCCAAAAACCTTCTTCATATGAGGTTCGGGTCGTGCATCATCGGGGCGCACTTCTCGGATGTTCGCCATATCACGAACCTTTTCCATGATGGCTTGTTGAGATGCAAAATGCTTAGAACCTGTTCCTGCATAATCAAAGGATGTACTGCGGAGATTTGCCATATGAATCAATACCATGTATCGGGCTTACTATATGAAATCAACGCCAACGAGCAAATTGTTCTCGGAGGTTGTTGTTTATCATGTCCTGTTGTTGAGCATCATAGGTTACATCGTAGCGAGCCATATGTGAATGAACAGGCAATGGCGAATCTCTTGCACCCATAGAACGGGCAGGACTATTCAAAAAAGCCTCATCAGCATTCATTCCCTCATCATCATAAAGAGGTAAAGACCATGGCGGGTAAGGGGTTAAATCGGGAAATTGACCTCTTGTAAGTAATTGTCGTGGCTCGTCAACCGAGGCTTTGAAATGTTCAGCACCCATTTTGTTCTTGAGCATACCATAAACGAACAATCCGCCTATAACAATGAGTGGAGCGACTTGATATGATGTTGGGCGGGAGATTTTATCGTAATAATCTCTCTTAGTCGCTTTTTTCTTGTTGAATCGGCTATATTGACTCATTTCACTCATCTCCACATTTTCGGTCAAACATCATACCTGCGATTCTATTTCCGAGTTTCATTCTCATACTCAAGACATTTCCGACGATGATTGACAATAGGACTACACCTGTTTTACTATATGAGGATTCAACATTCAAGGCACTTGTCAAATAATACCCTCCAACACCTGCACCAATAGAAATCAAAGCATTGTAAATGCCCGAACCTTTGGCCGAATACTCTTCTTTACCCATAGAACAAACATCGTTTGATTCATGTTCTGCACTCTTCATTTCGCTTTCTTCTTTTGTTTTTCTTGAATTACAACCGCAACCACTCATGCTAATGCCCCCTTTGTTGGAATAAAAATACCCTCTAATGAATCTGTGGAAATCTGTTTGGCTTCTTTCATCCGTTCAGTCCATCCATTGTAAAAATCATTATATTCATTTTGCCATTTTTTTGTCCTAAATACCGCATCGGGAGCAGTTAAGCGAGGAATGAACAGATTTTCTATGTATTCAAAGACGCTCAAATACATAGCCAAACTCGTCTGTGCAACTCCCTCCATGTGAGGGATTTTACCGATACTCCAAGCAACTGCGTGAGGGACTTTGAAGTAATTCAAACCAATTATCGTCAAACCAAATCCTACGACCTTTTGATTGGTTATAGTAATTCCTGCGATACTCCAAGGCCATTCCCAAAACCATTTCAATGAAGACCCTATGTATGGGATATTCCAAACGGCTGAATCAGCCAAGAGGTTTTGAGGTTTTGATAAAAGAACGATTCCGCCAAGCAATACGCCTGTCGCACCAAGAATAGACATTCCCCGAAAAATGTAGTTGCCCACTTCTTTCAGTTCAACCATTTGTAATCACTCACCTTAAATAAATGAAGGTGGGCGAGTCAATGGGTCATAAGAGGTAGCATCAGCAGTTGCGAATGGGTCATAAGATGGAGATACCATTGGCGGTACGGGTTCGTTGGCCGCGGCCACTAAATTGCCGCCACCATCATCTCCGCCTTGCCAATCCTCCATAAAGCCTTGATTTTCAGCGAACTCTCGCATTGATTCTGCTTCACTTGTTTCTTTTTTCATATAACGACTATAAAGCGAAGGGGCATTATAACCCAAAACGAGCGCTCCAATAACACCGACTATTGTTCCCATTGACATTTTCATGTTGATACCTGCAAAAGAAGTGGTTGATTTACTATATGAATCCTCCGCAGAAAATGTGTTCATTTTCCTATCGTATTCTTCGGCAAAAGTCGGAATCAAATCATCGGGATTAAGCACTTCAAATCGTTCACCTGCGTTGAAGAGGCTATTGTTGATTTCATATTCCCAAAAATTACAATCCATGTCAATGAATGGTAACACACCGACAAAATGAACATCTGCGTTTTCAGCCATTCCACTATCAGCACCCTCCCAATCATCACCAACCATAACAGATTCATCCGAAGGTGAGCCAAAATCACGGAAAGCACCATCAATCATACCTGTCATTGGTTTGCGGTAATTGTAATCGGGCAAGTTTTTATTCTTATGGGATGCAAAATATACAGGGAATTGCATATCCAACAAATCAAGCGTTCTCTTGATAGCATCCACTACATCCTGTGTAGTGTTATATCCACTTTCAATGTTTGATTGATTAGTCAAACCGACAACGAAATATCCCGCATCAGCCCACTCATGCACCCTTTCTTTAACGCCATCAATCATCAACACCTCTTCGGCCTTGTGAGGGGGTCGCCTTCTTTTGGGTTCATCGGGCTTAGGGTCGGGAATGGTATGTCGGACTGTGTTATCAAAGTCAAGGAACAGATATTTGCGCCCGTCTTTTCGTTCAACCTTAAAATTAGGTGGAATATAGCGATTCTGCATTATTCGTGCTTTCTCCATTTCGGGCGAATAGCCTTCTGCACCATATGATTCGGCACTACGGCTCACCTCAAATGGGCCTTTGGTTCTGTGTTTATGAGGGGTGTTATCGTTAATCATTATTATTTCTTCACCGGGTTCATAAGGGGCAACCTCATAATGCCGAACCAATTTAACCCGTTTTTTGAGTTTAACCTTTTGCTCATAATCATTTTTCGCCCCTTCAAAGTTTGTTGAGTTAAAAGTCCTTTGGTCTTTCCACCATTTCGCATACTTTGGTTTAACTTGAACCGTATAGTAAATCGTGTCGCCTACTTTGTATTCATATGATTCGGCACTACGGCTCACCTTTAAGTCGCCTTTCAAACCGAACCTTCTCTTGTAATCATTAAATGACCCCGCAAGGGAGGGTTTGTTCCATAAAATGTTCTTTGAAAGCGAACCTGCCGTCATTGGCCGATTCCAATGTTCGTTTTTCTTATGACGGCTTTCATAGAGTTTCATTCGGTCTTTATCACCATGCTTAGTGTAGTCGGACATTCCTCTCGCACCAAAATGCGTGGTCTTGATTTTCTTGCCGTCTTTATCCTCAAACACCGCCATGAGTTTCTTTTCGGAATTGCTTGAACGGGAGATGTTGATTGAATGTGGTTTTTTGGATTCGGATTCAAAGGATTCCGCACGAAATGACTCCCAATCGGGCAGTTTCTTCATCTGATTCTCCATCATAGACAAGCGTTTATCCAACAATTCTTTACCACCTCCAATCAAAGGATTTTCAAAGTATTCCACACCCTTTATTACAATTGAATATGGTTCTTTAGCCCCTCTTGTTGGTGGTTTTTGAACAGTGTATTCAACAAAAAACCGTTTCCCATCATATTCATACAATACTGTTCGTGTGCCGTATTCTTTTCCGCCTTGAGCAATCCATTTCTTTCCCGATGCCTCATTGATTGACTTGAGCATCCCATTTTTTACTTGCCTTTTTGTCGGAGGTTTTTTCCCATCGGCTAATGCCTTTTGCCTCATTGAGATTTCAATTAGCCAAGATTCTGTCGTAATCGGATAGCCATATTGACCATATTGTTGATACATGATTTTGTATGAAGGGTCATTTTCATCATATATTGCATCATAGATTGCTTGAAGCCATTTGTTTTTCCCGACTTTTCCTTCGGCCTCAAAAGTTTCAGCCCTATAATGTTGGTGACCGCCATTTACCTTAATTTCAATATAGTCTAATTTTGAAGTGGAGTTACCTGCTATTGAATACATTTTCTTCCCCTCCGCATACCAATTTGAATAACCTAAATGTTTCATTATAGCCTCCACAGACCTAATTTTTTGGTCGGGTGCATCCAATCCTATAAGAATTAAAATTGTATCTCTTTCGTGCATTTCTTCTAAACGAAGAGTTACACGCAGACCCGATGATTTGAAAGCATCGGCTACTTTATTGAAATCTTCAACATCTATTTTTGGAGTTTCTTGAGCATTGAACGATTCAGCCCGATATTTGGCAACCTTCTTCGCAATATCCTTTGGTTGGTCGCTGAATTGTTTGCCTTTCTTAGAGTCTTGGCGTTTCTTTGCACTTGTTTTCTTGTATTCCTTATCGGTTAATGCTTTGATTGCCTTTTCGGGCAGATAGCGTTCACCTGTTTTTGAAGAGTCTTGACCCGACTTAGTGTTCCACTTTTGGTCGCCCCACTTCTTGAGCGATTTTTGAGTCTTGGTTCGCTTGGAGGTATTGTATGCCTTTTTGCCTTTACCTTTCATGGCCTCTTCATATTCATCAGTCAAGGCTTGGGCTTTGCGAGCCGACCATTGGTTTGCCTTTGTTCCCCAATCAGCCTTCGCAATAATACGCTTGAAAATACGGTTTCGGACTTTCGCCCCCTCTTTGCCATATGTTTTCTCATATTTCTTGAGGCGAGCCTCTTCTTTTGAATCAGCATTGAAGGTTTCGGCATTGAATGTTTCAGCCGCTTTAGCATCTCGCTTGTAGTCAATGAAAGGCTCATCACCGATATTCAATGTTCCAAGCGAGGCCATTAGACCTATATGTGTATTCAAATCTAATTCATCAAATATGACATTGTTGGATGAATACACTTTGCGTAGCAATTGCTTTGCCTTGCGTATTTCAAGTTTGTATTCTCGTTGTCTTTCGGGATAATCCCCTGCTTCTTCGGGGTTCATGTATTGAACCACTTTCATAGCGTTGACAATGTGTTGGCGAGCCTTCTTTTTCGTTTCAAAAGAATTACTTACCATGATAATCAATATCAATTGGAGGAACGACTATTTGAATGCGACGATTACTTTCGCATAAACAGATTCATAACAGTTCCAAGAATAAGAGTTGCGCCTGTGATACCAATAACCGCACCTGCACCATACCTTGCACCTGTCATAAACTCGCTCCCACCTTCTGCGCTGAAAGTTTCAGCCGCATTTTGAGCGAAGTCATTACCCATTCCGACCATTCCAAAATTAGTGCTTTGGCGTGGGCCATATGGTGAATCGTATTCAGCATCCATAGTCATAACATCGTCGTACTTACGACCCATACGACTGTGCCTCTTATCCATTGCCGAGGCTTCATCTCTTCGGTCTTTCATAGATTGACTGTGCTTACCACGATGGCGCATACCCATTGATTCATCCATTTTGTCGTCGTAGCCTTGATGTCCTTCATATTCAGCCCCAAAGTCTTGAGTTGCCCCACGACCAAGCGGAGGACTTGCGATAACGGAGTCCACAGGATTGTAGCCTTCAAGAGTTGCATACGGTTCGGAGTTTTGCCATGATTGTGTTGCTTGCATAGTATTCACTTGACCTAATTCCGCGTTAAGACTATATGAATCTGCACTTTTTTGCATTGACTTTTTACGACCTTCTTTTGAAAGTCGGGTCATACCTGCTTTACCGTATTTTTTGACCCCTTGAGAGTAAGCAACCTTCTTACCAATCTCCATAGCCTCCTTATCGGAGTAGCCTTTTGATTCGTAATCCTTCGCAACCTTGTTGGCGAGCGTATCAAAACGAGATTCAGCATTATAATCTTCTTCTAAAGAACCTAATGGTTGTTCGTGATAACAGTCCTCGCAAAGAATCTCAACGGTTTTATTACGCTCAACCTTGTGGGCTTCAACCATGTCTTCCATAATTTCTTCCTTCGTGCCGATTTCCTTTTTGCACTCATCACAGTCAATCTTCTCTTCCTTTGCTTCAAAGGTTTCAGCCTTCTTCTTTGAACCGCAACCACAGGCCGCAAAGGTTTCACCACCCATAGAACTGTTTGCACCGCAACCGCAACCACCTTCGGCTCGCTTAATGTCGCCTTGATGCCCGCGACCTGCTTTGACTTGGTTCTTAGATTTCCTTCGTCTGTCGGCTGAAAGACTTCGCCCAACATCAACATTGGTTTTGAATTGACCGTCTTTCGTGCGAGTAACATATCGCTTACCGATTCGTGTTCTTTTGGACATAACAAACAACCTTAATTTGCGTGATTACTATATCAATTCATCCTTTTAACTGCTCATAAACAAAATGCTTGATATATGGCCCTGTTATCATCAATTCGTTCATTTTTCCTAAAGCCCATCGTTTCGGCATTTCAACACCAAAATAAATCCTCTTTTCATCGTCGGCTTTCCAATCCCATAACGATGAAGTAAAATCAACGACTTTCCCATCAACCACATTCCATGCGTGTTCTATTGGTATCGGTAATGAAGAACTTATCATATAGCCTTCGCAATATCCAACGCCATCCTCCTGCATCATAAACAATGAGTTTTGATAGCATTGCTTTAATTCGGGCTGATAATATGAGGTTTCCAACAGTTCATTCATGCGTTTATCATCTCGCTCATAATACTGTCCGTTATCCATAAGCCATTTGAAATAATGAGTACACAGGGCAAGACCCATTTCATCAGTCCACCCCCACATACGACCTGTATTTTGGGAATACATATCATCCATTTGTTGCAGGTATTGAAAGAGGAATCCCTTAACGCCCGATTCTTCATCAGCAGGAGTCGCCATGATTGGTGATTTGCAGACCGACTATATGAAATCAGCACTTTTTTACTACGATTTGTAGTTTTCTTAAATCACGAACTTATTCAAACTTCTGTTTTGGTAATGCGTTTTTTTACGCAATAAGTTTCCACAGCGCAAATCGGAGCGCGAAAACTTCAAGAAAAAGTATTGAACTGAACGAGATTACTGATTCATCGTTTCATCCAATCTGTCTTTGACAAATCGTTGGAACAACAGATAGCCTACGCCGATTGTTCCTGCAACATAGCCCATGCTCTTGAGCGTTGATGAGGTTTCACTTGCGAAGGATTCCGCACCGAATCCGTCTTTCCACCAATGACTTTTGTTAGTATTGATTGTACCTTCTTGAATAACAAAACGGTGGTCAACCGTGAATGGTTTGAATCCTTTTGATTCAAGGTATTGTTTCGCCCTATCTCTATCATCAGCATAATCATCACCATAATCATCATACAAAATCGCTCCAAAACAACTATCACAGACTTTTCCTTTTGGAGTCATGGTTTGTTTTTCATCATCCGAATACTTGAAAAAATGAGAAAGGTCTTTTGATTCACAGATTTCGCAAATCCTGTATTCATCACTTGCGAAGGATTCCGCACCATACTTTTCGGGGAATCTGTTCATATCCGTAAAGGCATCGGGAGTGTAATTTCCACCTTCAAGTTGCAGTTTGTAAGAATGAGCATAGTCGTTGAACCGTTCATACAAATAGTCTTGAATGTCTTCATCTCTATGTCCTTCAAGTGCTTCTTCATCATATGCGGAGATATAAACTCCTTCGGGCAAATCCTTGTTAGTTTTCCAAACAATATCATAAAGAATAATTGCTTTTGGCTCATCAGCATTGAAGGTTTCATTATATTCTTCTGCACTCAAACGGTCTTGAGCGATTGGGTCATAGACCATCTCATCATATGAGGCTGAACCCTGTGGCCCTGCCTTTGAGGAAATCAATTCGTCTTTACTATATGAGGACAAAGCAGGGGCGACCTTGTATGAATTGAAGGTTTCAGCCCCCTTCATATTAGTTTTTTTGTTATTGATATTTATTTTGCCGAAAGGTTCTCCATCAACCTGTCTTTGGACAATGACGGGATTATTCGGCCCACCATATTTTACCAACACCTCGTATTCACCATACGCTTCTGCATATGGAACAACATAAATATCACCCGGCTTAGTGTAATCCTCAAAACCGTCGTAGCGTTTGAACTTCAAATTAGCAATTAAACGGGCGGCATAATCTCCCATGCCATTGAACATATCCTCTCCATTATAGCCATTTACCACAGGTTTCCCGTCGCTGAACTTTTTAACAAATGTTGGAATCCTGTTGCCATCCCAATGAACACGGATGCCAACAAGAGGCTCACCCTCTTCGTCTTCAATTTGGATGCTTGCCGATGTTCCCATTCATATGCCTCCAATCAAAATGGCGACATACTACCTTCTGCACCGAATGAACGACCTGCGGAGATTCCGATTGGCCCCATTGACTTCTTTGTTCCTGCGAGCATTTTACCATGTGCGCCAATTCCCAAATCATTACCTGTAACGGGTGGGAGGATTCTCTTAGCCTCCACTTGAATAGGTGAAGCATTGATTCTTGGCATCTGTGGCAATTTAATTCGTGGCGGAGCAGGAATAATTGGCATTTGAATAATTGGTTCGCTTCGGACAGTCTTTGGAACACGAACTCTTGGAACATTGATTTGAGCAGGTGTCGGGCGAATGAAATCATTACGCTTAGAACTGAACGGGTTTCCACCATATACTGCATCAACGCTATGAACAGTCGGGAGAGAGTTCAAACGAGTTTCGGGTCGTGAAATATCCATTCCCGAAACATTGACCGAAGAAGGCGCACCATACATTTCCATAGTGTGAGATGGTCGGACACCAATGCTTTCGCTTGGGTGAAGTCCTTGACCTCTCATATCATATTGACCCATGCTTTTATCGGGAGTGTGGACAGGTGGGCGAGAATCCATTCCAGCCCTCATATTTAGTGTAGGGATAGATTCTGCCATAACTGTAAAGTTTCCATTAGGCATAGGTTTCGCACCCGCTCCCGCCATAGTGTCGTGAACAACAGTTGGTGCAGGGCGTGGGCCACTACTCATAGAATGCCCGATTTGTTGGCGAGCATTCATAGCAGGGAGGGTTGAAGTCGTGATATTCACAGAAGCAAACTTAGGCATAGTCGGTTCATACGGCAAACCCGGCAACACATGAGAGCCACCAATAGTCGTTGTACGAGGTATCACTACATTGGGAATATCAATATCATTCATCAAGAATCACTTACCATCATTTGTTGGTTTTACTATATGAATCCATCTCCCTTGATACTGTAAGCCTTTTGAACGCATTTATTTCTCACATCAGCCCCTTGTAAGGGTCATAACCAAGTTTTATTTTGAGAAGGGTTCATTTAGTCGTTCCATGTAAGACTGTTGAGAGGGGTTGAATTGTTTCCATTCATGGGTCAAAGGAAAACAGATTTGAACGACAACCCCTTGTATATGGGGTATATCAATTATGGTCAACTACACGGAACAAAAATTGTTTTGAGTGGAACGCATCAAGTCATGTCGCCTTCTTCATTTGGATTAGGTGAATCCTTATCATCCTACAATATAGTGTCCTCTAAACTTGCACCTGTAAAGGGTGCTGATGGCAAACAACAAAAAATGAAAAACTCGCCTTGGGGAACTATGAGATATGAATACCAATTTTCGCCTCTTGATTCGTGGGTCGTTGTAAGCCTCCATCAAAATGAACCCTTGACTCAATACACCCCGCAAGGAAAGAGAGGAACAGAATTGACAAACCTCATAGGTGTGAGCGAAAAGGACTATGTGGAACAATATGAATCAGTTTGGGACTCAAAAAAGGGTTTTGACATCGTTAAATTGATACCGTTTTCAACAATTAGTGCGGAAACAGGCATTATCAATCACGCTCATTTGTTTAGCATCCTTTCTTCGGAGAGTCAATCCACTGTTCCTGTCGTGCATATGACTTGGAAAGCATTCAACGAATCATTACAAGACATATATCAGCCTCGTTTGCCCACTACACTCCCGATAGGAACACGAATGTATATTCGCCCCTATGATGAAATTAAATCAAAATTAGAAATTGACAGGGGATTGAAAGGATTAACCGCATATGTTGAAGAGTATTTTCAAGAATATGGCGATTCTCACAGGGTAATTACATACAAAGCAACAAGAATGCCCTGCTTAGGGTTCTTGAATCCCCGCAGGAAAACGGCCATAGAGTTTCCTCCTGTAAGGCGTTCAACCAAACGAATTAAGCGATTCAAGGCTCGTAATCCACCCCTATACATTGAGAGAGTTTCTTACAGGCCGAACTCATTTAAGGAGTATAGGCTTTATTATGCAACGAAGGAAACAATGAAAAATCGCCCGAATATGTTTAAGAAGAAATCATCATACAATGCTCTTGAGGATAAGGTTCAAAACTTAGCGGTGTTGCATTATCTCATCAAAAAGGGTTACATTGTTCTTGATGGGCTATATAGCGGTAAAAATGAAATGAAAACCTTGTTCAACAAAGGCGGTTTTACAAGTGGTGATATTCCCAAAGACGAAGTGTTTGATTATGGCGACGACATACCACCATTAAGTGCGCTTTATCCTTCACTTTGAGTATCGCGATATGCTAAAATCACACCGAATTGGGCTGAAAGCAGTATCAGCGATAAAAAGCCATAAACAAAAATGGCTATGCTTTTGATGTAAAACGAATATGCTATCCAACAGACCTCTCCAAACAACAGGATTTGAGTGGTCAAAATTGATACATCTGCGGAGGATTTGCGCTTAATTATTTGCATTATTTGGGGCGCACAGGATATAGCCATCATAACCCCCACGAATGACATGAGTATTTCAACAATGGCAACTTCGGACATGGCTATGCTAAAGCACTATTGCATATAACTGTTGATGAAGAAAACCTTGCGACACCCCCACAGAAAGCGTGAACCTTCTGTGGAGGTGGGGTCGGGGAACGGGTGGTTAGCCCTTGGTGTTCCTATTATATCCTTGTAGCATGAACTATTTGAATGTTCGCATTATCGTTGAGGTTTGAGCATGAAAAACATTCCACTCGCAAGTAAAATAATAAATCCATAACCTGTTACTTTCTTTGAAAGGTGTGGATTATAGGATGATTCTTTCTCGGAATCTAAATCAACCGACCAATCCTCTCCTGCATCGGGAACAGAATAATTGTAAGACCTCATATCGGATATAGGTGCGGGTTCAAATGACATCATATCAATATCATCATCTAAATCCTCTCCACCATAATTACTGAATATCTGCTCTCCCGCATTAGGGGCTGAATCCTTTTCGGATTCTCCGTTAATATCAAACAATGAATTAGGGTCAAGAGAGTTTTTCATCCCTGCAATTGTTCTTTCTTTGCTCGGTTCGCTATGCCAAACCTTACCGCCCTTTATCTCAATTGTTACATTGTCGCCCGCGTGAGTCGTAGCCCTATTCCCCCTTGTTTTTGTTAATACATTATGCACATTTGCTTGACCAAGCATTTTAGGAACGAGGTCGGGGCTATATACCAAACATTGTCCCGCATCAAAAGCCCTAATTTTGTCAATAAGAATCTTAGTGGGCTTTTTATCAACACCCTGCGATATTTGGTCTTGAACCGCCATCAAATCTCTCGTTTGAATGACATTGTGAATAATATAGGTCGTACATTGAGTTAATGCGGCTTTAGCAACTTCGTGCGGTCTTTGAGATACAAGCATAACACCATATCCATATTGCCGACCTTTTTTGCATAATTTGATAATTGGGCCATGTGAGCGAACTGCTGATTTACCTTGAGGAACAAGGTCTTGGCATTCTTCAAACACAGTCAATATAGCCCTGCCGAGTCTTTGTTTGAACAACTGTTCACAGTATTCACCCACTAATTCTTGAGCCAAATTATCGTCTATATGAGCCAAATTGACCACCACAGATATATCGGGGCTGTCTGCGATATTCTGCACCAAGCGTTCAACATTGACCGTCTTGGACATATCGGGAACGACTTCAATTACATTGTCTAATTGACTCAAACCACTATGCGCCCCAAGTGCATCAAAAAGAACATATTGGAGTCCAAGTCTTGACAATTCTTCGCAAATTACTCCGACAGTCCAACTCTTTCCACTCCCACTCGCACCTGTGACGAACATTTTTTGATAAGTGATTTCGGGAGGAAACTTCACTTCACTTGACATGATGATTTTTGCTGAATCGGGGCCGTTGTCGGGTAATGAAACCCAATCCTCATTGCTTGTCAACTCCTGTTCATCATCAAAAATACCTGCAAAAGAAGGCTTTTCAATTGTTGAAGCAGGTATTACGGGGTCTTGATATGATGCCTCGTTCTCCATGATAACCAACACTATTCGTCGGTGATACTATATCAACTCAAGGTTATTGGAATCAAAATGTAACGCCTTTACCGCCACATTCGGGAACACCCGCCGCACCGCCGCCCATATCATTGATGAACTTGACCATACGGTTCGCCACTTCTCCCAAATTGCCACCCGAACCATCAACGAAAACAACATCACAGAATACACACTTATCATAATTTGAACGGCCACCACTTACATATTGCTTGTATGCCTTTCTGTATGCTTTTGCCAATCCGCTTTCAGTATCAGTTTGACCTCTTGACCCTCCGTTAATTTTGAATAAAACGCATGGGCCAAAATTGTCGTGATATTGCTTAGTATAATACCAAAAACCATCAGCACCAATACTATTGCGACCATTGCTTTGAATTGACTCCACATCAACATTTCCGCCCCCATTTTGATTAAGGCCGGGTACTGTAATATCATACCAATAAGCATCGGTAATAACGAAAGCAGTAGCGGCAGTTACATCGGGTATTTGAGAGCCAACATCATCCTTCATGTAATTGAATAATCTCATCGTGGCCGCACCCGAGTTTGTTCCCCCCATACAATTCCAATCCCCCTGCATTCCCGAACCATTTGCTTTGAGGCTTGCGAGATAACCGTCATAGTCCTTTGCTTCTTCAAGAGTAGTACCCCATATTTGCCGTGATGCGCTACCTGCTCGGCCTCCTTCACCATCACCGCCACCCGAACCAAATGCAAAAATGGCAAAGGAATGCCCGCCTTGACGACAAGCATTGACCGCTATACGGGTTAAGGCTTGAGCGCAAGTGGCTACGGTTTGTCCTGTACCCGAACTATCGTTCCCAACACCTTGACCCATAGAACCCGATAAATCAACAATGATATTGACATGACCGCTCCCCGCAGGTAAGGTTTCTGTGCCTCTCACATATGACCTCATCAAAGTAGTAACCGCAGGTGGCAACGGAGGCAATATGCTCTCTTCAACCAATTCACCCACAGGGTCAACACCCGGAATCCATTCAGTCATACCCGCAGGTGATAAGTCCGTTTCCAATTGCTCACCTTCAAAACGAATCCGAGGCAACAAATCATCAATCAAAGTGTCCAAAGGGTCAACAGGCGGAGGTTCTATGTATTCCGCAATTAGCGTTTCTTCAACCCATGCAAAAGGCGATTGTGTCCAATTATCATTCGTCATTTTGAGTTCCTCCCGATTGCGTTGAATTACTCCCGCTTTGAGGGAATGTTTTTCCATCCTCAAGCCATTTGAAAATGTTCTTTGGTATTTTTCTTTTCGCACTATCCTTCGTATCACTCATCGTGGCGAGGTCTTGAATGTCCTTTGAATGAGGCTGATATAGCCATCGGGTAAAATGCCATTCATTCCGAGGGTCGTAAAGCCCAGTTTCACTTTTGACAATAGGAGGCGTATTTGTTGAGTCTGTGGATGCGGGAACAATGAATTGCGAAGCATCAGCCATATTGTCGCTCGCTTTGAATGATGCTTCACAGGTATCACACCCATAGTAATCCCTTCTTACCTTTACATCGTTGACCTCTTCAATTTCGGTTGCACGAAGAGAAACCTTATGAGAAGTCTTGATAGGTTGAACCGAAAGACAAGACGCAAATGGGTTTTCATATGAAACAATTGCTTGACAATCCTTTGCAGGGAATCTATCAATTTGACTTAAATCTCCAAGTGTACATTTTTTATTTTCGCCATCCAACCATGTTGTAGCGTCTATTTCACCCGTTGTTCCACCTGCATAATCATATCCATTCAACCAACTATTTTCATTGCGAGGTTGCGAAACCAACCATTTTCTTACATTGGAGTCATAGCGAGCCGACCACGCTAAACCCTCACACACCAAGAACTGCGAATCCAATCCCTTATCGTTTTTCAATGATTCAGCGTATTCCTTAACGGTTTCAGCCATTTTTTCAGCCCATATATCATTAGGACATAATTTGCCATCCATTTTGGTTTTAATTATTGGGGGGCTATCCTTGACACTTATCCCGACCCTATCAAATGGAATACGCAAATAGCGAACTGTGTCTTTTCGGGGGGTGGTCAAGCGTATTTTGTAATGTGGTTGGGCTACATCGTAAAAAATGTCCTCATCAATCCTATCAAAAACCTTTGAACCATCACCCCTATCAATATCCAATAATAGTCTTGCACCATTTTGATATGCTGAACCCTCTCCAAGTGTTGTAGCAACTCCTACTTTATCACATAATTTACATGATTTTGTTCCCGTTGCAGGGTCAACACCCCTCCAAATTGCCTGTGGCCCACGATATTTACCACCTCCGAGCATAGATATTGGTGTTCGGCTACTCGGGTCGGTTTCGGGTGGTGCGTAATTGTTATCATAATAGGTGTGCGAAGGTATGCCATCCTTTCTTGATTCGCCTGTGCAAACAAGGTCTTTCAATGCGACTCTTGACATTTTCCCCGCTTCAAGAGGATATTCAACAGACATAACCGTTCCCGCATAATACAGATAAAAAAGAATTGAAGGCAAATTGCCTTGAGTATGTTCACGGAACATATAGCCATAGATTTGTCCTTGTCTTGCACCTTTACCTGCCGAGCGAAGAACCCATGAAGCACCATATGACCGCCTTAATTTTAATTCGTTTTCTCCAATAGGCATCTGTTCGGGTAAAGTTCTCATTTGACTTTTGAATAGGCGGTAATATGGCTCGGAACAATGTGAACATTTAATCAATCCAATTGCTCTAAAAACATACACTTCATTGTCCAATTTGGGTTCACAGGTAACACTTTCTAATGGATTATCGTCGTTACCAAAATAAACTCCAAAATCAATGATATTAGCGTCTTGGAGATAGTCGCAAGCCTTACATTTAGGGCAAACCACTAAACCCGTATCAGCAGTTTCACCCACACTGTAATCCTGCACATTTTCAAGAAACTTAGCAGGGAAAGCACCCCAATCGGCCACCTTATCTATACCATCGTTGGAGATGTATTTCCACATATTAAGGACAATATCAAAACCTAAGCCACTCCCTTGAGATGCCCACCCATATGCTTTGACGACAGGAGGTGTTACAGTAGCATCAATTTCTTTGTAATCCATGTATTTTTCTGTCATGTTTGCAGGTTGTTGCGTTTTAGCACAGGAATCAACTAAGGGAGTGAGAGCAGTTCGTTCTGCGGCTCTCGGATATTTTCTTTGCATCATAGCCATAATGACCATCATCACCGCCATTTTTTCGGGAATATCGTTATATGATTTTTCTTCAACCGTGAAGAGTCCATTCCGATATGCACCTAAGTTGTCTTGAACACGGCACGATGCTACATCACCATTTGGAGTCAAATGAACAATGTTTGAATATGGTTCAACAGTAATTGACCCATCATCCCAAGTAATCTCAACATTGATTATGACATCGTGAGGTTTATTGGCTTGGTTTCCATCGTATTTCAATAAGAAATTGATAGCCCCCTCCTTTGAACCGTCTGCATATCGTACCCTATTCATGTTTGGTATAGCATAAGAAAAAATCTCGCTTATGGTGGGGTAATAGGTATGTTTCCCCGTTGCAGGGTCTTTATGAGTTATCCCATACCAATAACGGAATGTTTTGTAATCATCATCTCTTTGTGAGCCTAAGAACACATCAATAGATGCCTTTGCTTTAGCATAGTCCTGCATTGCAGTTGAAGCAACATTTTTCGGAATCTCAAGTGGTGCGCTTTTCCATGTTGAAACGAATCCCTTACATGAATTGCTACTTTGAGGCCAATTAGTGAGGTATCGTTGAGCCAACATTAGCATAGCCTTTCCTTCAACCACAGGTTCGGTTTGACCAAGCCTATTTTGAAACTCGTAGTTTGCAGGGTTGCAGGAATAAACGAATGAAGGCTCAAAAAGAAGGTTTTTTCCATCAAGCATACGCTGATATGATGTATCGCCCATGCGGGCTTGCGTGATTTCGTATTTACGACCTGCAATGAGAGCGTCGGTAAATGTCGTTTTCATCATATTGCATACCTCCACCCCATATTATATCACTTTTTTTAACCGATGTAGTGGCGTTTAAGGATTTTGTTGTAATTTTGAACATCCTTTGAAGTCATATTTCCACCATCAAAGAAAGTGAATACTGCATTATTGAGGTATGTATTCGCTATGTCCGTGATTGCTATGCTACTGACCTCTCCAAAGGGTTCAGTATCAACCGTACTTACGATTTCGGGCTTGTTGTCTTTGTCCAATTTGACAAACGCCGATGATAAACAGAAATTGATTGTCGCCACCTTGCGTGTGTTTCCTGCTCCACCTACCGAACCATAAACGCTAATCCATAATCTCAAACTATCCTCTTCGGGTGGTATGATTTGTTCACTATATTCACTTATTTGATGGGTAGTAGCAACGCACATATGCAATTGTGAGGACTCATCATTGTAATTCATTGAGGTTGTTGCATTTTGAATAGTGTCAATGAAATCCGTTATTTTGGTTTTCATTTCATCCACAGACATAGCATCAACAGTTCCGTTTGCCACATCAGCGACATTAACCGCAGTACCATCAATGAGTGTAAAGTCTGTTCCGTTGTTCAAATCACTCAAGAAATTGTTGAAGCGATTCTTGATATTTTGACCTTCTTCGGCAGATTCCACAGATGATTGAAGGGTCGCTGATTGTTGAGCATTCAATTTGCTTGCGAGTGGATATACTGCTTCTGTCGCACTATCCTCAAGAGGGTTGCCCCTACCCTTAATATCGGGGTAAGCATCATCAAGCAAATCAGTTTGACCTCTATACAGATAATAGCGAGTACGACCTGTTGATGAACCGCCATACCATGTATAGGTGCGAATAAATTGCGAAAGTGGGAATCCAAGAATAGATGTTGAATCAAGCCCAACAGGATAGCCCTGCGGTAAATCGTCGGTGCAAGCCGAATACAATCCCCAATACTTGTTTCCATTGAAATCATCGGGGATTTGAAGCCCTGTCATTCCATCAAGAACAGAATCTAATTGAGTCAACAACGCTCTCTTATCATCAATAATGAGCCAACGCTCTATTGAAATCCGTTTCCTAATATCACCAATATCATTTGCTGAATAGGTTTTCTTGGTGGTCAAGAAAGCCATCACTTCTTCTTGGTAGTATTTTACGCGGTCATTATAGGGCAACAAAACGGTGTCTTTGACTTCTTTACCATCCTCAATATAGGTCTTTGTTGTCTTGAACGGGTGTATGCACACTTCTCCGCTTGCCGTTAATTCCTCCATCAAAACAAGTCGGTAAATGAGATATGGGTAAGGGTCGCCTGTGGCGGTGTTTGCTCCACCATCACCAATAGCCCCAAGGCGAGCCATCCCCCACATTTTCTTTTCATAGTCTGCATATGTTGGAGATGAGGCTAAATCCCTACGAGCCTGTACGATAATAGAATCCCATTCAATCCATCGGCTTTGCTTTGAGTCAACTCCGCTTGCACCCGTAGTGTTCAAGAAAGAATCAATGTTCCTGCGAATATAGCCTTCAACGATGGCCTCTCTTACGAACTCTTGACCCGATTGGAATGTTCCTGCGGCTTCATCATCTAATCCAAATACAACCTTATTGTTTTCACCTCTTGAACGGCCAATACGGTGTCCTACAACATATGGCAACATATCCATGACCTCTTTACGAGTAACATATTCGTTTCCTCTCAACCATGCTAATGAGCGAGCGAACTTGGCAAGACTGTTTGTAAATCGGAAAGCAAGAACTCTATTGAGCAAAACCAATGCACCATGCCCATTGTTGAGTGATGCTCTTGATTGTCCAATGTTGGTTCTATATGAAATGTTATCTGTTACCGACGCATCCACGAACCATCCCGAAGCCGTAAGAGGTTTAATTGAACCATCATATTCCCCACTCATTCTTTCGTGATTAAATCCATTTGGCATACCTTCTCCTGCTATGCCTCCAACCGCAGGGTGTGTTCCAAATCGTTGAGAAAAGAGCATGGAAACAATTGCTATATCCATTAAAGCATTGTAGCCGGGTGCTGAAAACTTGACAGTATTTACTGCGTTCCAAACACCGTCTTTCAATTCTGTGAAACGGAGGGGAGTTACATTTCCTTCAAGGATTTTCTGTAATACTCTTTGTCGGGGTTTCATAACTGTGCCACCTGCGCCACGCTCGCCACGGTCATTCTTGGCTTTGAGAACTTTATAGCGTTGGTCAAGCAAAGCAGATGGGAACAGCAGTTCAATATCAATACGGTCTGTAAATGCAAGGTCATTTCCGCCTACATGGGGGTTGTTATCCATCCAATTTACAAAGTTTGGCGAATTGAAAACTTGACCTCTATATTCAACCTCCTTTTCAGCAATCAATCCGAGAATCGCATCCTCAACACCGGGTTGAGAACGATTTATTTCGTTGAAAAACTTAACAGGTTGCGTTACAATTGGGCGAGGGTATGGTTCAAACACATATTGCGAACCACCATCAATGTCCTTTGATTGAATCTCCACACCATATAGGACTTGTTCGGCTCGCTTGTCTTTGTCAATTTTCGCAGTTCCGATTTCACGCCTCATTTCATTGTCAATGGAACGCTTACCATCCTTTCGGTTTCTTCGTTGGTCGTAAAACCATTTACCTACAAAATCTCTCGCTGATAGGTTTTTACTGTCTTTCAGCATTTGATTAACAATTGTTCCATATTCAAAGAACCATATAGCATCAGCCAATTCTTCGGCACTTGTACCTTCTCCCGCAGTTGGTCGCCCATCAGTGTCTTTTTGCACCTTGCTATATGATGCTGAACACTTCTTTGACTTGACACTAAGAGATTTCAATGGAACGGCATAAAAATATCTCACCTCATCTCGTTCCTCCGTACCAACGCTATCTCGGATTTTCCGACCTGTGAACTCCGTGTATGTATTTTCTTCATCCTTAGAATCTCGTTCAGCATGAACAGGAACACCGCCACCATTCACCAATAACAATTTTTGAGTGTTTTTTAATGCCTTCACCATTGAGTCAAACTCTTTGGGGTCAAGACTCCCGCAGACTCCATATTCGGGTCTGCGAGCAACCATACCTTTCGTTGCTTGATGAACAGAATCAAGTGTTACACCTGCGGGGGTTAATTGATTCAAGAAAGAGAAGGGGTATTTGTATGCGTCTTCATCAAAACGGGTTGAGTCCCATGCTTCACGGACTTCTCTATTCCTCAATTTATCGGAATCCCATGTTTGACCAATCGGCGCACCTGTTTCATCAAAGCCATAGGAATTAGAAAACATCATTGATGCACACTCAATAAGTGTAGTTTTACCTGTGCCGGGAATCCCTGTCAAACGAGTCGTTGAATCAGCAGAACACCAAGCGGCAATGAATACCTCTAATTGTTCGGGAGTGTTAAATCCGAACACTTCATCCATAACGCTCATATATTTTCGGACACGAGTAAGCCACTTCTTTGTAATATCAGCCCTATCGTCTTGATTATCAGCACCCGAACCAAAAGAAGTCAATTGTTGTTTCAAAGTCGTGGTAAATTGTTCGGTTTTCCGTATATCACCCTTGGTGGGGTTCATAGGAGTGTCGGGAATCATGTTTGAAGGATAGCCCCCTATAACGGTGAAATCATCATCTATTACCTCGCCATTTTCATCTTTGCGGGTAATAGTGGTGCTATCATCACTTGATACGATTTGGAAAAACTTTGTTGAACCGCCATCCTTGTTGGAGTACAAATCCACATGGGCTATATCCACATTATCAAACACTTCAACTGTCCCTTCAATACTGTCAAGGATATTCGCTATCTCTTTTGTTAATCGTGGGTCAATTCCAACCATATCATTCACCATCCTCTTGAGGGACTATCGTTTCTTCTATGGATGCAGGTTCTTCAACACCCATTTGGGACTTATCCACGACAATCACTTGCCCCGTATGAGGCTCATTCGGCTTGTTAGCCACGATAATGTAAAATCGGTCTATATCATCGTCGGGAGATTTATGTCGCAAATAGGTAATAGTCTGTTGTCCCATTGAAAGGAAAGAAAAGCGTTGACCCTGCCTCGCCTCCCATGCTTTGCTACAATCCTTATCGGGGTATGCAACAAAGAGCGTAATTTCACCCTTGAGAGTTTGAGTCCTTTGGAGTCCAACACCCTTTCTTGTTTGGACTTGGAATGAAATCTCCTGCCCCTTTTCAAGAGTGCGAGTCAAAGTTACGGTTTCTTTTTTAGGTTCTGCAAAATCATCATCCCCATCCATAACGGCATTGCCATCCTCATCAAGAACAGTGCGCTCAAATGTTGAAACCAATTGAATCATAGCGATAGCATCTCCAACCTTATGATATTTGACTTCTTGAATGCCGCCCATAGGCTCGCCTTTATCACTTTCAATTTTCATAGTGGTGTCGTCTGCGTGAGGGAAAATTACAACGGCATTGCGAGGATATTTTTTCCATGATTGGCGAGGGGATTCACCTTGAACGAAATCCTCCCAACGACCCGGAATCAAATCAGTCGTAT
>Ga0209337_1000530_pt1 | contig 30830 bp, 14 predicted proteins | sample LinPmetageLP53_FD_184044 | JGI IMG/M metagenome (GOLD analysis project Ga0209337, IMG submission 184044) | Marine viral communities from the Pacific Ocean - LP-53 (SPAdes) (version 2) | ecosystem: Environmental > Aquatic > Marine > Oceanic | place: Pacific Ocean | collected 2010-02-08 | reverse complement strand
AGTTATAGAGGGGAGCATGTTAACTTATCCTCCGTGTATCGTTACTTCCTATGAAATAGCAAGTGAATATGAAAATGGTGCTTTCGGGAATGATTCTCGCGTAATTATAATACGTTTAACTCTTGAGGAGTTCTGGGGATACGCGCCAAACACCACAACTTACTTATAAACTATGACGAATCCTCACAAAATATTTAAAGCTGTTTCTGTTACACACCGAGACAAACCCCTTTCGGTACTTTCCCCTTCTATTGAGTTTTCTAATTTTATTGAGAATATGGGAAATTCTAATTTTAGGGTTGCTATTATACCTGAAGGAGTTAATGGTCGTCCTGACCTTTTAGCCTTACAGGTTTACGACACGGAAGAATTGTGGTGGGTTATAATGCTCGCCAATAGAATCCAAGACGCTAAAACTGAACTAACGACAGGTAAGAAGATTTTTCTTCCGGAAATTCCTGGTACCCCATTTGTTGATTAATTATTCATGGTTAAAACAGGCGCAAACGTCATCGACGGCAAAAATGCTTCCGAGAGGATAGCAGACCGTAATGCAGCAAATGATGCTAAAGGCGGCGGTGGTAGTGGTTTACAAGAAAGACCATTTGTAGCTACAAATAATGGCATAGCGTTTGTTGCTGTCCGGCCTGAAGGGGAAGATTCTGACCCTTTTAATCTTCGAGAAGGTATGAGAAGTTTTAAGGCGGGCTTTAAAAGCCAAAAGAACGGACCTCATAAATACATAGAGCTAACGATTGCATTACCTTCTCTTGCTGTAGAGAGGTCAATTTTTAGTAACATAGCAAAGGGTGGTCAGAGGTACGAGTTTGTTTTTGGCTGGGATAACGCAATAGGTAAATCAAAGATACTAAAAGCCACTCTTATCAGTGCTAATTATTCTATGAATTTAGGTCAGGAGGTTGTTATTAAGATGATGTTCGCCTCCCCTGACGACGGTTTAGCAAAAGTGGATAATCTTGTATTCGACAAAGACTCGAAAGCTATCCTCGCTGGCAAGGTTAGCCTAAAGGAATTTGGTGCTGCCGAAGGTATAGAAGAACTACTTAAGAAAGCTCTTTCTTTTGAATCTGTCTCCTGTATTGTAGAATCTACCAGTATAAAACCTCAAACAGCTTTTTCGATAGGTAAACTTAAAAAATCAATAATGAAGGGATTTACACCACAGGAAGATGGTGGAAGTGGCGATAAGATGGGCCCGTTTACGGGAAAAGGGGAATATACAGATTTAGAAGTAGGATTAGAAACTATGGATGAGAATTACGCTCAAGACCAAGCTATTTTTCAATTTTTCGAGGAGAGCCCTTTTATTATAAAATTACCTGACGCGGACGAGGTTTCAAACCCTGAGGACCTCGAAGGACAACTGTATACAAAACACAAGGGTTGGGGGGAAGACTATGAAGTAAGAGATAACACGCAAGACGATACTGGCCAATTATCACAACTCTCTACCCCCCAAAGAAGCAATACCTCCATACTGTTAGGTCGTCCCCCAAAAACTCCAAATATACCCGCACAATTTGATAATAAAAATTTTTCCCCTTTAATAAAAGGACCTAGTGAATATCTCCATAAGCTTAGTGAGGCTAAACTTATTTTTAATAAAACTGCAACCCTTCCTAAGTGGGAGGAGCAATACTCTGGTCGGTATGAATTCTGGGTACAAGGACAACAACAAATAATACTGGATACGGGACAAAGGAATCTTGCCCTTTGGGATAGAGATGACGGCTTTGGTTGGATAACCCTAGCACCTACTTTAGATTATGCCTTAAGAAATCTAACCCTGATAGGCCTTGACCAGGAATCTATATGGAGCGACTCAATGTTTGAAGTTCCTACGCAAGATGTTGCTGTTGAAGATGAGCATGGACAAGGTACCTGGTTTTTTCGATTAACTAAAACAGAGGTCGCTAAAATAATCGTCGAGACATGTAAAATGCAGGCAAGGGCTGACCAAATCAACGACCTAAACACTGCTCAATTTTACCCTCCACCTGGAGGCTTAGCCAGCGAAGATTCTCAATACGACCCCCTAAACTTTTTGTTTAGCGACGACCCCTTTAGTGTTAATACCATGGTTGGTTATGCTGATGGAGCACCTGGCGGAGGTGAAGGTGGTGGTGAAGGTGGTGGTGAGGGAGGCGATAAAGGAGGCACTGACACGTCCAAGGACGCTCAACTTATGTTAAGCGTTAAAGAGGGAGATACTCTTTCCGACTTCTTAAACAGGTATGTCGTATGGCAGAATGAAATTATTGGTGATAATGGCCCTCAGGTAGGTTGGAAACTTATTCATGCCGCTGAACTACAGGAAGAAGGGAAGGCCATGGATGTCGACCCAGAAGATTTAGTTGTCTATATAGCTAACCCTCAGGACTTACCTGGAGCTATAGACAAGTCAGCCCCCGACCTTTTACGTAAGATTAAATCTTATCCTTGGATATCCCCGGACGGTATTGACATAACACTTTGGGTTGGAGGTTGGCAAAGCATCGTCAAAGGTGTAAAAGCTTCCGTTGAAACTATTCAAGCGATTCCTTTTAATCATTCCGATGTGAAAGTGCAACGTACTGAGGATGATGTTAATAAAGGAATTGTCGAGAAAATAGCAAACTTAAAGAAAGTGGCGCTCGAGAAATACGAGGAGTATATGAATCAGCGTCATGAAGGGATTATGATAGGTAATATGTGGACAGTTTTAAAGAAGTATCTAGAACCCGACTCAGTTACTAATAAGCCTAAAAATAAAATAAAGACTATAGCTGTATCTCCTAAAACTCAAGAAGCTAAGAAGCTAGAGAAGAAACCCGATGCTGTTGTAGCCAAAGCAGGTCAAGCTGCCGTAAACTGGGGTTTAACTTTCTTCACACCTCAGGTTGTTACAGTAGGACTACCAGAAATATGTACTGGACATGAGTTAACTAGAACCGTTCAACTAGTAGTACCTGATATGAGAGGTGGAGGGGGTGACATAGGACACTCCATAGGTGGAACATATAAAATTATAGGATGGGAACACACTATATCTGTAGAAGCTGGATTTACTACTACTCTTGATTTAATCCCTGTAGAACCCAACTTCTTAGATGATGAAGGTGGAGAAGGTGGAGATGGGGAAGGTGGAGAGTCTGAAAAAACAGGCGCAAACGTAATTGACGGCAAAAATGCTTCCGAGAGGATTGCCGCACGCAATAAAGCAAACGATGCAAAGAGAGGGTATTAACAATGGGAATATTTAGTAGATTAAAAGCTCTTGAGTCACACTCAAAAATGATAACGCAAGCCTTGTTAGATACAGGCATTGCCAAGAAACAGACATCTACAGCAGCAGCCGCAGGCGCTGATTACTTAACATCTATTGCAGGAGGCAACCCAACTTATGGTAAAACATTCTCTGCTAGAATAGAACAAGTAGATGATGTTTATAAAAGTGGTAGGGTTAAAGTTATTTGCAATGCAATCATGGGAGAAGAACCGTTTGACTGTAAAATGGCCACCTCATTTGGCGGCGCAGGATATGGGTTTTTTAATGTTCCTGGGATAGGGGCAATGGTTTTAATTACGGAAGTTGAAGGTGAAGGTTGGGTTTGGTTCGCCTGCCTTGCGAATTTAGAACTTGAACCTGGAGGTGAAAACACTATCACACAACCTAAAGGCTCGGATGACGAGGCTAAAAAGGTAGAATCACCAGTCCCTTATGCAAAATATGGTCAGCAAGACGGAGACCCTAAAATGCTGACACATGGTGTTCCCGAAGGCTTTGTTAATTACAAAGACAACCACCAACCTGAGCAATACATATGGAAAAGCCCAAAGGGGAATAAAATCGTAATGTCTGAAAAGCACACGGAGGAAGCCGAAGAAAAACACATTACTATTAAGTCTGCAATGGGTAAGATGATTTTGCTAGATGACGCTGACCCAAGGACCGATATAGGTACAGAGCCTAGCGTGCCTATGGGAGCAACTGGAGATAGAATTATAATTGCCGACGGTGAGGATTTTGATGTTGACGGAGGTCCGAACCGTATTTGGATTCAGACATCCGCAGGAGAAGATGGGGTAGAAGATTCAATTCAAGTATATGCTAAAAACGCTTTGTTCCTTGAAACTAGAGAAGGGAATATTAATCTTTCTATTTTAGACCAAGAAGCAGAAGACGCTCATATCTTAATTACAAACCTAGCTAAGGGAAACCTAGAAATAGATATAGAGGAAGGTGATATAGCCGCAGTCGCCAGATATAGAATATGTTTAAATGCTTGGAATGAAGACGAAAGTGTTGACCCCGAAACAGGTATCCCTAAAATTCTAGGGTCAGTAGGTATAAGGTCGAAAGGTGCGTTTACCGTTCGCAATGGGATGGGAAGCGTGAATCAAAATCTCCAAATGAGCCACAAGAAGGGTTGGGTGACATTGAACTCCGGTAAACAAGGTTTGGCCTTATTTGGCCAGCCCGGAGGTGTAGTAACCGGAGCAGTAAAGAGAGCCCATTTAATGGGTACCGATGTTTATGTAACGGCGAAAGACCATTTGCATTTAGAGGCTAATAAGATTACTATAAATGGAAAGACCATTTCAATATCCGAGAATGTCACTATGCCATCTAGAGAGTTCGACGCAGAATATAACAATGCTGTCCCAGACTCCCTATCCCCTTGTCGCGAGATTGAAACTGATACTGGCTTCTCCGCTCAGACTGGCGGCGGTGGAGGTGCCGGCGGAGGTGGAGGCGAGGAAGGAGAAGAAGGAACGGATGGAGAAGGTAGAACAGCAGAACCTCCTGTATGGAACTTCGAAGGAGCAGAGGGTCCTAGTTCTGGCGTATATGGCGAGTTCACCTGGGACTTCCGTCCTCTTCCGGGTACTCCCCCTGGTCCTGGCCAAGGCGGACTCCCTTCTTTCTCTGGACCGCCTTCTGCGACGGTTCCCGCTGGCGGTGTCCCTGCTGCTCCTGCGACACCACAAACACCTAGCCAACCTAGTACACCGAACACGCCGTACGCACCAGCAACACCTAGTACACCTAGTACACCTAGTACACCGACCGTACCGAACACACCACCCTATCCGAAAAGTAAAGACCCTTATAGCCCATCAACGCCAGGTTCTAGTTGGACTGACCGCTTCAACGCTAATGAAGGTATACCTAAGCGTCCTGATAAACCTCTCGCCCCGGCTACCCCAGGTACTCCCGCTGCGTCTGCTCCGAACATCCCGAACTCTCCTGGGATTAATCAAGCAATTGTAGAGTATGCAATCGAAAACGATATACCTATGACACATATAAGCTTTAATGATGGGATAACCCCAGGTGGACCTGGAGCTGGCGAAGGCGGTGGTGGTGATGGTGATGGTCTTAACCTGAGTGACAATGTTTACGGCGCCGATACTCCTGGAGTCGACGGTGGGGGTGGTACTGGTGGTGGAGGTGTTACTTTCGACTCTACTGAGATTGATGGCACTTACAACTCTACAGACAGTATAAGACACAACCGCCAAAGAGGGGGAGGTGAGGACTTAAATGCTCAAGTGGGTTGGTTCCAAACAACCGCTAGAACTTTTGATACTGAAGATTACAATAGGGATGCTATGACTTCAAAAACAAATAAGGGTTTAGAATCTCAAGGGGGTGCTTCTATTACCCCTAACCCTATTACCTCTCAAACTCTTCCTGGGGGAGAAACAACCGCATCCCAAGGAGCCTCAAATACTTCTACGGGTGCTAATGGCCCAACGTATACGGCTACTCAATATTACCTCCCTCCTGGAGGAGGAGAAGTAGGTGACGCAGGAGGAGTGCCATAATGCCAACTCTTGACCTAGGTTTCCCATATGACGCTATCCCTTCTAGGAGACAGCTTATAAATAACAATTCAACGGAAATTGTCCACATAAGTAATTTTAAGTTTTATCCCAGCTTAAGTCCAGATGTACATAATATCGCACCACAAGCTTACTACACTGTGTATGTTTCGGGTTCAACTGGCGGTGGCAGCCCAAGCACTAAAGAGACTGTTTATTCTCTTCCTATTGTGTTTAATGTAGATTTGTTTGTAGGTGAGTCCGCAGATAATGTTATCCCTTTACGTGGAGTCCGAGGACCTCGAGGTGTCCGTACTTTGTCTAATGATATTCAATACTACCATTTTCATAAGGAATTAGGAACGACGGCGTCAACCCAAACTACTTCGGGAATACCTCCCGTGGGAGAAGAACAAGACTCCCAATCGGGTTTAAATTCTCTTTACAAAATAACAAGCGTAGAGCCTTTTGCGCTCCCAGTAGGACATCAACTTTATATGGATGTTTCCTCCACGCAAGCGGACCTCAACACCTTATCTTCAGTAGTGTCCTCTTTTGTACTTGATAACCCTACTTATACAGAAGACATACAGGTTTATTACCATGCCGGACAGTTTACAAATGGAGCCGCACAGTTTCTTGAGTTTTACAACTCGTCTATAGGAAGTACGAGCTTTGATTTAAAGACCTCGGAAGAAGCTTTTTTAGCCATTACCTTTGAGTATTATAATTCAAGACCTACAGAGGTGGCTGGATTCAGTAGGGTTAATTTAACTGGTAGCTCTTACACACCTAGCTCTGGCGAGGTTACAACCTCCTCTGGTGAGTTTATAACGTTGTTACAAAACAAAGAGTTTCCTAAAACTATGATGGTAGAAGGTTTTCCTTATTCATCTGGCAAAGGAAATCTAACAATAACTAAGCTGCGAGTTTACGCTGCTGAATACAACAAATCAGGTAAAGCAGTTTATGATTTTTACAAATTAAGAAGTAATGGTACTTATGACCCAATCGCTACTAGAGTACCTGTGTCAGCTAGTGCAAATGAATTCGTAGGCAACACTATGAGAAGTATTCTAAGTGGAACCTCAGCTTTAGATTTAGAAGAAGCATTTTTTGATTCTAGAGCGCATGAAACTATAAGACTGTCACACAGAACCGACAACTTTTCTAACGATGGGGAATCTATTGTTGCAATATGCAGAGAAAATTCTTTAGAAGGCACAGGCAAACAGGTTCTTGCATTTCAATATGAAGGCTTTTATGAACAAGATTGTGGGTATAACATAACCTCCCAAACTGGGAGAAATTACAGTTACGACTCTTCTTCTGGAAGGTGGGACCAAATCTAATGGTATTAGTTCCTCTTTTATTTCCTTTTACAGGCAGAGACCTAACGCCTTCGGTACATGAAAGTCTCACCTTAGACGTAGCACTTAGATTAACCCCTGGACTTCCCACTGAAGCCAGCGGAATTACCTCAGTTCATGGAAACTCAGGGATAGGACCAGGAGTTCCTCTTCTTATAAAAACTTTAGTATTAAGCACTGACCTTAATAGGTCATTATTTTCCGGAGGGGTAATAAACCTCCAACCCAAGGAACCCATGGAAATTACTTCGGCTCCACTAAATAATGTAGCCTTAGATACAACTAAGGTAAGTTTATATGCCTAGTATCGCAAGAAAAATGAGCCTGTTAGACGCCGCCGGAACAGGAGGTGTTGGTGTAGTCACACACGTGCAGCAAGAATTTGTCACTGTTAATGGACAAGAAGTTGTTGTTGTGGGAGACCAAGGAACAACTCATGAAGGCAATGGGGGACCAGCAACAGGAGGAGGATACGCTGGACCTGGAGATTTTATACCCAACTCACCCACTACTCCAGGTGTCGAAGATGAGGAGGATGATGATGAAACTCGCGCACCAGATGTACACCTGGAATATCAATGGAGAGTTTCTGAAGGGAAATCTTACATTACGATTAACGGTTTAGAGGTTGCTTTCGTAGGCAGCATGTGTGACTGTAACCACAAAATCATTGACGGCGAAGACTTCGTACAAATATTATAAATAAATGCTTTCTGAAACAACCTTAAGACTTTTAAACAGCACTGCACTTACTGCAATGTCTAATGTTATAACTACAAATATAGGACGTATAAATCGTCGTGTATCTAACGCACGTGCTAGACTAACAAGACTTACTGGCCAGCACCAGCAGTATAACTCTAATGGTAATCCAAGACTTTACTCGTCTCCTAACTCAGGTAATAGAGGTGCGGAGCACGCAAATAATAAACTTTCTACTTTAAAAAGTTCTATTGATACAATGTCTATTCTTTTGAATTCCGGGTATGAGGTGTTTTCTTCTGGAAGACCAGGAGGTAATCTAGGGGATATGATTCAACAAGCCAGAAATGAACTGTATACGCAATTTCCACAACCTACTGGAAACACAAAGGCGTATGCTAATAATAAAGTACGTAGAATTTATAACGGATACATAAGGATTCGTCAAGAGCTTGCCGATATGAATAGTACGGTAGACCTAATTTATTCAATTTTAAAAGAGAGAGCCGAAGGATTGACCGAAGAACCAAGGCTTAACTACGGAGCATTGCTATCCTCAGGTCAGTTATCAGAACAACAGCTTCAATTAGTTTCTCAATATGAAACTCTCGTAGAGAATTCAGTAGTTAAACCTTTCCGACACAACAAGGCTTATAAGCAAGCTCTTGCTGCTCAACTAAAAGCTGACACCATGGATGAAGAAGAAGTAGCCCGTTTTGATTTGGTGTACGGTCCTCCTATTTCAACTGATGGAAAGTTTGTTCTTTCTCAAGATGGTCTATATTACGATTCTCGAAATGGGGGAATTCCAGTAACGGAAGACATGATATATTCTTCCAAGTCTTGGAGCTTAGGAGGTCATCCGTGGGAGGGAGGCAGAGGACAGGAAATTACTGAAGACAAGTTGAGATTTGTATCTAATACAATTTTTAGTGACGACTTTGAAGCGGATGACCCTCAAGGTAACGTTGACCGTTTACTTGAGATTGATGAAATCCTGCAAGCGTATGTCAGAGACAGGAATATACACCACACCCAAATCGAAGCTTATATTACAGAGCTCGTATCCACTGGATTTGAAAGGACTAGCCCTACTGTGTTAAACTACCGTCGAAGCCAATCTGCACATAGTGACGCATACGAATCTAAAATTAAAAAACGTAAAAAACAACTTCAGCTTTTCGGTTTATTTGGAGGCATACAAATTACAAACTCCGATAGCCCATTAGGTCAAGACATTATTATTAAAACTTTAACGAACTCTGAAAGGAGGCATCTTTTAGCATCTAATGGATATAAAGCAGATGGCTCTAATTTCCCGTTCAGACCTGGAGTTGATGGTATTAAGCAACTAGGAGATATTGTCGTTGACTATGATACCGAAGTGAATAAGATTAGAGTCCGAAAAAGACTCGAAAGGGCGCCACTAAACGATTTTTCCTACTTGAAAGGCTCAGCGATTATTCCTGATGTAACAGTTCAAAGGAAAATCGTTATCGCTGAGGATGTTGCGAATATTGTTGTTCCTTCGGAGCCTATTTTTGTTAAAGGCAATCCTTTACTAGGTACAATATATTTGAAAGATTTCAATGTAGATGAAATATCTACGGGCGATTTTGTAAAATCTCAAGGCACCGTGTCCGGAGTCAACCCAATGTATAAGAGTCTTGGAGACTCTATAGTTACTGAAGGTTTAGTTGTTTGTTATAATTTCTTAAAGCCTGATATTACGACACCAAATCGAAATAAGTACGACTTAGATAATTATGCGGAAGGTTCTAAAGCATTAAATGGAAAGTTCGTAGCATCCTCAACTGAACACGCTTTCCCTTCTGGTCTCTCTATACCGTTCCTTCGAGGTACGATTTACGACCCGGAAAACCAATACGGTATATTCTACAAGCCAATTGATGATGTCGACGTTCATAACAATAGAGGAGGTTGTTACGTAAGACTTCCTAATAATGTTAAAAAAGGAAAACTGTTCCCAGAAGGAGAACGAGTTAATGGATTAACATATGGAACTAAAGGATGGTCTATGGATTTTTGGACCCACATTCCCGAAGTGTCCTCAGGGCTAACTGGACATCACAGATATAGAATTGTTGCCGCTTGTGAAAACTCTGGTAACACCCCCGAAGCTGGAAATTTTATTACTGCTGTGGTAAACCCTGACGACGATGGACCTACAAGAGGTTTGATGATAGGGTTTAGAGATAAAGATGTATCCGGAGCAGCCACAAACACGGCATCCAGCTTAGGTGAGCTTGAATTCGTAATCCTCCCTACAGTAGGGCAAAACTCTGTAGTAGGCGAACAAGATGGGTGGGAGTGGAACCATAGTATAGCGATTCAAGAAAAAGACGCTAAAGACCACACACACCAAACCATCCTCATCGACCCAGCCAGACACGGAAACGCAACCTCTGGAACTGAGTTAGGTGTTAAAATTCCGGTTACGAAGCAGACCACTTCTGGAAAGAACTGTTCAAGCTGTGATACGGAGTTCTCACATTATAATGTATCTTTCAACTATGAAAAAGATACGGTATCCGTCTTCCTAGACGGGGAACTGCTAGATTCGTCTTCAATATCTACCGCCTTCTCAACCCAGAAATATATACCTTTGAATGTTCCATCCCCTATCGTTTCTATGCACGGGAGTCGTCAAAGTATGCTTGGTGAGGGAGATTCAGTAGAGCACTTAGCTGAAGGTTTTTCAAATGCGGATTACCCACAATATCCTATTTTCACCCCTTGGATTTTGGGAGGAGGATTCTCAGATGTGATAGGCCCAGCCCAAAACAGACCTGGAGCAACCACACCTTTAGGATTTTTAGGGTACAATACTAACGACCAATACAAAGTACATACTGGACGAAGTTTAAGTACGGACTTGTTTGGTGGCTATTACGGTCAACACATACCTTCGTTAGGAGGACAAGTTAATACTGGGTCTACTCGAAAAATACCAAGAAGTGGTCTTGATGGGTTCTTGGGAAGTTTTAAAATGTATTCAAAACCTCTAGATATAACAGAGGTGACTACCAACTTCAACGCCCAAAAGGGATTCTTTAAAAATATAGCAACATATAGGTCATAATGGCATTAGGCAATTCACAAGCATATCAAGTAAAATACGTAACTACGGGGAGTGAGAAATCACTTGTCGGGTTAAACTCGAGCCTTTCCTGCAAAAGTTCTGGAGGTGTCTTTTCCAAACAATACGGCATACATCTTGTTAAGAATAATTTAATTGATTTACTTGTGACCAAAAAAGGCGATAGGGTTATGTTACCTCAATATGGTACTAACATACATCTTGCTGTGTTTGAACCTCTCGATGAATTTCTAAAGAGAGATATTCAAAATGAAATTTTAACGGCTATTGCAACTTACGAACCGAGAGTAGATGTTTTAAACCTTATAGTACAGGAAACTGAAACCTCAGACGATTACTCTCTTGTGTTGGCCGACGAGAAGGCCGGCTTGGCTTTATCTACTGAATCTAAAATTACAGTTTCACTTACCGTAGCTTTAAAGGACGATGCCTTGGCCACCGAAAATATATCTCTAGCGTTTTAACTTATGTCTTTTCCCTCTAACCCTTTGTACAACGTTTCATCTTTTGATGGAACCATCGAATCTGATTACTTAAGATATGCAGCTATTCTTGAAAAGGATAAGCCAGAGTATATTGATTACTCTCTAACAGACTTTGCGTCTTATAAATCGGCCTTGCTTGATTACATGATGGCCGTTTACCCTGACGAGTTCACAAACTTTGTAGAGTCTGACATGGGTATAATGTTTACTGAGCTATTCGCTTATTTGGCTAGTGTTATTTCTTTGAAAGCAGATTTTCTTGCGAATGAAAGTTATTTAAGCACTGTGAAAACCACCGCTAACCTTGATAAACTTTTACAATTAATTGGTGTAAAAATAAAAGGCCCAACTTCAGCTAAAGCTGAGGCTTCCATATCTTTTGCTACCGATTTCTTTACTGACGGTGCAAATAGAACTACTATCTCCAAAGCCAATAGAACGTTACAGGGAGCCTCTGATAAAGATGGAAAACCTGTATCTTTTGTTTTATATAAAGGGAATGCAGATGGAAATATTATATTTGATGTAAGTAGTGTAGAGGATTTAGATTTCGATGTTGACTCGACTAACTTAACACAAAGTAACTTCTATTTATTAGAAGGGACTTTACAAGAAGAGGTTCACACTTTTAGTACAACTGATGAGGAGTTTAAAATGAACCTTAGTGTATCCCCTGTCGTAGAAGGCAGCATTACAGTTTCTTCTGCCGATGGTACTTTATGGCAAGAGATAAATTCGTTATATTTAGCGTCTTCTACACAAGCTGTGTTTGAAAAGACGTACGATGAGCAGTATAGAGCTACCTTACTGTTTGGAAATGGTACAAAAGGAAAGAAACCTACTCCCGGTGTAGATGCTAAAGTGTTTTATAGAGTTGGAGGCGGCGAAAGAGGAAACATTTCTAGAAATGTTATAAACATGTCTGTAACAACTACTAAAAATACTGGTAATACAGGCAACGTCACAGTATTTAACACCTCTAAAGCTACTGGAGGTCGGGATAGTGAAAGTGTAGAACACGCTAAGAAGTACTACCCACACGTTTTTAAAGCTCAACATAGGTGCGTTACAGGAGAGGATTATACCGCGGCAGCGAATGACTATTCTTCCACAAACGGAACCATAGGTAAAGCAATGGCAGTTCTACGGAATAACGGAGCAGGTGCAAATAACATTGATATTTATTGCTTAGCTAAAGCATCCCAACTTCAATTAGAGAGATGTTCTTTACTTCTTAAAGCCGAGCTGCTAGACCACCTTAATAATTTGAAAATGATGACAGATGAATTAACTATTGTGGACGGAGTTATTCGAACTTTGGATTTAAACTGTACCCTTCTTGTAGATGAGTCTGACACGTACCGAAGAAATGCGATTAAACAAGAGGCTGCGGATGGTCTTTTAAAATACTTCGATGTAGACAATAGAGAGTTTGGAGAAGCACTGTCTCTGTCTAAGTTACAAAATTATATGAATGATATTCCTGGAGTTCGATACTTTAAAGTTGATAACTTTCCAGGCGATATCTACGCAAACCTCAACGAAATTATACAGCTCAACAACTTTGAGATTACAGTAGACATAGTTTAATGGCAAATCAAAAGTTTAACTACATAGATTCGATTACCCCTCTAGTACCTTCCATGTACATAGATAGGGAGAGTGTAAGCTATGGTTCAACAGAAGAACTAAGTTATAAAACCCTCTCGTATTTTTTAAAGTTGGTTGGGGATGCTAGTTCTCTATTTGAGTCTAGCTCCATTAACAGCGTCGCTCAACTTCAATCTAAATTCGTACCTGGAAACAAACTAACCCGAGTAACGCCTGAGATTGTTAATAATTATCTTTTAGCCCCTTTAGGCAAACAGTGGGAAGACTTTTCGGCATCCTCTGAATTTGTAACCTTCATGGAGGCTAGTGGGTTATCCTCCATAACCTTAAGTCCTAGCTATAGTACGAATCAAATGTTTGCTCTATGGTTTTCTGGAAACGAAGGTGCTATTCCTGGTGTCTCATCACTGTACCCTGAGGTAAGTACTGTTGGGTTAGCTCAAGACAAACTGCTTGAAAAGTTTGGACTACTTCATATTCTGAATAGCTCGGGCGCGACTATAGTATCTAAACACGCACAACATACTGAGCTAAGTTCTTTAGCCTCTAGTCTGTGGACTGAAAACTTATACGGTGGAAGCTCTGTGGACGAAGAAGCTTGCCTTCACGTTCTATCCGAGTATATTTGGAAAAACAGAGAGTACGCTTATGTAAATCTAGATGCTGAGAAGTTTATTCCCCATGAGTTCCTATCCTCCACAGCACAGGTTTCAGGAGAGACATATCTCTCAGGCACACAACTATTAGACGCATACAAGACATCGTTATCCTTGTGGTTGAACAAGGACATGGACTCCTCTCCCATGGTACAAAACAGCTTGGATGTTTATCTATCGTCAACCTTAATACCTACAAAGTTTGCCAATAGTGGTTCTCTTAGTAAATTTTTAAGAGCCCTTGGATACGCTTCATATGACATCCATCACGCAGTAGATTCGTTAAGTGACCTTATTGATATTAACAACTGTCCGCCTGAGTTTTTAGACTATTTAGCAACTTTAATTGGGTGGAAGTTAATTGGAACTAATGCCACTGAGTGGAGACAACAGCTAAGAAATGCCGTTACGGCATACAAAATGAAGGGAACTGCTTCAGGGTTAGACGCTGTAGTCGAGCATATTTTTGATAGAGATGTATTCTTTCCTACTAGTGGGCTTACGGAGACATGGGAGTCATATTTTCCAAACCTTCTTTACTACGTTCTTAAGACTGAGTCTTTTATGGCATCGGCTACCGCTGCTGATATTGGCGAATGGGGTAAATTCTGGAGACGTACTGAAAATATAAAAGTTAATTATGACTCGGAAAGTGAAGACAATAATATTCGATTTGCGGTTGATGTGCTTTTACAACACTTAGACAACGTACATAAGTTAATACACATCAAAGGTGAACATTGGAAAGACAGTGATATGTGGAAAGGGATACTTAATAATCCTAATTCAGCAAATGGTTTCAACCACCGTGGTAAAATTGTTGACATCCCACCCTGGGAAAACGATAGATTTTACTCTGATTCATACGTTACTTTGGAAGCCTTAGGAACGCTCTCTTCTGTTTTAGTAAGAGCATCCGACCAAGGAGGACTCGGCGTCACCCACGAAGCCAGTCAATATATAACCGATTTCTGTAAAGCTAATCTTGGATTAGACCAACTTCCTCCATTGCCTGGAGATAGACCGAGATTTAAGTTTCTCACATCTTCTTTAGCTGTAGCACCTAATACAAGTTCCTTGCCTTTGCAAAGTGACAGGTTTGAAGATACTACTAACTTAAGCGATTACTGGAACAGAAAGTCGTCAGTAATGGTTTTAGATATTAATGCCTTAGACGCCGACTTCCGCCAAAAAGGAAACTCCAAACTCAACTTGAAAAACCTTAGAATGCTACACCAAGTGTTTAGAGATTTTGTTCCTCTTAGGGTTATGATTAATACGGTCATTACAAATAATCTAGCAGACGGGGGAGGAAGCCAACAGCAAAACGATGGAATTTTTGATGGTTACGGTTGGGGTACTGGAGGATTGTTGCCTTCTGGCATATTCTGTATTCAAGGGGATTACTCAAAACAGGATTCCGCACTAGACGTTGTTAACCAAACATTTGCCTCTGGTTTTCAAGGAGCGCAAAGTGGAGATGCTAGTGCAGGCAGTTTCCAAGAAGGCCGATACGTTCCTGATGTAAACACAACTTATTGGGAGACCGTAGGGGCTGTACCCGCTAGAAATGTAGCTAGAGCTAGAAATTTAAGATACAACCTCCCAGGCAGATTCTTTTCAAGAAATGGAAGAAATACTCCACATACGATGGACTTTATGAACACGTATTTTTGGGGAGATACTCCTGCAACTATGGCGTCCGCGGGACATTTTATTGATACCTTGTCAAAGGAAGGTTTTGGATTTGCCTTTAGTGCGTTAGAGGCTTCCTCGTACCAACCGAAAGGGTGGAACTTTTCTTCTCAAAGTTATCTTGATGTATCTTCAAGAGAGTTTGACACCTCCAATTCTATTCGAGCAAATCGAGACGGGCATGCACGGCCAAAATGGCAATCTTCCGAGACGGGCTTGTCTGCTAATTCTTGCTTTCCTTTTAGGTCTCCTGAGAAGTATTCTGTAGACTGTAGCGCTATGGGAGCTGAGGAGCGACATCGAGTGTTTGAAATAACAAGAACAATCATTGATGTCATTCTGAAAAATAACGAAGTGTATGAAGACAGAGCACTTCTAAACTTTAATCATGAAGATTTATTAAATAAAGAATTCGGCACAGGTATTCACCAACTTTTCAGGACGTGCACTGATGTGTTCTTCAACAGAATAGAGAACGACCCGTTCAGCATAATAAACCACATTTTCGGGCCATTTGTGATAGGGCATGACATACCTCTTAGAGGGAAGGTCCTTAACGGGGATTTAGATAATACTCAAGCTCATACCCCAGGAAAAGCCCCAGGAGTAGATGATACCATTATAACTCGACACGAGTATAAGGCTGTTTTAGGGGGCGAAGGTATCCACGGTAATTTACTGTATAACTCAAGTGGTCATGTAAAGTTAATCGAAAATTATGGACTTGCGTCCGAAGGTGGTTTACATGCGTATAAGCCTGACATAGATTCCATGTTTGGGATTAAGCAGTATAGTAACATATCTTTGCTTTCGGCAGTAGAGGTGGTAGCAAGCCCTACTTCAAAATCCTTTGCAGTGCTTAATGATGTTTATTCCCCACTAAGAGTTACAGACGAAAATATTGACATGATGTCGCTGTTTGGAAGAGGAGCACATAGAAAGTATGAAGACTGTTTGAAGTTTAGATACCCCTTACTGCAGAACAAGAATTTTCTCACCAATCCGGACTTTAAACCAAATCCTACGCTAAGAACTGATTTGCCTTTGTACAGTTTAGATATAAAAGGATGGGACTTAGCTGACCTAGCCAGGGACCCCGTATGGAACAATACAGGTTCCAATACCGGAACTCTTACGTATGAGGATGGAAGTAATGGGCCGTTTTCAAACTACAACACTTTAAACGACCTGGCGGGTAATAACAATTACATAGTAATTGTATCTAAACTATCAAACACGATAGCTGGCAACCCTTTTAAAAACAAAGCCGCCCCGACTATTAGAACTTCAACAAACACTTTCTCTGATACTTCAAGCACCGATTTAAAATCACTTAGAACTGGACTAGTTCCAGGTAAGACTTATAAACTATCTCTCGACACTGTGTCACAGGTTGATACTGGTGCCTGGACTTATGTTTTAGCAAACGTTACTAAAAACGAGTACTACAGTACTTGGGGTTGGGGAGCGTCTTCAATTAATGCTGTGAACGTTACTTTGCCTGCCACTAGTACCGCGACTAGAGAAATTCTCGAAGATACTATTTTAATACCGGACAACTTTGAACCTGGAGATGATTACCAATTATTCTTATCTTACGGCACGGGAACGGGAACCACAGCAGGCAAATGGTCTGCCTTGTTTAATGCCTCCCTCAAAGAAGTTATAAGCTCTGAGTCTAACTGCCTACTAACGGATTCTAAATACAGATTTACCATAGAGGCACAGGCAGGAGGTGTTAAGTTTGAGAATCTCGAGATACCTCGAAAGTTTGGGGTGCTAGGTGCTCGGGTTACTACTGATGTAGTGCCGGATGCGTTCGGAAGGAACCGACGCTATGTATACAACTTTATAGATAAAACGTGGATTGACCTGAATGTCAACCACTACGTTAGAGACCTAACCTCAGGTGTGGAATTCCTCAAAGCAGAAAATAGTTTATTTACTTCCGGCGGAGAATTCAAAAGAAAGGGAAGCGGTTCACCTTTTATAGGCATGTATCATACAATGAATAACAACGGAATCGTTAGTTATATGGAAGGAGCCTTTCACAATTACGGCGCACAAGGTGTGTTAATTCCAGTCTCTGATAATCACTGCCAAAAGGACCTTATGGAAGACGGGGTGTTGTTTAGCATACCCGCTTCCACTGAACATACTCAAAAATTAGAGTTCGATATTCACACTATCGGACAACCTCACATCCACACCTCAAGTACAGGATACTATGTAGAATTTTTCAGAGTGCAAGGACCAAACCCAGAAAGACCAGCGGCTGAAACTAGGGTTGACATCCATACTATTGCTGGATACAGCCTTGGATTAAGAGAACTTACCACAAAACTATTTAACGTAGCCGACTATGATAAGGATGATACGGCATCCATTCTTCGGTACTTCCAGAGTATTGTAACTACTTATAAACTAAATTCTAGAAACCCAGACGACTCTGCACAGTTAGCAGGTCCTAACGGTGGAGGAAGGTCTGAAATGATAACCCCTTACGGGGGTGGTTATCGAACTAACGCTGACGACGGAGAAGCCACCTTCGGAACTGGAAATGAGTCCACTACTCTGTATGAGATATAAATAAAGATATGAAAGGAATTGTAGAAGTTTTTCAAGTTAAGAACGGATGTTGGGATAAGACATACGAAGATGATAACATGGTTGTTCATGGAGGTAAAACCTCCTGCGCTGATATTTTCACACACCTCCCTTTAGAAAGAGAGGATGGCACTTACCCGTTAACGGATACCGCGGTTGAGTCCGTATCCAACTACACCATCAATTCTTTAACCTTAGGAGCGGGACAAAAAACTTTAAGCAAGAGAGACTCACGACACGGAGTAAAGTACCTGAATGATTTATGGGGGGCCAACACGGCGCAATACCTGGATATATCCGGAAACTACTATGCCCTTCTTCCGTACAGAGAGAACTTCAAATTTCAGCAGTTTGCAAATAGAGGAAACCATAAGAACCCAGCCAACAGTGCCCTCTCTAAAAAATACAAAGGACCTTCCTTGCACGATGCTACCGTTTTTAAACATTCTAGTATTGAAGTTACTTCAACCGAGGAAGACGGAGGTTCTTTAACTTTCGAAAAGATACGAGGTCAGGACTTCGCAGAAGTAAACATTCCAATTCCTTTAGATTTAGCAACGAACTACAAGCTAAGTTTAGGTGTTGACGGTAACTTGCCTGTAAAAATTGAACTTATTCGAGTAGATAAGATTACGAGAGCAAACTCGCTCAACGTAAACTTGAGAGAGCATGTTTGGGATTTTACACAAGCTGGGTTTGTTGAAGGTCTAACTGTTGCTGATAAAAGCAGGTTAGAAAAAACCCTACATACTTCTGGTGTTATTACCGGCGAGCTTCATGAAATTTTCTTCGATACAGCCTTCGATAAGATAGACCAGGGTGCGAGAGTAGAACTGTTTGATTACTCCGTTAAGATTACCGCTCCTATGGCTACAGATTTTGAAAAAGGTAAAGTAAGACTTTACAACTTTAAATTAGAGTCGTTAAACGAACTCATTCTAAAAAACCCAAATTTTAATAAAGTTGAATCCTTAGTAGACAATACAAGCTTTAAGGATTTAACCCCCTACGACCTTACCAACTTTACAGGCGGAAACTCAGAAGACTTGAGAATTATGGGCGTGTACCAGATAGGGGGGTTCGAACACCACTCTGCCATATATGCTTCTTCTAATGCTTTAGATGCAAGCTTGGAAGAAACTCCTTCTGTAGGTTGGATTTCAGTAGACAATGTTGATGCTTACGGTACCTCTTCGAGGCCTCCTAAAGCTTCCGATGGAAATGAGTCTAATATAGGTGTTTCTTTTAATTCTAAGTCATTCCTTTTTGATAATGTAGGAGCTGCCACACTTACTAAAAGATTTAAGTTTCCTAAAAAATGGACAGACTTCTATACCCAGACAGGCTCCAGATTCGAGCAGGGGTATTTAAACGACCCTTACTCCAAGAGAAATCTTGTTATATCATTTGACTGTAACCCTGTATCCTCCGTACTCAATGGTGCCGGTGGAGCACCTGCAAATGGTGTAAAAATACGTTGCGTTAACGTAACTAAGGGCTTGCACTACAACTTCGTCTCAGGAGATTTATATGAATCCAAATCCTGGGGAGGAAGTGGCACTCCTCAAGTACTAGGCGCTGGGTTAGCTATGAACACCACAACCACTTTACAGGCAAACATTTCAATGCCTTTAGAGTTTTACAATGACGAGTTCAAGTTAGATATTATAGGTCACGCAGGTCGCGCTGAAGATGATGCAGGAAGACTAACTATTAGAAATTTAGATATAGGCCAGTTAGAAGGTTGGAATATTAATGAAGGCTACGCGTCAGGAGTTACGGTATCTTCTTGCGCAGGAACCCCGGTATCAGGGCTAAGGATTATAACCGATACGGGCCAATCCCCTGCGCCTAATTGGTACGAAGTATCCTCTTCGCACAGGAACACATTTATATCACAAACTATTACAGGTCTGGACCCTAAGAAAATATACAATTTAATAATTGAAGGCAAAAGTAATACTGGTACAAGTAAGGTAGGGGTAGCGTTAATTCACAAAGGATACTCTGACCCCTACACCATGAACCACGCTAAGTACTTTACGATTGGAGACCTTTCTAACACAGGTAACGCCTTTCAAAATTACTTCAATCCTGACACTGCTGTCTCCGGTATGGGCTTTACTATGCCTGGTCCTAAAGGACCTCCAAGTAGTGATGTGGCTGATACTGATTATGAAGAACATCAAAAATGTGTAAAGTGGCAACGCAGTTCAATTGAAACAACGAATCAGTACAAGTTTATATCAAATGAAACCGTTAACTTTCTACATAATCAATATGTAAACTTGCCAAACGGTAGATTTAGTTTTAAACTCGACCTCAGACACATACAAGATGTTACCGACCCTTACGAATACTACTACCCAGTCCAAGTATCTCTAAAAGTCGCGGCTAATAACCCAGGCTCGGTTTTTTCCAGTTACTGGTATAATTTTAGAACCCGGGTATGGGTAGGTAAGGATGATGCTGTTGCGTTTAACAACCTGGCTGATTATAGAAAAATTATTCTTCCTGGTTCCCATGCATTAGAGGAACTAGAACACGTAGGATATCCCAATGTCGCCAAATCTACATTCGCATTACAACAACTTAAAGGAGACCCTAATGGTTGGCACAACGCGTCAGTAGACTTTGACCTTAGGGAGTCCGATTTTGGTAACGCCTCGAGTCGAAAGAGGAACGAACTTGAGAGCGATATACTACACACAGAGTGGAGTACTAGGCCCGTGGAGTTCCACTTTTATACTGACCAAACGACTGCGGTACCAGGGCTTCATGACCCCTCTGGTACTGTGTATATAAAGAACGCGAAAATTGTTGGACCTCCAACACCTAGAGAACCTTTAAACACTTACCACGTGTATAAGGGTAATGGTGTTTGGGCTGCCACCTCGTCACTGTCTTCAGTAGACACTCCTATATCAGGTCACAGACCAAGGAGGGACGCGAGCGCGGGAACTACAACTTGGAATGAAATAGGTTCATCATTTGCGCAAAATATTCTTCTAAATGATGCTCAACAATCTTTTTCTATTTTTGGTATGGATAAATTTTTTAATAAAGATGCTCCGTACGGAAATACTGAAGTGTACGCGGGTGTTGACGGTTCTATGGTTTCCTCTATGTGGTCGGCTGAAAAAGAAAGCGTTTACGAACTAATGCTTTTTCATACAGTAGGAAGTGATTTAGAAATTCACAACGTTACCCTTACTGATGCTGCTACTACATTCTTTGATGGCCCCTCATCCCATAAGAAAACTAAATTTACCTCCGAGCCTTTTGTCGAGTCTCACTATTTATCCCACCCTGGCGGCTGGTCTGTAAACTTTAAAACCCACACCGCTGGTGGGATTACCTCGGACACTCCCCCTGGAGTAGTAACCTTCACTAGTGGGTTACTAGATTCCGACACTTATTTACGGATAACAAATAATGATACTGGCAGCCCACCAATAGATAATTACCACACCACATATACAAATTACTGTGACACTATAGAAAACTTTGGAATGATTCCAGGAGCCAGATACGCTTTTGCCTTTGACCATGCTTCAGTTCAAAATCAGATGAGTGAAGCTGTTATAGCACAGTGGGACAATACAGTATACACATTGTCAGGAACGGGTAATAAAACAGAGTGGGTACCTAACCGTTTTAATAACCAAACTCCTAACAGTGCCGCGTTTAGAACTATGGATACTTTTACTCTTGGCGTAGGTCAATATAAAGAAAAACTAACAAGAGATTATGTTACCCCTGAGTTTGTATTGCCGACGAACATTCCTGCTCATGCGTTAATAGGTATTAAAATAAAAGAACGTCCTCTACATGTAAACAACTGGAACTCTATAAAAAATAACTTTAGAGCATATAGAGTGTGTAATGCGATTGAAACAAGTTCCATAATTCCTCACTTCCCTGAAGAACAGGACTACACTGTACAACCTCTTACTGAGGCAAGTACTCCCGGAGAGTTTGGCCACTTTCAAAATGCACTTGAGTTTTATCCTGCCTCTGGTACTGCCTGGGATTACCATGCTAGTACTACTGCACACATACCTACATATGAAAAAGCTGTACATTTAGGGGCTTACCTTCCTGGTAGTGGTCTTGATTTTTCCTCAGGAGCGTTTGGAATCGTAGGAAACCACGCGGACAACTGGAACAACCCGACAAATACTTTTTCTGGAACGTTAAACAAGTTTAGTTCCGTCACTCCCAAAGGACATATCCTAAGACACACAGGTTTAAATACTCACGGTAATTGGTTGTTAGACAGCAGCGCAGGATTAACCGTCTCAGGACCTTTTGACGATACGGGAGCAACAGACCTTCCCGCAAACTCAGGTAGAGTTGTTAAATACGCTTTAACCTTAACCAGAGCTGAGGTTGAATACCTTACATATTACTCCGGAGGTATTGAGACAGCAGGATTATGGACTGTAAATTACGCCGAGTCAGCAAAGAAGAAACATTACAAATATGGGAGCCCCCCTTTCTTAGTTTCAGGAACCGGCGTACCTTACGATGGCAGCCTATATAATTTGAAAGATTATGAAGAGCCTGATTGGAGTTTGTTTGCAAAGAAAGTATTTTTAGCTGGAGGGTTAAAAATGCATGCAGATTCTGAATATCTGACTATAATATGGAGCTTGAAGTTTTAAAATGAGATTATCCGACTTAAACAGTATTAATGGACACCTTGAAGTTTACAAGGTGTATCCTAATGGAGCTGAAGAGCTGCATTACAGTGAGCACAACGTCATTACCAGCGGTATGGGCGTTAATCTAGCTCACGCCTTTGCCGCAGACGCGGACTCTAACGTAAGCTCCTTTCAAGCTAATTGGATGCAGATTGGTACCGGCGCCTCGTCCGTAGTAATTCGAAACCGTGACAACGTACAAGTTTCAGGGAGAGCCGACCTCTTGTCAGCCATCCCTGCCATTGAGTACGGAAGTGAAAATACTATAGGGCTTACAGTATCTTCTATGAAGTACTTAACTTCAGCAGGGACATTAATAAACAACGACTTTGTAAAAATCCCTAATGCATTTGTACACCGAGTATCTGACAGGAAAGTTATGTGGAGGCTTATTTTAAACGATAGTGCTTGCAACGTTCCTGACCATATTACCAACGGTGGAGCACTATGCGAGGTTGCAATCTTCGCGAACAACCCAAGGGAAGTATCCCCCCCGGTTTTGCATATGATTGCCTATCGAGCTTTTGCTAACATAGTTAAAACAAACGAATTCACCTTAGATTTTAGGTGGACAATTGAATTCTAATGGCATACCAAAATTTCACATCTCTTACACAAGGAACCACCTCTCATACTGAGGTGTTCCCTAGCATCACCATGTTTGATGCGAGTACTTTTTATAACTGGGAACAAGACAACATCCCACTTCAGCAACTTAAAGACAGGACTGATACCCTTCTTCGCCATGCTGGTTTTAATGAGTCATCGCGTCCTACAGGCGCAACAGCAGTAACTTATACGTTATCGTCTGCTGAAAACGCGGAATACGGAATTTACTCTGATATGAATAAAATCCTAGACCTTATTCCTAAAAAACTAACATACAAAGTTTTAGTTGAGGTTTGTAAGTACGGAGCATTAGGAACTTGGGACCTAGCAAATGTTGTAACTGAAGGTGACGGTCAATTAGAAATTAGAAACAGGCTATTCGCTAAAGACTCTAGCTCTACAGTAGTGGCTGTCTCGTCATCCCATGTCGGAGCCGAGGGAGCAGTAAACACACTTTGCCAGGTTGGTAATGGCAGTGATACTGATTTGTGGACTGCTTTAACGAATGTTAAATCTACAAGGTTTAACTACGGCATCTATGATGCTACCTCTTGGCAAACTAGTGGTTCTAGAGGATTCTTTCAGAGAGGTCCCGACTTAGTAGATGAAACTTTAAATCTTTCTGTTTGGACAGAAGGAGTGTCTGCACATGCTGTTGCCAACGGAGTTTCTGGGTTACCTTATGCTGCTACTAACGATTTGTCTATTGCAACTTTAGACCCTTCTCCATCTTCTATGAGTAATCGAAAGACATACCTAGGAACCGCTAGAGGAGTAGACACAACCTCTCATATTGCAACAGGAAGTGTTTACGGTAATGTATATCATGGCATTTCAATTAGAGGTTGCCGCGGTGATATTAAATTAACAGGTCTATGCGTCGATGGTTCAAACTACGGAACGGGAGCTACCCTAAAGCATGTACGAACTCACGGTATTGAAATTGTAGACTCAGAGATTATTCTGGAAGATTGTGCCGTAATGAGATGTTCCAAAGCTGGGGTATATGTTAAGAACTCAAGTGTAAGCATAGCCAGTGGTTTAGTTTGCTATCGCAACTATGAGCATGACGGCGGAACAGTAGCTAGAACTTCCAACCATGACAACTACGGTGTTGGTTTGTACGCAGTAAATTCTGAAATCTTTTTTGCCTCGGTAGACGAAAGCACTGATGCTTTAACCCTTGCCGCGCAACCAAATGACCGACGTAATCTTTACAACTTCACTAAAAACGAAATTGGAATTTTACTAGAATCTTCTAAATTACATGGAGGAACTTTGTGGACTGAAACAAATAACCTTTTACCAAGAACACGAGGTGCTGGAAATGATAACGTAACTTCCTTTTTACAAACTTACGGAAACAAAACCGGCTTAAAGTTAGAAGGTTCTCAAATAACATGGCTTGGTATTTTTGATTCTTTTTTAAATCATAATCACGGAGTCGAAGCCAATAATTCTACTTTAAATCTTACTCAATTCACTGTTGAAGACAACGGGTTAACGGGGTTTGCTTTAGATAACTCAAGACTAGTTTATGGTTATTTCGGAGATAAGTTAGGAGGCGATACGAATGGCCACAATGGAGATAGTTCCGTTTCTTACAAACGGTCCTACACATGTTCACGAAATGGACAGAACTTAATACTTGATAATAGTAGCCAAGTAAACCCGTATAAGTGTGACGAGGTCAGAAAGAATCTTGGGTGCTGGGGTGGTGCAGGCGCAAATATTAACGGCGGCGCTAAATCCTTGCTTTATGATTACATGTTTGCAGTAGGTGCAAGTAAAACGATTACGACCGCAACCGACACTTGTGACCTTCCTGCTATTGTGGTAAAGAACGGTTCTCGTGCTGAGTTTGTAGGTTTAGCCTGTGCCTCAAAGTCCCAATTTTCTAGTATTAAAGGGGCTTGTGTATCTGTAACTGATAACTCAAAAGTTATATTTAGAGGTACAAGCAAAGCACGTACATCTTTAACCACTGTACCTCAAGCCGCTATGGCAGTAGATGAACTAAGCCATAACTGGCAAACAGCTGGCGTGTACTCAGGTAGAAATTCTGTAGTCGAGTTTACAGGACCTACTAAATTATCAAGATTTGGAGTTCCTGTTCTTGCTGAGGATGGTTCTACTATGCTGTTTGGTCCTCCGACTATTGACGGGAGTGAGACTAAGGTAGATGTCGACCGGTTTAACTGTAGTTCTATTCAAACGGATAGCACGAACGACGCTGAACAAACTTCTGTGGAAATACATTCAACCCGTGCGGGCTTAGTTGTAAATAAAAATTCAAATATTAGAATATATCATATTGGTGGATGGGCAAGCGATTCAAATCACTTATCCAACTACTCAACAGACCCTTTAATGAACAACAATCACCCATCACAGATGGACAGACAGTTGTCCGCATGTACGTCTGCCGGATACTTTAGATTTTTCCCTAACGGATTTACAAGTGGTATGATTGGTTTAGAATCTGTAAAACTGGCAGCCACCCCTGCTCGTCATAAAAGAGACGTTTCCTTAAGCCAAGGCATTTCTAATCCTGAGAGAAGGCTTATAATGTCTGTAGGTGGGATGTGCGTTAGAGCAATTGGAAATAGTACTGTGGATGTAAACGGAGTTAACTTCAAATTTGAAGGAGACGCCTCTAGCTGTTCAGGAGTATTTTACGATTACAAAGGGTCACACCGACTTATGGGAAACCATGACCCTTACTTGGCCAACGGTGCAAACTGGTGGTCTCGTACGGCGCCAACCACATTAGCTTCTCATGAACCAGGAGGTTACATGATGGACAGTTCAGCTTTCAACGCTTCAGGAATTACTAAAGTTAGGTTCAACAACGGCAATGCGGCAACTTTGTATAATGCAAGTTCGTTTATGCCCGAACCAAACTCTGAACAGAATGGGTATACCGATGGTGCATTACCTTCAGTAGTATATCCGGCATATGCATCTAATTTAATGATGTGGAATATCGCTGACACTTCACGTATTCACGTCGCAAACTGTAAGGTTAACACGTTAGACCCAAGCTCTTGGTGTGAAGCAAACAATGCTCACGGACCTAGAGGTAAGTGGGCTAATGGTGTTGCTTTAGATTATTACGGAGCTGGAGGTTTGGCGACAACATACAACCCTAAACTTCGCGTTGCGGATTTAGATAGAGGTTTTGAGAATTACGGTATTTTCCGATTGCTTCTCGGGCATAGAGGTCACCTAAAATCTCTAGTAGAGGTTAGTGGTGGTACTTTAGGAGCCAACGTAATCAGTCCAGGGTTCCAATTCGGCGGAGCTATAGACCAAATTAATGGCGCAGGATACCAAACTTGGTCCCGGCATGCTATGAGTTTGTCTGGTTCTGATGAGTTGTTGATGTCTACCGGTCTAGAAGGAGCCAGCGCTGTTAATGCGATTGGAGGTTTTTCTGGAACCGAAGACGTTTTTGGTCAAGGTTGGGCTGCTTCAGCAACTAACCATCCTGCTGGAATACAAGGCATGATTAATGAATACGTTGACGCACGCGGGGTTACTCGAAGGAATGTACCTGGTATGCCTATACCTCCATTGCATATGGATTGGCAAGGTTACATGAGAAATTTCTTAGATGAATCCGGCGCTAACTTGTTTACGAACGCTAAACATGCTTCTAGTAAAAAAGTTAACGCGCTTTCAATTTACCACTCAACTACAAACGCTCTTGGCGTCGGTGGTGAGGGGAGAGACGCAGATACAGCTGACGCCACTTATGGTGTAGGTTGTCGCTCTTTAAATCTCTTCGACTTAGATAGGTTATTATAATGGCTAGAGAACGAATTAATCCAAATATTAGATATTACCTCCCGGGGGACCCTTACTACTATCAAGTAGACAATCTCCCTCTTCAGGATTTAGAAGCTAACGATATGTCTTTACAGGAGCAAATCGATAATTTAAATACAAGAATTGATAATGTTTTGAACACTCCTGACCGGGGAGTTTTTTCTGAACTTCTTCCTTATTTTAATAGAGATGGAGTGGTGCGTGTAAAGGATGGTAATTTTATTGCTCGTGTAAATACTAAGGCGAACTTTGAAAATGGTCTAATGGAAAGAAAGTTCGGGTCTGACGTCGACTCCGAAACTGTGTCCTTATCTGACCCTGGTGGTTCAAGCCAAGCAAGAACCTTGGATGCCGGAAGAAGTATGGCCGAACAGTTCGAAGCTAAGTCAGCGGTAAGAAACGCTGTCATACAGTACGTCGATACCCACGAGATTGAAATTCCATCTTTTAACGATGAGGACTTCACAGACAGTGACGCCCCGGACTACAGAATAGATTTACTATACATCCAGGCTTCCCCTGGAATGGATGAGTCTAACGAAACTATGCAAAGGTTTGGCAACGCGGAGGACACTGCAAGATTAGGTTATGTAAGAGGGGGCTACTTTAGAGTAGACAGTACAATACCCGCTAGACAACAAGGAGACATTATAAGTGTGGACGGCTTGGAAGGTAAACTTCTTGGCTTGTCGCAAGTAGATGTTCTCGGTAGAGAAGAAGGGACTATACCCGCACCCGATGATATCGTAAATAGCTCTTATAAAAGTAATACCGAACCTGCAGGATACATTTCCCACACTCCTGGAATCTCTACACTAGCTCTAGATGTTTGGGCCGAAGAACAGAGAAACAATCTTGGTGTGTTTTGTTTACCCGTCGCATATATTAAAGTCCCTAGAGGGTACTTGGCCGGCACCACGCTCCCTATAACTGGGTTAGTGGATATAAGACCTTTCTTCCGCTCTGCAGAGTTAACCTTATCTGAACGACAAGCAATCGCGACCTCTCATGCTCCTAGTTTAAATAACCGATTTATGACGGTCGAAGACCCTGATTATGTCCACCTTAAAAAGGTAACGGTTCAAGGTATGGGTAATCTGGAGCAGCAAGACCATGAAGGAAGAATACAAACTTTAGAAAGTAAAATGCGAGCGCAGGCTAACGTGGAAGTATTCCAACCTGTCAATATTGCATGCATGGATGGTCAAGAAGAAGCCCCTTTCTACTTAGACTCAACCGAAACCGACCCGGATAGACTTAGTGGACGTTTTGAATTTGAGGACGGTTTTATGCCAGGAGGTTCCGGACATTTCAGGCGGAATCACGGAACCTATAAAAAGACTGTTCGAGCTATAAGGTATGAAGCAGGCCCTGGTCAATGGATGTTGTATACACAAATTATGTTTCATATCGCAGACGAAGCACATGGTGCAGCAACGCGAGATGGTGCTAATTATAACGACCCACATTTATCGATGCCTTCCGGGTTCTACAGACTTAATACTACTGAATTAGGTTATACTGGAGGGGGAGTAGACGGTATTATATGTACTCCTAATATGGAAATGAAGTGGGGGGGAGACGCTTGGGCTTACGATATTTTCCGCCAATCAGATTACCAAACTGTAGATGCTGATGGCAATCCAATTGGAGACCTAAATCCTGGGTATATAGACTTTGATTTTGGTTGTACGGACACCAGCAAAAGAATTAAAACCACGGACTACCCTAGCTGGAAGTTTTGGATGAATGACAGATATACCACTTTTTGGACTGAAGGTCAGATGCAAGTATCTGTAACTCTTATTGGTTTATCCGCGACCCCTGACTTATACTCTGGAGCTGAATTAGCAAGCGACCACATTTTCTAAAATGGTTAATAAAGTAAACAAAGTAAGGATGCACGGACCTATAGGCACTTACGACTATAGGGATGACAACGCTCCTTTAGAAGCACTTGCTAAAAATGACGTACTTCTTCAAAAACAGGTTGACACCTTGTACGAAAAATTAAAAGAAGAAGGAGACGCAAACTATACAAGAAAAGACTTTTTCTCTTTAAAACCTCGTACGGGAGATATTGAGAGTGAGTTGTATGTTGAACCTGGCTCTTTCATTTGCAGAATGCCTACAAGGTCAGGTCCGATGGATGTGCCTAAATCGAAAGGGTCCGGCATTAATACTTCTAGAGGAGGAAGTGAAGAAGATAGAGGGTTAGCCGACACAACCGCATCCAACGAATTTCACGAAATGGGGGAATCACAAAGAACCTCCGTTGTGTTTTTTGGTGGAGGTGGAGTTACTTTTGATGAGTGGAGCGACGATGACTTTAACTGGACAGCCCCCCTTTCCCAAGACCCTGACGCACCTGACCATCGGATGGACTTGGTTTGTGTTCAAGGTTTTCCTGCTAGTGACCAATTTGGTCGCCACAACACAGTTTTAGGACAAGACGGAACTTCTTGGCTGGTTGTTGTTAAAGGTGCTGGGTTTAGAAACACTCCTCTATTTGGTGCCGATGGTGAGCCTGTGTTTGCTAACGTACTTCACACTGGAATGTACAAGGATGAGGACATTAAAATTACAATGTCCCGTCCTATAAGTCCTAATATTGACCCCGACTTCGACTTTTATGCTGACACAGGTGTTTCTAAGTACAGAACAAATCTTCGTAATGACCTTACTCAGGGATTAAGAACTGCTAGAACTTACGGTATGGGTAAAACTTCCGTAGAGGAGATGTCTCCCACCAGAACATATGGTACAGTTCCCGCTCCCGATGATGTTGTGAATAGTTCTTACCATATTCCTCCTGGGTTAGATGATACCTTTCAAGCAATTTTATCAAGTACTTTAAATGTTACAGATGTAAACACAGGTCATGATGCTGGTGTAGGTTTGTTTACGGTCCCTGTCGCATATGTAAAAATCCCTAAAGGGTACGCTAGAACTCCAATCGAGAGTTCTTGGATTCAAGACATTAGACCTTTGTTTCGGTCCGCTGAGCTAACATTGTCTGAACGACAATCAATATCTAACGGTTATAGAGCTAGAGCAACTAACAGGTATTTTACTATAAGGGACTCAGAATACCAATACCTCGTTAATTATATTCTTCAGGAAGACCAGTGGAATAGATACGAACTTCGAGGCCAACGGGATATTAGTCTTGGAAATCATGAAGGTAGATTGCGAGCCATGGAGAATTGTATTGACAGGCCATTACTTCAAGCTGCTCCTACATATTCTAGACATGGTGACCTTCCCACTCCAAGCCTTAGCCCTTCATACCCTACAAGTTATCAAGGGGTTCCGGATTGGGGGCAAATATGGGGAGCTGGGCCAATATTGAATGATGGTGCTGAGTACGGCGGTGGTGTTAGTTATAATCAAGGCTTATACTTTCATCGAGGTCAATTTATTCCTTGTGTAAGAAACTATCTGGATAGATTTTATACCACCCGATATGATAGTGCTCGTTGGGCCGAGTCTAAAAGTAGTAACCCCCATGGGGTAGTAGACCAAATATTCGGAGCAGACGGAAGCTTAGTTAGAAGACTTCAAATTCGTAAGAAGTTTTTAACTTATAGAACCGATGTATGGGAAAC
>Ga0209337_1000529_pt1 | contig 30862 bp, 41 predicted proteins | sample LinPmetageLP53_FD_184044 | JGI IMG/M metagenome (GOLD analysis project Ga0209337, IMG submission 184044) | Marine viral communities from the Pacific Ocean - LP-53 (SPAdes) (version 2) | ecosystem: Environmental > Aquatic > Marine > Oceanic | place: Pacific Ocean | collected 2010-02-08 | reverse complement strand
GCGTTATCGAATGATTCTTCACGCAATGTCGTGGTTTTAGCCTCGCGTGCGGCAATTAACCTCTCAAGGTCTGCATCGCTTTTCGCAAGATTTTCCATTTCCCGCGTCTGCGCCGTTTGGCGTTGCGTCCGAACAGGGGAAGCGGCAGAATTATCAAGTGCGAACACTGGCGCTTCCATACTCGCCAAACCGGGATCGCGGCTTGCGCCTGCCGTTGTTTGCGGCGCATTTGGCGCAAGGGGCTGCGCCTGTTCGAGGTTACGGATTGCTTGACCCGGATTGGCGGTGTTGCTTCGCAGTAAATTAGCAACGACCTGCTCGCGCCCGCCTGCACCGAAAGGCTGCAATGCCGACCGCGTGCCTGACGCAATGCTGCCCGCCATTGTTGTCGAGGGCGCTGGTGTTGCAACACCGGCAATCATTCCAGCAACGTCGCCTGCAACTGGGCTGCCTGTGATTGATGTAACAGCAGCGTCAGCGCCCATTGCGACAGGTGCGGCAATGTTGCCTGCCACCGCTTGAGTGCCGGGACGCATCGCAAGCGCGTTGGCAATCATTTTCGGCGTTGCCGTCAAACCTTCACCAGCCATCTGCGCGCCTTTGACCATGCCTCCGGTGCCAGCAAGAACGCGAGCGGGAACAGCCGCAATGTTTTCGTACAAACCTTCGGGCTGCGGCAAGCCTGCGCCAGTAAGTCCCTGGCTCAACACCTGTGACGGCAGCAAAAACCGACCAAGATCGACGCCGGTAGCGCGTTCTGCTCCGCTTGCGCCGAGGTTTAATAGCGCGTTCGCTGCATCGCCCAGCATAGTTACCGGAGTAGCCACGCCCTCTGCAATGTAACGGCCCGTCAAACCAAGCTGTCGCGGCACCTCGCGTTGAGCGTAATCAAAAGCGCGTTGCAGGAAGTCAGGCGTTTCTTGCGCATCATCTGTTGCATCATCTGATGCTTGCGTTTCTGCCGTTGCGGCAGCCTCACGTTCTGCGCGGATTCTTGCAACCTCGTCGCGCAACCTCTGCGAGTCATTCGCTTCATCGTCTGAAAGTTTTTCAACAACGATGCCGTCTTTTGTAATGATAGACGCCATTAGTATTCCACCTTTTCGGGCTTTGGACTCTTGTATCTCGGGCCAGCGTCACGGGCGATATTATCAAAAGCCCGCTCTCTGGCCCGTCTTTTTTCTGCCAACGTGCCTGCGTCGTCGCCGGGAGCAGGAATATATTTTTTATATTCACGTTCATATTCAGCATCACTAATTGCTGCGCCACTTTCAGGTCGCAACACGGCAGATATAAAATCATTTGCAGCGCGCTGTCCTCGACGGAACTCTGCTGTTACGATAAAATTGCCGCCGGGAAGTTTTTCCAAAACAAATTGTTCCGGTAGCAAGAAAGACTGCTCCACTGCCGCCTCTGACAACGTCAAATTGGTTGCATATACACGGTCAGCAAAACCAGCGGCGTTTGTTTGTGCTTTTGTTAATTTATCGGCGGGTCCACCAACTATCGGTCGAAGGCTGCCGGGATTATCGGGGTCTGGTTCATATCCCGTTGGCGTAGTGTTCACCTGTACCGCTGGCGTGCGGGACTCCACCCAGCCGTCGCCAATAAGTGCATCTATTTCGGCGACCGCACCCGCTGTAAGCGTTTTTTTCTCGCCGTCTTTTTCAAGCGTTATTAGGCTCGCTTTTGGTGCGGCTGCTAGTTTTGGCGGGAATTTAATGCTGCCATCAGTGCCAACACGCGCCAGTTTCAGCAAGTCCTCTGGATATCCTGCGGAACTGTATTTGGAGAGTTCTTCTTCAGTGAGGTCTCTGTATTGTGTAGTTTTAGGTCTCAGGACAGACGCAACGGCAGCGCTGCGAACGCCTGAATCGATTTCATCCGCAGACAATGTCGCCGCTTGCGTTGGGCTTAGACCAAGCGCCGTCAGGGCTTGCGTATTGCTTGCAATTTTTGCTGCTCGTTCGTCTGCAAATTTGGTTTGCGCATCCCTCTGAAGCAAACCGCCAGCAAGTGCTTGCGCCAGCCGCGCAAAGCCCTGCGTGTTGCTCAGGATCGGGCTGGTGTCGAGCCCTTGCTTCTGCAAATTCTGCCCAAGGAGGAACTGCTGCGATGCGGGTGACTGCATCAGTCTCGGTGCCATTGCCATTTCTGTCTCCTAGAGTAGAGGCAAGCCAGCGGTAATCGCTGCCGAGCCTAACCCAAACAAGCCGCCCCTGTTCGCCGCTGATTGCTGATTTGCCGCATTGAAGGCAGCAAGTTGCTGTTGGTTCGCCAAACCCTGCGCGCCAAGCACGTTAACCGGCGAAGGCATTTGGAACGCGCCAGCCTGGTAACCGGGACCGCCGAGCAACGCCGACAATTCCGCAAGCTGCTGACTGCGCAGATTTTGATTTTCGGCCAACGCTGTCTGACGCGCTCGATTTGCCTGGTCGCTCGTAAGCAACTGATCGGCAATGCCCTGCTGCCGCGCTGCGTTTGCCAGCGCAGTCTGTTGCCCTGCCTGCGAGAATGCCTGCTGTTGTGCGCCAAGGCCGAACGAGCCTGCACCAGCGGCTTCGCCAAAGGCTGCCTGGCGCTGCTGGTTGGCAAGTTGCGCTTGATTAAAAGCATCGGAAAGCTGCTGCTGTCCAATTTGGTTCGCAAGCCCTGCCTGCTGTGTGCGCTCTCCAAACTGCTGCCCGCGTGCAGTCGATTGCATGCCAAACTGCCGCGATGCTTCCGTGCCAGCGCCAATGCGCGCGCCCTGCGCCAAACGCCCAAGCTGTTCGCCCTGAGAGCGTTCAAGGCGGTCCACGGCTTCATTATAGGCTGCGCCGCCAATCGGCAGACCACGGTTTGCAAGGTTCTGCTCAAGCGTTTCGCGTTGGCGCTGAAACTCAGGATTCAACAAGCCAAACTCGCGGTTGTAAATGTCCTGCTCGATGCCGCTGCGGAACTGCGCAAAGTCGGTTGGCAGACTAGCAAGGCCAGCGGTGTCGATGCTGCTCTGATAATTTGGCGTAACATCAACGCTTGTTACGCGATCTGGCAGATTGGCAAGTTCAAGCTGCTGCTGCGGTGCGCTGATGCCACTGATCTGACTCACTTGGTCAGGCACAGCAGTCAAATCGACGCCAAACTGGCTTGCGGGAAGTCCTGCCGTGTCAAGCGTTGGCACGGTGCTGCCCGCGCCATAGATGTTGCCGAACTGCGTGCCAGCCTGCCCAATAAGCTGCTGCGAAAGTGCTTCTTCACCAGCACGCCGCGCGCTTTGAAACGGCGTCTCTTGGATAAAAAGAGCCTCGTCCGTTGGCTCCTGCACAAAGTCACCTTGATCGGAAACACTGCCGTAAAGAAGGTTGCCAAAGGGTGTGAACTGCGTGAACTGGTTGGCCGCCTGCTGCGCTTGCGTCAGTTCGCCAACAGACGGAACTGCCGGAAGCGACGGCGTGTCAGGTTTTAGAAATCCCATGTCATCTAATCCATTTGCATTCGGAGACAAGCATTCCGAAAATCTCGGTGTTTTTGCCGTCCATGTATTCTCGAAGGGTGCCTTCGCGCTTAAATCCCAAGCGTTCGTTCATGTCGATGGCGGTTGAGTTGTCAGCGGTGACAGTGGTCGTGATGCGCCGCACCTGAAGCGTTCCGAACGGGTATGCAAACAGATCGCGGATATGCGCCCGCGTCGCCCACTTTGGCGACTGCGTGGCGATACTCATTTCTACATTTTCGTTTGCTAGGCGGTGATACACGACGCCGCCGAGAAACTGGTTGTCCAGGGTAATTCCAACGGCACGCGCGGGCGCGAAACTGTCTGCGCCAAGTTGTTTCGCCACCCACTTTTCCACGCTGCCGTCAGCATCAAAAAACAGCATCAGGCGGCGTTGCCAATAATTTTGCCACTGTATCCAGCGGCAGTGCAGACTTGATTGTTGTAGGAAAAAAAGACGGTGTAAGTGTTTTGCTCGAAACTTGCGAAAAAATACATTTTTACGCCCGCTTGCGTGAGGCCGGTCCAGATCAATTCCTCGCTGTAGTTTTCCGCCATATCGCGCTGCACCTCGGCAAGCGTGTTTGCGCAAACGGTGACAGAGGCTTTGCTTTGCGCGGGTATTAAAAAAGCCGCCAACAAGGCGGCGGCTGCGGCGAGGGTCTGGCGCATTACGGCTTACTGGGCCAGCTTGGATTTGCCGGGTCGTCTGTGTTGGCGGGAAGATCGCGCAGTGCCTGACGGTACGCGGTCTCGGCGTCGCTCATCGTGCGGTCACTGACACCCCACCAATCGGTCGCGGCAAGTAGCCGGTCACGCTCGGCGCGCAGGAGGCGCAAGGGCTCTGCCGCAGTCAGCCGCGATACTTCTGCGTTGATTTCGGCATTGGTGGGACGGCTCTGGCCTTCGTCGTGCCAGATAATGCCGTCAAGATCATTGCCCGCAACGGTCCATTGCGCGCCCGGTCGCAGAGAAGACAATGCATGGGGTATAGAATAATTCATGCTCCCACCTCCATGAGGGTTATCACTGAACGTGCAATGTCTGCCCCGTCATTGCGCTGGTATTGCACCGTGCCGCTTTGGTCCGTCAAAAAACCCTGCACCTTGTAGACGCAGGCCGAGGTCGAGGACGGGCTGTCAAGAACGCTGAGAAAATAGTTTCCCTTGTCATTCTCGGGACCGCAAATCTGCGAGAACACATATTTGTCAGTTGCGGTTGCCCCGATTGTGCGAACGATTTTATTTTCAGAAACGGCAGCGCCGCCTGCTGCGTTAACGGACAAGCTGATTAGGACTAGTATTTTTGAGGATGTAGCCGAGGGCGTGATCGAGCCCGTTAGTCCGGTGTCCACATAACTGCTCGAGGTCGTGGACACTTCCGTCGTCGTCGTTGCCTCGACGACCTGTAGTATCTTGCCGCCACCAGCAGGAGCAGCCCAAGAAATGTCAGTTCCGTCGGACGTAAGCACGGAGTTTGCTCCGCCAGGACTCAGCAACGCGCTTGCGCCACTGGCATTCCCGTAAATGATTTTTCCCCGTGCCACCGCATCGACAAGATTCAATTCGGCAGTTGTTGAGGTTACACCGTCCAAAATGTTCAGTTCGGCAGCCGTTGTGGTCACGGCTGTGCCACCGATCATCAACTTGTCTTTGACGATATCAATCAAAGCGCCGCCAGCGGTTAGCAGCTTATCGGCTGAAGCGTCCCATAGCAGATGCGCGCTTGCCGTGGCACCAAACAGCTTCACATCATAGCCTGTGTCATCGACGCCAACAGTCAGTGTGCCGTCAAGTTGCACGTTGCCATCGATGTCGACGGCGTCAAGGTTTGTCGTGCCGTCAATGTCTGCGTCGCCTGACACATCAAGCGATCCTGCGTCGAGTTCGCCGGTCAACGTGACATTGCGGAAACTGGCGATGTCCTTGTTGGCATCAACGACGACACCCTTGGATGCGGCGACCGTGCCAGCGGTCACGCCATCCAGCACATTTAGTTCGGCAGCGGTTGTTGTGACCGCTGTTCCGCCGATCATCAGCTTGTCTTTTACGATGTCAATCAGTGCGCCACCGACAGTCAGCAACTTGTCTGCCGACGCATCCCAAAGCAGATGCGCGGACGCCGTAGCGCCGAAGAATTTCACATCATATCCGGTATCATCGACGCCAACGGTCAAGGTGCCGTCGAGTTGGACATTGCCATCAAAATCGACCGCGCCGCTGACCGCTAGCGCGTCGGTCGTGACCGTGCCGTCAAAAAACGCGTTTTTAAACTCTTTGCTGGCAGTGCCAAGGTCGATGTCGTTGTCCGTGGCAGGCTCTATGGTGCCATCTGTAAACTTCACCTGATCCGCGCCACCGGCAGACACGATAATGATATTGTTTGTGCCTGCGGTAATCGCTGACGAGTTTGCCGGGTCAAGCTGTATTGACTGCCCGCCCATCTTGATGCCTGCGGCAAACGGGATGCGCGCTGAAGCCGTTTGCGAGCCATCCTTTAGCAGACAGGTCGAAAGGCCCGTCGCCATCCCGTTGAACTCATCGTCCATGCGATCTGCACGAATTTTGATGCCGTTGGATTGGTCAGACGCCCATGAATAAAGGCGCGAAAATGTGCCGCCACTAAAAGCCATTAGATCGGGCCTCCGGGTTTGATGCCGTAACTGGCTGAGAGCCAACTGACGGTCTGTGTTGATGTAGAAACTTTCAATCGCATACTTGCGGCATAGCCGAGCGCCGCTGTCGCCAGGCGCGGGCGTGTTCGTGACACGCTGCCCGCCCATTCTTCTTCATTCCAAGCCGCCACGTTCCAAGTTGCGCCGCTGGAATCAAAGGTCGAGGTCGCAAAGGAGACGAAGTTATTGTCGAAATCGGTTGAAAGCGCTGTAGAGATCGTCAGCGTGCCTTCGCTCTCCAGAAACGGCTGCACACTGGCAAACTGCTTGATCCGATTGCGGTCGCCAAAGTAATTGAACGCCGTGCGGCAGTCCGCCTGGATAACGCTGCCCGCATCGCTCACGCTGTCGGACGAAAACTTGTAAACCACGCCTCCAGCACCGCCGAAATAAACATCGCCGTTGAACTTTCCCCAAGTGAATGAGTTGATGCCGGTGAAACGACACCAAGCACCAACCACTGGGTTAAATACGAATTGTTCATGCGGGTTGGCCGTGTTCCCGGTCGGGTAGTTGCAGAACATTTTGTCGCCATTGGGCGACAGGAAAAGTTCCCACCCGGCGGTTGTGCCAGTTTCAGCGACTTGGTCTATGAAGCTGCCGCGTATTTTTTCAGATAGCGCCTGCGCCTTTTGCGCAACCGTCGCCGAGCGAAACACGCTCGACATGGCGATAATGCCTTCCCTTGTGACAACCGCCACATCTCCGCCCAGCTTTATCGTAGCGCGAACATGCGGCACCGGCTCCGCAATTCGGAATGTTCCGACAAGCGCGAAGCTGTTGGCGTCGCCAGGGTTGTCGCCGCTATATACGATTACCTCGCCGCTGGTCATCACGAAGGCAATCAGGTCATCAATGCCCTCGCCGCCATCTTGCGTCAGCGTTGTGACCATCAACAGGTCGCCGCCAAAGTTGCCGACGCGGTTCAGCGGAAACACCGTGAAGTTGCCCTCAAGCGTGTTGACCGTGGCTGAGTAGTAAAATTGCTGATCCGTGCCGCGCCAGTAATAGACGCGATTCTTGAACACATGCACGCCGTCAAGCGTGGTCACGCTGCTGCTGTCGGACAGCGTGATCGACAAGTCACTGGCACTGCTGCCGTTAAACTTGAAAGGCGTGTCTGCGCCGGTCACGAAAATCGTATTGCCGTCAAACTCGGCAGTTTGCGCGATAGCAGAACTCAGGCCGGTCTTCAGGCTGCTTGGGCTGCTGCCTGCGCTTGTCGCATCGTAGAGCGTGCCGTTGCTGCCAATTGCCAGCAGCTTGCGCGTATCGCCTGCATGATGCTCGATCAGCGTTTTCACATCGCCAGACCCGACATTGGTTGCGTGACTGGCATAGCCTTCGCGCAGCGTAATCTTGCCGGTCGTCGGAAACCAGTTGTCCAGCAGGATCGCGTCTTCGGGTGCCATTGCGTCGATGCTGTCGCGCGTATTCAGACCACCCACGGGCGGCGGTACGCTCACGTTTGTCGTACGCGGGCGCTGTGATTGTGGTAGCGGCTGAAGCATCAGGTGCCGTAATTTGCTTCTGGCACGTTGTAGGAATACGGCCCGACGCCCGACTTGTACCTGTTATCGAAGGCCAGCTTTGGCGCACCACCATCAGCGCCAAGCGCACGCGCGACGTTGATCTGGTAGTCGCGGAAATCCTCGGCATAGTCGAGGCCGTGCAGTTGCTTAAAGCGCCAGGTCACGCCCATCTCCAGCAGCAGTTCGTCAAGAATGCCGGTGTCAGCGTCGGCAGCCCACGCCGTCTGCGCACTGCCGCCACTTGATTGGCACCACGCGTTGCTGACGTAATCATAAGCAATTGCTTCGGTGCTTGTCGGCGTTGGGTCGATAAAAAACTTTTTGGCGTTGCTGTCAGCTTTCACCCGCCAACGCTGCTGCGTGCCTGCGGTGACAATACCGCTTTTGACAAACTGCCACTGCTGCGCGTTCAGCGGGCCACGCATGGCCTGTTGATCCGCGCGGTTATACTGCGTGTCATTGCGAAAGCGGTCAAAGTCAGACGGCAGCGCATAGCTGGCGGTCCCGCTGCCCGTGTTGAACGTGTGTTCTTTTTCAAGAATAGCCCACGGGCCGCGCTTCACCAGCGTTTTGCCCTCGCGCTGGGCGCAGACAAGAAGCTGGCGGGCAGTTGCATCGACGTTGCCGACCACAGAGGTCGGGCGCTCGAAGCCTACATAGTCAGCCGTGTTTTGGCAGATCGTCAGCAGGGTCATTATCTACAACCTTTCGCGGTCGTCCGCGCTTCTTGGCCGGTTCGTCTGCAACAGGTGCATCGGATCGACCATTGGCTTCTAAATAGAGAGAGGCGATTTTCTTAAACTCGCCAAAAATTGGCCCCATGTTTTGGGCCGCTAAATCGGAAATGTCCGCAAGCTCCTCAACCGTCTCAATGTTTGCAACGGTGAGTTCGCGGACTCGCGCTTCGTCAAGGCCGGGTAACTTTGCCAGCGATGTGCCAATCTTCGTCTCCGCGTTGCCTTCGCGGTAGGCTGCCCATGCAGTCGGAAAGCGATCAAGGTCAGACGCACGGACCGGGCCAACAAAAGTGTCCCGGTTGCCGGTGACTGAGATGGAAACGAAATCTTTTTCTACGCCGTTAAGGCTGGACCGATAAAAGGTTGCCTTTACGTTTGCCTCTGGCATAACGCATTTCTCCTTTGAAGTTGTGAGATGAAAAAGGGGCCGCCGAAGCGACCCCTTTTTTTACTACATCGGGAAGGTGCAGATAATTTCCTTGTCGGAAATATCCCCGGCGATTGCACAGACGTTGTCTGTAGCAGCCGACGACACATCGAGCGTGCCATCGGCACTCCCGGTTGGCGTCAGCGGGTCGCCATCAGCACCAGCCGTCAACGCAATCGAAAGCGTTGCCGGACCGGCAATCTGAATCCAGCAATACTGACCATCGGTCGGTGCGCTGTTTAGAACGCCCGCGCCGATCTCAATGCTGTCGGACAGATCAGAACTGACCTTATTCAACTTATAGCCATCAAGCGTGTAATAGTACGCAACCTGGCCCGACACAGCAGCAACAGAACCTGCGCCTGTGTCGTACTGGACATACTTGTAGATTTTGGTCACGCCGCCGGAGTCAATAACAGACCCAAGCTGACCAACACCATATTCAGCGGTGCTGGAAACTGCGGCGGGATCGATGCCAATTACTGGAATAGTAGACATATCAAGCCCCCCTTAAACGTGGATGACGCCCTGAAGGGCGCGGTTAGAACAAGTAAGATTTCCCGACCAAACCATCGGCACCACCATCGCATCCTGATTGACAGACATGCGCGAATCCAGCGGCACAAAGTTGCGGTCTGCTGCAACTTCAAGACGCAGATACGAGGTGTTGATGAAGTACATCTTGTTGGTCGGCACCTGGTCGTCGTAATACACATCGCTACCGAGGTAGCGCGTGGTGACGAAACCAGAGTTAGCTTCATTCGCATCAGCAACACGCTGAATTGCTTGAAGCGATCCGAGGAACGACTTATAGGCGTTCGCATCGGCGGTCACAATGTCGGGCTTATCAACGCCACGAACGAGAGACAGATAGATATTATTCATATCGGTCTGGACGTTTGCGACACTAAAAGCAGACGAGGTGGCCGTGGTCTGTACGTTCTGCCAGAAAGAGAATGTCGAGGAATTGATTCCACCAACAGTTCCTGTTCCCGCGTCAGCAATGACCAACTGAAGACCGCCAACTTCCTTGCCGCTGGAACCCGTACCGTCGCTGTAGAGCGAAGTGGACAGGGAGTTTTCCAGTGATTTCTCAAGGACGCTGATGCGGGCCTCAAGCAGATTGATGATCGCTTCTGGACCTGAGTTTTTGATTTCCTCAAGACCTGAAATGGTCACCGTGCCTGCAAGCTGTTTCCAATCGAAAACCGCTGAACTCAATACATCGGCAGGCGAAGTGTCTAACACTTCATAGCCGGAGTAAAAGTTCACGGTATCGTTGGCCTGATATTCGAGTTCACGAACAATGTCCCGACCACCAGACAGTTCAACGACGTTTCCGCGTTCCCGCATTTTGCGAAGCAGAGCATTGTGATTGGTCACATTGTCTGCAAGCTGGCGAGATCGATTACGGAGCGTCGTCGTGACTATTTCCGAAAGATTCGGAGATGCCATTTTCTTCTCCTTTATTAAGTTTCTATGATTGCAGTTCCTTCATCGTGTGAAGGAGTGCGTCTCGCACGCTAGAGCCGCCAGGAAGTGATTCCTTTGCCGGGGCACCGCTGCCTTTCACATTCGCCTGTTGTGCGCGTTTTGCTTTGCGCACGTTTTCTGCCTGCTTTTGCTTGGCAGTCACTTTTTCCGCTTGCTGGTCGATCAGGCTTCCCCGGAGTTCCGGGTTTGCGTAGACCGCCATTTCGTAAGCGGCGTCCATGTCTTGCGCGACGCCGGATTGGATGAGACCGCCCATTGTGGTGCGAACCGCATCGAAATGCGGGTGCGCGAGCGATCCATCGTCCTTTGTCACACTGGCAAAATTTGTGATCTGGTGCTGAGTGTCGGCAACGGCTGCGTCCTGCTGCTGTTGCGCTTGTGTTTGCAAATAACCTTGCAACTGAGACACCTGATCTCTGAGTTGCTTCACTTGCGGGTCGGCAAAATCATCGTCGGCTTGCTCGTTTGCGGCGAGTGCTTCGGTGTTGATGCCATAATTTTGCGCCAGCCATGCAATCGCTTGCTGTGGGCTTTCGCGCAAAAACTTGTGTGCGCCGAGTAACTGGCGGACGGCTCCAATGTCGTCCAAGCCAGCACGGGCAAATTCATCTCGGAAAGGCACCATCACCTCGTCAAGTGCAGATGCACGGCGGCGAATGTCTGCCACCTCCTGCGTCTTGCGCGTGTAATCGCCTTCCATGTCTTTATATCTTTGCAGGAACACTTCCTGCGCGTTTGAGGGCAGCGCGTTGAAGGTGTCCTTGAAATCGCTCGACCAGTGTGCGGGCGCTTCAATGCCCTGCACTTCCTCGTCGTCGGCGGCCTCGACGTTGGTCGCCTCTGCCTCGTCGGCAACCTTACCTTCAGGCTCCACATCTTCAGCGGGCGGCGCGGCATCCTCTGCCGCAAGCGGCTCCGGTTCTTGCTCCGGCTCCGGCTCACGCGGCTCTTCGCGTGTCGCCAAGGCGGCGGCGATACTCTCTCGAACTGTCTGCGGCGCTGGCTCCTGCGGTTCAGGAGTGCTTTCCATTTCTTCGCTCATCATGTTCTCCGGTTAACTGCGAGGCAGCCCAAACTTCGCTTGTTGCTCATTCCCTATTTCGACCAGGTTGTTGTCTCTGAGGTGCTGACGATGCTGCTTCCGCGAGTTAATGATCTCGCCGGTCGCAATCGATCGATACGGCTCGATGTCGCCAATGATTTGCGTGCGGGCTGCGGGTGCGGCCTGCGGCCCCTTCGGCACAATCTTGCCGTCCTCATAGACGTAAGTTTTACGCATGTTTTTTGCTCCTGAACGGGGGCAGCCACCCGCGTGCGTTGCGTTTGCCGACAAAGCGGCAAAGCGGAATTCCGAGTTGCATCAGGATGCGTCCGCGCCAAGAACCGCGACCGTTGCCGGTTTGGCGCAGGAACATTTCGCGCGCCCAAGGCAGCGCGAAAAGCGCAACGATCCAAGTTATGATTTTCGATTTCTGCATAAGGCGCACGACCGGCTTTGCCCAGAAGTGATAACCCGCCATTGTGTGCGGATCATTCTGTGCCACCATTTCGCCAAACTCTTTGTCGGCAGCCATCGTGGCGTCATCAAGTTTGCCCTGGCGATGCAACTCGGTGCAGATTACCTTGCCGCTATCACTGCCGCTGTCGCTTCCAAAACCCATTGCACTTGCAGTTGCTTGTGCTTGTGCTTGTGCCTGTGATTCTGCCTGTGCTGCTGCTGCTGTCGCGTCTACGTCCGACGAAAACGTGTCAGGATTTGCGGCTGGCCCCATCGCCTGCCCTGTAGGTCCGGTAAAAGATTGTGTGTCAGGATTGAAACTTGCGATTGACGCCATGTTTTCCGGCGAACCGACAACATTGCCGAACATATCAATCGACTGATTGCCGACGCCAAATTCCTGAGTTTGGCCGAGTGCGTTTGTCTGCGGCGAACCGAATACGTCGCCCATAGCGTTGGCCGCTGAAAAAGCAAGGCCGAGCGGAGCCAGCGCAGGCACAGCCATGCCAAGCGCCGACAGGCCAAGTCCCATCGGCGTCGGATTCATAAACCCGAGACCCAAGTCTGCGATTGGATCGGTCAGGCTAGAGGGGATGCCAATATCGGCGGCCATGTTGCCGCTGCCCGACTGTTGGCCGCCTCCAAAACTTCCGTCCATGCCGTCAAAGCTGTTTTCATCGAACGACTGAAACACATTCTGCGGCACTGGAATCGACACAGGAACTGGCGCTGGCGCTGGCGGCTGCATGAGTTGCTGCCCAAGCATCTGCACCACCGTTCCGGGTGCATAACCTGTTGGTGCCACACCGGCTTGCTGGCCGCCACGCATGACAGGAACGCCAGCAACGCCGGGAATGGGAATAGGTGGGAAAGCCATTACTGCCTCATAACCTTGGCGGCGTCGATGTCGAGTTTCTGCTGCCGCAGATTGATGTCGGCTTCAGCTTTCTCGCGGTCGAGCGCAAGTTTCTGTACTGCCACCTGTGCGTCAGCCTGCGCCTTGGCGGTCTGCGCCTGCACCTTGGCGGCCTCAACCTCGACCAGCTTGTCAGTTGGGTTGGGTTGTTTTTCGGGTGGCGGCTGCGTGCCGATGGCTTCAAGCGCATCTTCAAGTTCGCGTGCGCCAGGGAATGCACGCGCGGCAAACATCAAAAACGACTTGGCCTGCTCAAGCGTGAGCGCGCCTTGTGCAACAATCGGGCTGATCGCCTGAATGTATTGCACCATCGCCGTCAGAAACTCGACGCGGCGCTGTTGTTCGGTGGCGTTATCAACCGCGAGGCTGTCTTCAGTTTCGACGTTCAAGCGGAAGCCGCGCAAGCGGTCGCTTTCAAGCAGGGCCGCGACTTGCGGGCCGACCGGCAGATTGGTCATCTGCGCCAGCAGTTGCGGCTCGATGTTTTCGGCAATCATCTCGGCTTTGATGCCGTAGAGCGCGGTGATGAAGCGCTCGATGCCACGCTGGCGGTTGGTCAATCGCAACGCGCCAAACTGACCCTTGATGCGCTGGGCGGTTGCCGTCTCGCGGCTGGCACTTGCGCCACGCATGATGTCGGAGATGCCAGTGATCTCGTAGATCGTTTGGATGACCGCCTGGCGCTGGTTGTAAAGCTGGTTTAGCGCCTGAATTAGCGTGCCAAGGTCGGCTTCCTGCATCACCGCTGCGAGGCCGCCAGAGCCTTGCATCATCGCGTAGTTGTCGACGGGGATGAACTCGTTGTCGTTGGCGTCGGCTAGGCGGGTCAGTTCTGAAAAGCTGCTGTCGTAGATGCCGCGCCGTTTCAGCGCCTCGGTCAGGACCGCAATGCGCTGTGTAATAATGTCGAGTTCGTTGACCTGATCCTCGTACTGGAAAAACTCAGGCACCGGAATTGTGCTGTCGGTGGTTTTGATCGCGTAGAGCGGCTCCGGGCAAGGCCAGAAGCCGTCAAGCTGATATGGGTCTTCGGCCTCTTCCAAGATTTCTGCGAAGCCGGTCGCCACGAATATCTGCTTGCCGCTGCGCTTGTCCCAGATTTCGTAACACTCAGCGCGCATCGGCTGGCTGGTGTCCTCGGTTGAGTAGTTTGTGTCTGCGTCATCGTATTCGTGCGTGAGCGGAATGCGGTTACCCTTGGAAGCGCCAAAGCGTTCGATCAGGTCGGCGCGGGTCATCAGCTTGCGGAAGGCGATCCAGTTTACGTCTGCCCATCGCTGGCTTGGCTCGATCACAAAGTCTTGCCAATGGACGTATTCGCAGCGGTATGCTTGATCGGCAATGAACTCGTAGGCTTCGCCGCGCGTAAACGGCGAACCCATCTCGTCAAACTCGACTGCGCTCTCATCTATCGCATCGCCTTGCGGCCCGCGCATGTACTGCATGCCCGCCTGCTGGCCCATGTCGCCAAACATCGGCAGCATGTTCACCGCTTCGCGGTTGTCGCCTTCCATGACGGTGGGGCTGTAAACCACGCGCACGACGCCACGACCGACAATCAGATAGTCGCGGATGGCGCTAATCAGTTCGCCATCGAGGTCATACTGTTCAGTTTGATAAGTCAGCGCGCGTTCGATTATCTCGGCGGCCTGTCTGCCAATAGGGTCTTGATCCCGATACCGGCGCACGACACGCGGGCGCGGTGCGCCGGAATAAAGCGCGGCCTGTAGCGTCTCGACGTTGCTGTAGAAAATGTTCATGCGCGTGACGCGCTCTTGGCGCGAATAGTCGTCGTCGCGGTAGCGGGCGACAAGCGCGGCGGAGCGGTTGCGCCAACTGCGCTCATAGTTGCGCGCATAGCTGACCTTCTTCAGCCAGAAGTCGGCGCGGTCGCGCTTGGACTTTGGCTCTAGGTCGTCTTCGTAGCTGTCAGCCATTTACCATGCCTTGCACGACCAGTAACGGGCCTTGGTTTTAGGACCGGGACTAGCGCAGTTATGGCGGGCGCGGAAGTTCGCGCGCCGCTCTGGATTGCTTTTTTTGATCGTCATGTTGGGGTCGCCAAACGTGACGCGGACAACTCTGCCGGTGGGGTTTTTGACGAACACCTCGGACTTCTTCTTGCCGTAAGACGTTTGTCCTTTTTGAATGCGACGCGGCTTGTTCAGCGTCACCTTGCGGCCCTTGTACTCAGCCATAGCTACGCTTTGTCCTGCGCCTGGCAGTCTTTGTCCTGCGCTTGGGCTTGGGCTTGGCGGTCTTAGCCGCCTGCTTGAATGCCTTGGCGGTTGGCGCACCCTTGGTTCCGGCCTTGCGCATCCGTTCCGGCGTTTTGCCCGCTGCCTGCTGTCTTTCTATGCGGCGGCGTTTGGCTGCGATGTTTGCATATAGTCCGGGCCTTGGTGCCATCATCGCCTCTGTTTTTGCGGTGGGTTGAAAAATGACTGAGGCCGTTTGACGCGCTTTTTGTGGCGGCCAGGGCGCTTGATGTTTTTCTTGCGCGTGTAGTTGTTTGCGCCGATTGACGGGCGTGGCATTACGCGCCAAACGGGTCGGCAAGCAGATCGCGCATCTGCTGTTGGGTCATTTTGTTTTCAAAAACTTCGTCGTTGCGCTGAAGCACCTTCGTGCGGTTGAGAACGTCTTGGTCCCAGACTACAAAGTTGCGGGTGCCGTCGCCGCTATCGGTGCCGCGTGATCCGGCGTCCTTGTAACGCAGGCCGGGGACACCGGCTTCGCGCATCGCAGCCGCTGCCTCGTCTTCGCCGAGTTGACGGCGCATGCGATACCAAACGTCGCCACCGGCTGTCTTCTCGGGATTGTCGGGCATAAATCCAAGACGGTCTATTGCGTCTCGGACGACCTTCGGCTGCTGGCTTATTGGCGCGTCGTAATCGAGCAGCTTGGCGGCGTCTGCGTCGGGGATGTCAAGTTTGTAGAGGTTGGCCTTGTCGCCGAACCCAATGGTTTTTCCTATGTAGGATTCAAGGGTTTTTATATTGTTTTCGAGATAATCAATATCACCCCTATATAAACTGTACTCGCTGAACCCACCTAAATCTGTACGATCAGCTTCTTCCAATTTTTGCCTTTTATTTACTAGACCTTTTTTTATTTGTTGAATGTGCGCCTCTGGGCTGCCAGAGCTTGTTATTGCTGTTCTTAAAATTTGCGAATCATCTACCTCGCCATCGACCAACAGCTTGCGCTGCGCGAGGGCATCCGCATATTCCCTGCCTACCTTTTCCGCTTCCGCACTGTAGAACCCCCGCCCATACGCTTGCGCACCCTCGCCGGTTCCCATCTTGTCCATGCGCGGACGGCCCTGCGGGAAGCCGGGTTCTGAGGCGAACTTGTTTGGCGTGCCGTGAAACACGTTCATGCCCAGCGAATTGACTGGGGCGCGGACAAGCAATGCGCCCGCCGGGGCTGCGCCTGCGGTCAGCATTGCGCCGGTCATCGGGTCCATTTTGCCCTGTCGCACCTGATTGGGTGCGGCGATTCCTTCCAGAAGGCCGCGCACCAGTTCCGGCGTTGCCATGACTGTGCGCTGCTGGCTTAAAAGCGAACCCGCTGGGTCAGGCGTGGTCTGAACGCCAAGCGGCAGGACGGTTGAATACTGCACACTCGGATTGCGGGCGATGGCTTGCGCAAATACATCCGGGCGCGGCTGGGCAGCGCGAAGCGCCTGCGCCAGCAGGCGCTGCTGTGCTTGGGTTTGCGGTAGCATCTATCAAAACATCCTCACCGGATATTCTGAATATCCCGGCGCTGGGCTGGCCGCCAACATCTCGTCAAGCGTTGATGGTCGCCATTGGTCTTCATTGTCAGGCGCTTGGATTGTGCGCGTGTAGGGGCGGCTCATCATTGCGTAGCGCAATTCATCCGCCGCATGGTCTTCCATCGTCGTGTCGATGTCCTCGAAACGATGCTTGTCATGCCGCAAACCAGGGAGCGTGCGGATTAGTTCCGTGGACGTTTTGAACATGTAGAGCATGGGCATATTGTCATCGCCCATCAGGCGCTGGCGTATCTGATCCCACCCAGCGATGCGGCTGTTGTCAGCGCGTCGCCAGCGCACGCCAAATTTTGACATGCGCTCCCCGATTGATGGGCCGCCGTCGAACTTCCATACGCTCGGGTCGCCCACCCCATAATCAATGCGTTCGCCGTTCTCGCGCGCCCGTATGCCCGCCGCCACTTCTTCAGCCGTCATCTTCAGGCCGCGATCCGGCCCTGCGGCCCCATACCATTCGCGGTAGCGGATGATTGCGCCATCAGGGAAGCGGTCATGGTGTTGCGCCACGGCATACCAGCCGACAGAGAACGGCTTTGCTGATCCCCAATCGAACGCCCGGAACTTTGTCCAGGTGTCGGGAATGTCGAACGGCTCGATAACGTGTTTATCGCGCTGGAATACGTCGCCAAAAAATGCGCCAACCACTAAATCCCAATCGCCTTCGCGCAGTGCGCGGCCTAATTCTTCGGGCAGGCCGCTCAGTGAGGCGCGATAGCCGGGATCAATATATTGGTTGTCCTCCATGCGACTTGGGATGAACAGCGTGGTCCAGCCTTTGTCGGTCGGGTCGTCGGGATCGACCATCGTGTGGTCGTAGAATAGCTGTCCGGGCGGCGCTGCGTCGATGTATATGGATTTTAGATAGTTGTGACTTTGCCCGCCCGGATTTGCGGTCACCACGAAGCGTGGGAAATACTCTGGTTGCCTGGCATTGTAGGAGCCAAGCCGGTTTCGGCTTTTTATATAGTTGATCTGGTAGGGGCTGAGTTGGCCGCCTTCGTCCAGACCGGCGTAATGGATTTCTGCGCCCTGAATGCGTTCGCAGTCGTTGTCGCGCTCCAGATATTGGAAGACGATCATGGCCCCATTGTGGAACTCGAAACGCTTTCGGGTTTCGTTAAAGTGGCCGAGTTCCTTTGGCACCTCGCGCTTGATCCACAAAATGTGGTTGGACTCAAGTTCCGGCATCGTGCGGCGGAACAGGTAGCAAACGAGGCCGGGGTTCTCTAGGCAGAACTTGATCATGTCCCAGCGCATGGCCGTGGACTTGCCGCCGCCGACTGCGCCGCCAAACAGAATTTGGCGGGCTGTGGCGCTGTGTAGAAGCTGCTGCTTTGGTTGCGGCTCGTATTCGAGCCGGATCGTTTTTGGCTGCGCCATTAGTGGATCGTGCCGTTTTCGTGGTCGGCCAGCATTTCAAAATCGTCACGAATGCCGCCCAGAACCTCAATTGCAGCGGTCAGGTATCTCGCCACGGCGTCGGCGGACATTTCGCGCGCAAGCCACGGGGCTAGAAAGACCTGATGAGCGGCGGGCTCGTATGTCAGCGCAACCGCAATCTGATCGTGCTGCATGTCGACTTCGTCAAACATGGGCCGGGTTGAAACCTCATTTTTTTTGTGGGCCGGGGTAACAAGTTATTCAACGCGCGTGCGTCAGTATCACCTTCATCGCCGCCGACGCGGCGGCTTGGGGGTTGTGCCGGGGGGCCGCCTGGCGGATCGAGGCACCAGCTTGTGCCTTGGTTTGTGCCTCGGATTGCTAACACGTTGTAATTGCTTGCGCTTTGCGCTTGCACTTCAGGTTGTGACCCTGACGAGGATATATTATTGCGTGCTAATGTGTTTCTGCGTAATAATCGTTCGGCTTATTCTGCCCACCCGCGCGGCCCGCCGCGCATACTATTCGGCCTCGATTACCTCGCCATTGATCGTCACCGGCTCATCCTCACGACCAAAAATCTGTAGGTTGACAGTCAAACCGTTGACCCCACCCGCTGCCTCGGCCCATTCGTCCCGCGATCGTGGACTGTGCTTCAGTAACCAAGCGTCGGCTCGCCAATCGCCACGCTCTCCTGCGCTGTTGATGCGCTTGGCTTGTTTAGCTGGACCCGCCGCTGTCGCCATTTCAATCGCCAGCTTGAACTCGCCGTCGCGGTCCATCCAACGCTTCAATGTGTCGTAATGAATGCCTGCTGCGGCCGCTGCTGACGCTTTCGATGCGCCGTGTTCAAGGTAATGAATAATTGTCGTCACGGTTTCGGGCGTAAACTTCTGCGTCGTGCTGGAGCCGCCGCCGTGAATCGGCATCTTCTCCACGCGCTCCCGCGTTTTATCGAGCGCGTCGCGCTCTGCACGCCAGCCCTCTTTGGTTGCGCGCTCTTGGATTGTTGACTTAGCCGCCCCGGTAGCACGTGACAACTTGTGAAAGCCGACACCGTCGAGATACTGCTTTCTGATCTCGGGCCAATTATATCGCGTGCGCGCTACCATGAATTACCTGTTGCCTGATTAGTTACCGATAGTTATATAGTGTGTACTTAACAGTTACAGAGGCACACATGCAGACATTGGCACACAACCGACGCATCTGGCGTGATTGGGCTGGAACGAATGACTTTTGGTCTACCGAGCCAACCCGTGAACGCCAGGTCATAAGCTGGCACAGACGCAGCCACACCTTTGCGCTTTGGCACTTTGAGAGCGGCGCAACCGGACCGCGCTATTTGCAGGGAAAGTTTAACAGTTTCAAAGAGGCAGCCGAAGCTGCCGATCAACACCATAAAGCCGAGGCTTAAATGATGGACCTGATCATTCAAATTATCGTGTTGCTGCTAGGATAGTGCGCGTGAGTGACACAGTAAGTCACTTATAAGGTTTTTTACCGCGATTTCGTGCTGTTCGTCAACCTTGATGCACAATAAAATAATAAAGCGAAATCAGCGCCCCCTCAAAGCGCCGCCGCACAACCCTGTGCGAAACGCCATACGAGCGCCCCACGGCGCTCCAAGCTGGCCCACGCTCCCTGCCTACCGCTGAGAAGCAAACGCGCCACACCAAGCGCGCATCATCTATCGCCATCGCCCGCGTCAACGCCAACGCAACATCCCACCGCGTCACATCACGACCAGTTGCAGGCGACGGCCTCGGCGCATACTCGCCATACCCATAAGCCAGCGACGCATCCGGCGCTATCTCCGGCCACGCTCCACCTCCACCACCTGGATGTGCGCCACGAGGCATCTTGCGCTCAGTCTCCGCCGCCTCGAAAAATAACCCCGCCAAATCATCGATCCCGGAAATATGCTGCCGGACCCACTCGACCACCTCTGGCGCAACAATCTTACTCATATCCACACAACTGCCACGGTACGGACACCGCAAACCGCAATCTTTAAAGAGATTGCGGTTTTTGCGGTGTTTCCCGCAATTGCCGCGCAACACCGCATTGCGGTGTTTGCGGTGTTTGCGGTGTCGTGATCAGCCATTAACAACCCACACAAAATTGTCGAGACAACTCACCCATTCGTCGCCAATCAACACATCAGCCGCACGATTGAATGTTGTGGAGCGATGCTTCGCCTCGCCGCCAATAAGCCGCAAACCTTCATCGCGCCAAGTTTCCCACGGCACGCAATGCACCGTCAGCCCATCGCTAAACGTTCGCTGCCCGCCAGTTGCAACCAGAGCATTCCGCAACGCCTTCATTACCTGGCGCTGCGCCGCACCACGCGGCCTGGCGGGCCGCGAGGGTGCGTCGGCAGCCGCAGCATCCCGCACCGCAACCACACAGGACGAAACCGGCTTTCCGCGCCCGTTTAGCCCCAATTCCACAACGTCGAGCCCGAACCCAAACTCGCCGCCAATCTCCAACTCTCGCTGCTTGGTGACCTTTGCCACCGACATGCCCTCGCCAGCCTCGATCTCGATTTCAGTGTCGCAAGATGCCCGCCACACCGACGAACCCCGCGCACCTCGCGCAGAATCCTTGCCTGTATGGTGAATTAACATCACATGCGCGCCCGTCAGCGCCCGCAGCTTGTCGGCAGACGCCACCACAATCGACGCATCTTTGGCCGAATTTTCGTCAGCACCAGCTGCAACACGCGACAAGGTATCCAGCACAATCAGCCGCAACCCGTTCATGTCGCGCGCCAGCACCCGCACTGTGTTAATCAGGCGGTCCAAATCCTCATCGGAATCAAACATATTGACCGCTTGCGGCAGCACACGGAACGGCACATCGCCAGCCACATCATAGTGCTGGCGAAAGGCCACAAGCCGATTCTTGATCCCCCACGCACCTTCGGCGGCAATATAAAGGCACCCGCCTTGCGTAACGTCGCGGTCGCGCCAAGTACGCCCCAAAGCAACATGCGCTGCCAGATCGGTGGCGAAAAACGTCTTGCCCGAATTAGACGGCCCGTAAACAACGCTCATCTGGCCCGCAATCAGCAAGTCCTCAACAAAATCATCCGACGCAAACGACGCCTCGATCTCCGAGAACCCAAAGGTGTCGAAGACGTTGCCCTCATCCAGCACCTCTGGCGCATCCGCAACCGCAAACGCGCGCAACGCCGCAACAACGCCAACCCCGTCAAATCCAGACGCCTCAAGCCAATCAGATACATCGGCCCGCGCACCAAGATCAGCGCATACGGTGCAGTACCGCACCGACGCCGCTACGCCATAAAGCGCAGCAACGGCAGCCTCGCCCTTGTCGCGCCCAGCCGAATCATTATCAGGCACGACAAAGACATGCTTACCCGCAAAGAACTGCTCAAAGCCTTCCGGCCACTTGCCCGCATATCCCGGTCGCGTCGTGGCGCACACGCCAAGCGCAGCCAGCGCGTCGGCATCCTTCTCGCCCTCACAAAGCACCACCGAATCAGACGCCATTAACTCGGGCAGTCGATACGGCACCACCCGCGCACCTTTGGCACCCATGCGGAACCCGCCGCCTGGCAACGGAACACGAGGCCGAAAGTCCTTGGGGATATAACGGCAGACCTGTGCAACCAGATCGCCGCCCTCGTCTACATAGTCATATGTATGTGTGATTAACGAATACCCCTCGACGCGCAGCGGGCGGACTTCGCGGGCAGCCTCGCCCCACAGACCTCGATCCCGCAGCGCCGATACAACGTCGCGTTGGTCGCAACCCGCAAAGCATTTGAGCAGCAGCTTGCCGTCCTTCTCATCAACCGACAGCGATGGGTTGCGGTCGTCATGCGCTGGACATGGCACCATGTAGCCGCTGCCCTTTTTGCTGCCGCCGAGCGCGCGGAATATGTCTGCTGCGCTACTCGCTGACATCACGCGCCCTCTGCCGCGAGGATTGCGCGTCCGATTTGCGTGACGACTTGCGGGACGACGGCATTTCCGAGGGCTTTAAGTCGGTGTGCCCGGTTGGAAATCCCATCAACCAGGCGACCCACTGCGGGTTCAATTGCCCAGTTGTCGCTTGCCGACCACCCAACTGGTCTATGACTTCGGTCGTCAAACTTTTCTGCGATCCCTTTTTGCCCGTCGTCCTGTCCTGATAACCCAGCCGCGCCTCGTGTGCTGCTGGCGTCGGCCACATCCGCACCGCGCCGCCCAGCGTCGTGCCGCGATTCGTTCCGATCGTTTTGCCCTGCCCTCTGACCTGTGCATTGTCCTGCCCGGTCGGCGTGGGCCACAATCCAGACGCGGTCGCGTCTGTGCGGGGCATTGACGGCGCAAGCTGGAATAACAAGCGGCCTCGCGGTGTAGCCTTCGCTTTCCAAGTCAAACAGCACCTCGTCGAGGCCCATTGCGATGTGACCAGCAACGTTTTCAGCCAAGACCCAGCGGGGTCTTTTGTGTTTAATAATTTCAAACATCGACGGCCAGAGGTGGCGGTCATCTGCCGCGCCTTTTTGCTTCCCGGCAACGGAGAAGGGTTGGCATGGGTAGCCGCCCGTGATGATGTCGCAGTCGCCCTGCCAGTCGAATGAGTTGATGTCGTCGTAAATTGGGACGTTGGGCCAATGCTTTCTGAGGACGGCTTGGCAGAAGGCGTCTTGTTCACAAAAGGCGACTGTCCGAAAAGGTCCGGCTGCTTCAAGCCCAAGGCTGAATCCTCCGATGCCGCTAAAGAGGTCAAGGACGGCGAAGTTTTTTTTTGAGCCATCAGAACGGCAACGCCAGATCGTCGGGATCGCTATCAATCTGCGCTTCCCACTTGCGATGCCAATCGGGCCGCACCTCTGCCAAGCGCCCAACCAAGCAACGCAAAAACATCGTCCACTGCGTCTTGTTCAGCCGCCCCAAGTCTGTGACGCCAATGCTGTCGAGATACTCGCCGCCCGCCTGACCAGCTTGCCGCAGCATCTCGTCTTCTTCCTTCGTCCAATCAACCATTAGAAACTCCTTCACAAACCGAATTTGATGGTCCCTCGAGCAAAACCAGACGGCCCGCCGCAGACCCTTGCGGTATCCAAAACCGCGCTCATTTTTCCAACACGCCACGCACAGGCCGCGCGGTGTCACGCACCCTCGTCGGACCACAACTCGCCATTGGTCATGCGGTAGTCGATGCGGTCGTCGTGCACCTCGACGACTTCGCCAGGCACAAGCACGGGGCGGAAACGCTGATCGCTACAGCCCTCGATCTGCTCACTAGCCGTTAGCGATTTGTCATGGCGATTGCACAACCAGCCGCCATTCTCGACCGGCGCAGACCACACGCATGTGCGGCAGTTGCGATTGGCGGCAGTCTCGCCGTAACAAATCTTTGAGAACTGGCACCAACGGCATTTGTAGAAATCAGGAGAGTCCGCAATCCTTGGCGGCAGGGCGTCAGGCGTAAAGATGATGTCGGCGGCGCGGGCCGAATAAAACTCTGCCGCCTTGCGATCAAAGTCAGTGCGACACGAATCCCAATCGCGTCCGCCAGCCGTGGCGACAACCATCCAGCCGCGCGTTCTGCCGCGATAGAGCATGTAGACCTGATGCTGCGCGTAGTACGTCTCATTCCATTCGCGCAGCGCAGCCTTCTCGCCGTGCTTTTCCTTGCACTTCTGGAACCGCGCAAACACCTTTTCTGAAGTGCATTTGACCTCGAAAACATGCGGCGTCTTTGGCGCTTGCAGCAGCCCAAACGCCTCGCCGTCGAGGTGTCCCAGAAAGTGACCTTCGTGGTCGCTGACCTCAAGCTGCCTGCCCGTGTCAGGATCGCGGTCAATGATCGTCAGACCATCAACGGCCCGCAGCCGCTCGATCACCAAGTCCTCAGTGCGATGGCCGTCTGCAAAATTCTTCAAAGTCTTGGCGGCGAAGGGCTGCTGCCCCGCCGCATAGAATTGGTAATACGATTTGCGCGGGCAATCGCCGATGCCGCTCATGCCAAGATAGCCGCGCTGCGGCTTTCCGCTCTCCGCGTTCTCTAGCGCAGCATCAGCCGCCGCAAGCGTGGGATCAAAAAAATCTAGTTCCATAAAAAAGACGCCGGGGGTGGGCGAAGGGAGGAAGCCCACCCCCTGCTCCCTAAGACCAAGGCGTTGATTGGCTGGGGGCAACCGGCGGGGCCGGTGGCGTGGATGCAACGGCGGGGGGCTGCCCCTGGCTGGGTTGTGTTGCCGCTGCATATCCTTTGATTTCGTTCGAGGCGTCGTAACCGTTGGCCGGTGGCCGCACGCCGACATTGACCGACAACGGTTTGGCGATCAGGTCATCAGCTTGTGCAATGACTTGCAGCCCAAGCGCCGAGCCGATTGAATCCAACCGCTGCTTTGCAATCTCAATTGCTGTCGCGCTTTTGGGGTTGCTGGCGTCAGCCGCCTGCATCACCAGATAATCAAAAAGCACGCGGCCATTCTCAAGCCGCACCTGTAGCTTAAGGCACTGGTTGCCCGACTTGGATGTATGCTCGGCCCACTCCACAATCTGACCGGGATAGGTGCCAGCAGCCAACGGCTGAAAATCATTCTGCGGTGCGGGCGAACTGCCCACCGTGTAGTTAAGCTGCATCTTTCTTTTCCTTTCCAACAATGGCATTCACAAGCGCCGACCACTCCAACGGCAACTCATGCGGTACGGGGTAGCGTGATTTTGCGATAAATGCGGGGCGCTCTGAGGTGAACAGCACGCGCTCGCCAGTGCCGACCGCGCGTGTGATCTTGCGGCCAAAGCCGCCATCAATTTGCTTAGTCGCCGTGCGGTAGTTGGCAAAGCCGATCAGGTCAGACGCCTCCATGCACAGGTCGCCCGCCTTGCGGTGCAGCTTAATTTCAAACCTGTCGTAGGGTTCGCCGGCAGGGTCATCGAACTTGCGAATGTGGCTGTGCGCGATCATCACAACCGCCATGCCGCGCTGCTTGCGAAGTGCCGCAACGCCGTTCAGAAACCGCCGCCAGAAGTCGAGTGCGAAGACATAGCCTTTGCCATATCCAGCATCTTCAATATTTTTCAAGCCTTGGGCTTCACACACCTTTGCCCAGACCAAACTCTCCAGCCAATCAAGAGAGTCAATCACCAGCGTCTTAAAGTCGTGGTCTTCTTTGACCAGCGTGCCAAGCTGCGCCTCGATGGCGTCGTAGCTTTCCGCCAGCGGGAAACGATCAGCGCCAACAACGCCAGCACCGTCTTCCGTTTGAATGAAAATAGGTTTTGGGGCATTGCCTGCGAAAGTCGTTTTGCCGACGCCAGGTGGGCCATAGAGCAAAACAATTGGCGGGCTGAGACTCTGCCCGGAAATAATATCTTTCAAACTACTCATCATCTTCTCCTTCTGCTGCAATTTCACCCCACCCTTGGCATCGGTCGCACTCCGTCCAGCGGGTGCGGTAGCTTTGCCACGGGCCGTTGTTGTCAACTCCGCCGTGTGTGATTTCTTCCTCAACGCGGCCATGCCCTTCGCAATCCGGGCATTCGATAAATTTGCAATCGGTTTTTGGATGACGAAGCAGCCCGCAGTCCGGGCAGATCATCGGCGCACCGCCAAGTAGGCAGCCGCTAGCGCGGTCATCCACAGTTTGCCGACGACCTGACCCGTTAGGTAATCGAGCGAACCAAAAGCCAGAAACAAGAACAGGGCGCTGTCAACCAAGGAGCCAACTGCGCCGCTTGCAAAAACAGCCGCGATCAAATGCCGCTTGCGCAGCGGCGTGTAGACAGCCATGTCGGCGGCTTCAGACAACAGAAAGGCTGCGGCACTTGCGACGACAAGAGCTGGCGGCGCAATCAGCGCGGACAGGCCAGCGCCGACAATGATCGCGCCCATAGCCCAGCGCGCGCCTGATTGCTCATGCACGGCGTCGCGCAGGACAAGAGCGAGGCCGATCAAGAGAACGCCGCTCGGGGCCATCAATCCCGGCGCGACCGGCACGAGGCATGGACCGTTGGGAACGCAAACAGTGCCGACGTTGCCAATCAGCCAATTCGCCGCCGGAATGGTGGCGATAAATCCAACAAGCGAAACATATCGGTTCACGCGAACAACTCCATGGTTTGAGGCTGTGGCGACCACCCAAGCGGCGACTGCACGGCATCAATGCGACGCGCCATCCGTTCAGGACATGTATTGCTATCTTTGAAATTACGGGCGACGTTGGTGCTATCGGCACTAGCGAACGGCCAGCGATCTCCGCATAGTGCGAGACCGCGCAGCATGTGTATCCACGGCAGCGTCCCGCGCTGTGCCAGCCAATTAAACGCCGCATCGACGCGGCGCTCCCATGCCTCAGAACCCACCTGCCAGTAGGCTCCGCTACTGCCGAAACACAACTTGTCAAAGCCAAGGTCAAGCAGGCGCGCCATCTGCTCAAATGGTTCATGCAAATGCCAAACAACCGCTGCACAATCACGGCGGTGCGGCCATGCGGCGGCAAGCGATAGGTTGTCTTCGGCTGACCCCTCAATCACATCAGGCGCAATCGCCCAATGTGGGTGCGCGGCGCGCGCTTCGACCCAATCATAAAAAGCGGGCCAGTCGGGCTGCTTGCCTTGCGTGTGCAGGCTGAAAGCACCGTTGTCCCACATGACGCTCTGCGCGTGTGTGAGACACCAATCAGCATCTTGCGGTGCCGCGAAGCTGACGCAGAAGTGCTTGCCCGCTAATTTTTGTAGCTCAGAGCGCGGCGTCAAAGGCGTGCCGTGGTAATGGATCATTGCTTCGCCTCACGCATCAGCGTCAGCAACGTCTCTTCGCGCAGTACATAAAGACGCGGCGCACGATCCTGGCGAACAACGAGTAGATCGGCGTCGTCTTGAGCCAGTGAATCCATCAGAAATTTGAAACCGGATTTTTTACGTTTGGCCTCTACTGAAAAACCTTCCAAGCGAAGGTCGCCAGCGTAGTCGTCGCCAAGCTGGTTTTTATAAGCGCCAGAACCAAACACGCGGGCGCAGTCAAAGCCGTGCGACTGCCAGAAATCAGCAGTCTCTTTCTCAAGTTCATAGCCGCGCTGCTTGTTGCGCGCGCTCACTGAAGAAAGTCCTCAAGCGCGACCGCGCCCTTTGTCACGCGCTGAATGTCAGCCAGCGTTTTCAGGGACGGGCGCTTCACGCCGTTGCAAAGCATGGACACGAAACCCTGACTTACCGCGATTTTTGCGGCAAATTCTGCTCGCGTGATGTCATTGGCGGCAAGATAATCGGATAAAGTCATGCTGGTAGCCCTAACTGTTACTCACAGTTATGGGAATGCAGTTGTTGACTAGATCGCATCCAACAGGGTTAACTCGTAGTAATAAGCACCAGAGAGCATGCGAAACATGACCATAGGACTGTGCTTGCGCGAAGCGCGCAAAAATGCGGAGTTATCTGTAGACGCGATTGCAGAAAAACTAGATGTCTCAAGCGCAGCTTATCGGCGCTATGAGCGGGACGAGGTTTCGCCGCAAGCGTCTATAATTTTACGGCTGGCGGACCTTTATTGCATCTCGACAGATACGCTTTTGCGTGGCGCTGCTGACACATCTGACACACCCCGCCAAGTGGTCGAAATGCAAGTGGGCCAAGGCCAAACGCTCTCGATCACGATCAACGCCACGGTCACTCCAAGCACAATCGACGAGCAAAAGTAACCACAGCGATTGCCGTCTAAAATTAGTGCGTTGAGTTATAACCATCAGTGACATTATGATGTTCTCCTGTAACTAGGAGGAACACATGACCAGAAAATTATCATTTTCCGTTTGCGACCTCGTCGCAGTCCACGATTGGCTGGACGACCGCTTGCGTTTTCTTGCCGCAGACAAATCTTATCACTCAGAAATCATTGCTCTCGGCCATGCGCTTGGCACCGTGCGCGAACAGATCGCGGAGGCAAAAGATGCTTAAACATTGCCTGAGTGGCCTGTGCCTTGCCGTCTTTATTTACATGCTGATTTTAAGCGCCTGTTTTTTCGATGGCAGCGCGTGCGTGGTGGGGTTGTGATGCCCGCCTTGCTTTCCACAAAGGAAGCCGCCGCCCACCTGTTTGGTGAGGCTACCCGCAAGACCGAGCAAATCGTCCGCCGCATGATTGCTGACCAAGAACTCGCAGCGCGTCGAATTGGTCGCAAATTCTACATCCCGGCAGCAGAGATAGAAAGATTGGGGCGGCCCGATGAACTTTGATGATGTGATGGAGCGGGAGATGGTGCTGTTGACCGCGCGCGATCTCATCACGGGAGATCGCGCGAAAGCTTACGGCAACGCAAAAGACAATCTGCAACGCACGGCAACCATGTGGGGCGTCGTGCTGGGCATCGAGGTGACGCCGCGCCAGGTTGCCGATTGCATGATCGCTCTCAAGCTGGCGCGTAACGTCAACGAGACCTCGTTCGACTCATATGTCGATGTCTGCGGCTATGCCGCGATCGGTTGGGAGTGCAGTGATGGTGATTAGATTTTTTCGCCGCCTGATGCTGCCGTCGCCAGACAAATATCCGCCGATGCGCAATGCTCACTATTTGGCGCTACACATCGCCGAGGCTACATTTCAGGGACGGTATCGGTGGTGGCGCTGACGCCGAAGCAAATTGCCCTGCGCGAGATAGCTTGTCGCCTTTACTATCAGGAGCGCAAAAGCACAGCAGAAGTTGCGCGTCTGCTTGATGAGCCAGAATCTACAATCTGGAATATATTAACCCATTGCACTGATCGGCACCGGCTGAATCGGGGGGAAAAATTCACGCAGCGCGTCGTCAAGCGTCTGTTGAATTTTTAGCGCTTCTTGCCCGTTTGTACAGCTAATCGCCAGCGTGCCATCAGCCCGGTAGCCGTCGCCGGTTAAAAACAAATCGGCGCTGCCGTCTTCTCGAATTATTACCTTTGTAATCATCGCAAACTCCTTCTGCACCACTAAGGCTAGCGCCTAAGTGTGCGCAGAAGAAGTTTCCATTCGGCAAACGCGCGACTGCAATTTTAGACGTTTGGCTTTGATTTTCGGGGGTTGATTTCATCCCGGTCAATGGCGCGGTAAAAACTTAAAGCAGCAGCAAAACTTGCAAACGTGTGGTGGTCAATCATTTCGAGAATGCGCGCGCGCATCAGAACGCGGGTGCGTTTGTCTGGGTGATCTTCGTCATCGACAAAGCCCAACTGATGCGCGTCGTTCAGCGTGTTAATGACAGTCTGCACGCTGATCGCTGTGCGACGCGCAAACTCGCTGCGGCTGGGCGTTTCGCCATGCAGATGTGCGTTGACCAGCGCTAGCCCAAGAACAATCCGATTCTTTGTGCCGTACCAAAACCTGTCCGCGTCGTCGTACTGATCCGATGCGGCGTTTTCGTTTTCGCGGCGGAATTGCATTATGTGTTCGTGCGTGCCTAGCCAGCGCAGCACAATTGTGTTTTGAATTTGTTCGCGCGTGATCTCACGTTTTTCAATCCAAGTGTTTAGGTCGTCAAAATCTTGAGGGTCGTCATTCACAATTTTGAGAGACATTTTTGATTCCTCCAAGTTACTCACAGTGATAATTCTAGAGTCGGAAATCGCCAGACGCAATCGCGCGATGCGTTTCAGGCACTGCGACCTCGCCCTTTGCTTCCATTCGTGCAAATCTTTTTGCATATTGTCTGCGCGTGAAGTCTGCGCTGGAATGGCCCATCAGGTCAGCGACGCGGTTCCAATCTGCGCCATAAAGCATCAGCATCCGCGTCGCGTAGTAATGACGAGTGTCAATCGGCGTAATACGCACCACCTCGCTGTCACCGTTAGCGCGGCGCAGTTTGTTAAAGTCGTCTCTAAACGGATCAAGATGCTTTTCCCAATGAGTGCCACGATAGTGATCTGCACCGTCTTGCGGCTCTCCTTCGACTTTTGGAAACACAAAATCTTCCTCACGCGACGATTCAGACCGAACTCGCCAGTTCCGCATCATGTCAACGAGTGTCGGCGGCAGCGGCACCCACCTATCGCGCTTCGTTAATCCCTTTTCTTTCTTTGTGTTCTTCACGCCGCCATTTACCCAACCGTCTTTGGTTTGTCGGCGAGAAACAACGACATGAATTTCCGAGAACTTCGCACCTAAATGCACATTCCGCCAACGCAACGCAGCCGCTTCGCCAACGTGGAGCCCTGTCATGCACAAAAAGTTTGTCATGACCCCAAACCCGCCTGGCATGACCTCAAGCGCGTGGGCGCACATGGCGCGAAAATAATCTAAGTCATAATCGTGTTCATTAGACTTGGCCTCGATCTCTTCTTCCGTGGCAAGATGGTCGGTCGCATAGATGCTGATAGCCGTCGCTGGATTGTGACCAAGAATTCGCTTTGCGACGGCTGGCTCAAGAATGTTCGCCAGCGCATTTTTCTTGTTGTTCTGTGTTTTGACGCCCTGCATACCAAACGACGCCGCAAACAAACTGAGAAAATGATCCTCGTCATCAATCCAATCGCGCAACGGACGATCTCCATATAAAGCGGCAAGCTGCTCCTTGTAGGTTTTGCAGTTTTTAAACCATTTATGGGAAATGCCACCAGTGTCTCGTAGTCGCTCCTGTTCTGTGATCCATTTTTGCGCCAACTGCTGAAAGGTAAGATCGTCTGCCGACCGAGGAACTGGCTCTGCCGCAAAGCCTTCTTCCAGGCGCAACAGTTCGCGTCTGGCTTCGAGCGGCGGGTTTTTGGGATCGTCTGGGTCAATGTCATAGGTTGCGATGACGCGCCTTTGCGCACCTGTGTATTCCAGCAGTCGCCATTTTGGCACTGCAACACCCTGATGATTCCGTCGATTTTGTTGCGTTATTGCGAAGCGCATTTGGTTTCCTTTTGTGCTTGTGAGGCAACAATAGAATAACCAATGGTGATAATTCAAGGCACCAAAAAAGACCCAAGGCACCATAGTTGGTGCCTTGAACGC
>Ga0209337_1000528_pt1 | contig 30916 bp, 55 predicted proteins | sample LinPmetageLP53_FD_184044 | JGI IMG/M metagenome (GOLD analysis project Ga0209337, IMG submission 184044) | Marine viral communities from the Pacific Ocean - LP-53 (SPAdes) (version 2) | ecosystem: Environmental > Aquatic > Marine > Oceanic | place: Pacific Ocean | collected 2010-02-08 | reverse complement strand
TACCTAATAAAACACTTTCTAGTAAACCCATTGTAGCTTCTCTATTTAACTTAATAGTATCATTAGCTGTAACTGCTTCTTCTAGAGGATCGAGTATTTTTCTTCTTAAATTTTTATATGTTGTTGCTCCTTGTGAATAACCATCAATTTGTTTTAGTGATGTATCAACAACTCCTTTAATTTCTGTTAAATATCCAACTAAGGTACCATCATCAGCTTTTTTTGCTTTTTTAATATCAAAGCCAAGTTCTTGACTTAAACTTTGTAGTGCTTTTTGGTTACCACCTTTTATTTCTTTTGAATATTTTAGAAATTGTCGTGATTTTGATTTTGTTAAATTTGTTGATGTTGCCATTTCAGCTAATGTATTAGCTACTTGGTTTGTGACTTCTTGTCCAAATGTAAATTCATCAAACTTTTTATATCCATTTTTTCTTGCAACTTTATTAATGTTTTGTTTTAAATTAGTTATTCTTTTATTTAATGTATCAACCATTTTTTGAGATACATCTAAATATCTAATATTTTCTGTTCCAAAAAAGTCTGTTAAAAATTTGTTAGCACTATCATTGAGTTTAAGTTCTCTACCATTGAGACCTTTAAAATATGGTGATCCTTCTTTAGTCATAGCAGTTATTTTAGCTAAAGAGATAAGATCATTATCTTTGGTTGCTTGTGCTAATGCTTCAATACCAAGCATAGGAATATTGTATTGTTTAGCAAACTTTAATATGTCTTTTGCTTCGTTTAATTTACCATTATTAATAGAATCTTTAACTTTGCTTTGAAGTCTTGAAGCATAGGATGGATTTCTTACACCAGCAATTACACTTAAAACAAGATCAGTACCTAATCCTGAAATCATAGCTGTTTGATCGTCTACATTAGCTAATTTTAAACCTGATTCTATAGTTCCAGCAAAACCACTTATTTTACCTGATGTTTTTCCAAAAACCCTACCCATGCCAAAATATTCTGTTGGTGTTTTTAAAAACTTACCAAGACCTGTTTGCATTTCTAAAGATGGTTTTTGTCCATTGGCAATTTCTAATTGTGTTAAATATGCTTTTTTGAAAGATGGAGTTCCAGGTATTAACTTCATATCAAGCAAACCACCTAATATTTCATTTCTTTTACCTTGTGATAATAAACCCTCTAAATAATTTATTTGTCCAGATGGTGTTGATACTGCTGTTTGTGCTTCATCAAAAGATGGTAAAAATGGAATGTCAAAATACTTAGCTTTTTTATCTTCTGGTATAAGACCAAGTTTTTTTCCACCATAATTAAAACCTAAACTACCTAAATTAAGAAGTGATTCAGGTAAAGAAGGTAAGGTGGCTATAGCAGACGAAACTCCAGTAGTTACTAATCTATTAGCATCTCCAACAGTATCTGCTGTTGCTTCCATAATTTTATCAAACTTTAATTTAGATGGATTTTTTACAGCACTAAAATTACTTGTGTCGCTAGAATTATTACCATTTACAAGTGGAGATGGATTTTCAACTGGAACAAAATCTACCATTTTTTATATCTCAAAAGTTTGCAAATCACCATCTACATCAACTTGAAATTGTGATTTTCCATTTTCAGTTTCACCCTTATATTTTGCATTTGGATATTTATTTTGGAAATCAGATAAACTATTGGTTCTTCTAATATCACCTTTATTCATATCTGAAACGCCACCTGTATAAGTCAATCCATTATCTTTATAATACTGTTTAATTTCTTCTTCTATATCACCTGTAAATAACTGATTATCTTTTCTAAATTGTTCTTTAACTTTTTTAAATTTTTGATCTAGTTCATAATTTTCTTGATTTGGATTTATTTTATATTGTTCTTCTAAGAAATTTTGTAACAAGTTATTTTCTGCAATAGCTCTATCGTTTATTGATCTTGCCATATTTATAATTAATTGATTACCTAATCCAGAATTACCAATGTTGGCAGAGATTTTAAAGAAGTAAGCCATTTCTCTATCAGAAACAGCACCTTTAGTCTTTTGAACTTGTTGCATAACAAATCTACCAGAAACAGAGTTTAAAGCCTCTAAAGCACCAAGATTTGTTAAATCATCGCTAATACCTAATGCTTGAGCAAATCCTTGTAGACTTTGTTTAAATGGTGCTAAAGCTCCTGTATCAACATTTTGTGCTAATTGTTCAAACCTATTTAAAAGTTGATTATCTTCATCAGCAGAAATAGCTGTAGTTTCAATTATGTTTGAGTTTTTAGCAAAAGCACCACCTTTTTCTTTAAAATAATTTTTAGTACCTTCTTTTGCTGAGCCAGTATTAACTGTAAGACCAGATTTTGTTAAATAATTAGTCATTATTTTTTGACCTTCTGCTGATTTTGGATCAATACCCATAGACATTAAATTCTGCATTAAATCAGTAGGACTATTTGCATCTAAAAGCATTTTTTGTACTTTTAAATTATATTCTTTTTCAAATTGTTCTTTTTGTGTTTGTGCTGTTGCTTGGTTGGCATCATAAGTGTTCATAGACTTTAAGCCTGAAGCAAGAACTTGACCTGTAGATATAGGCATTGTTGAGTAACCAGCAAGTTTACCAACTCCTTCTCCAAAAGCCTTACCTCTACCACTTGTTGCAAAGTTTAATAAGTTTTGGCCTAGTGAGTTTGGTGTAGCATTAGTTGGTGTACTAGGTGTTGGAGCTTGTCCATTACCAAGCATTTGTGATTGTTGTTTTTGTGCATCTGAAATACCAAAACTTTTACCACCTACTTTTACAACAGGCTTTGCGTAAGTGTAACCACCTTCTTTAGCTGGTAGTGCTGTAAATCTATTATTGTTCTGACTTAAAGCTGAATAAGGATTGATTAAGTTTGGATTTTGTTTTGTGCTTTGCACAGGAATACCATTCTTCATAAAAATATCATTAATATTAACCACTAGAAAAATCCTCCAAGTAGTCCACCTATACCAGCACCCATGCCACCACCGATTCCAGGTATCATTCCAGCAATTTCAGCACCAGACATAGCACCACTTAAAAGTCCTGCTCCTGTGTTTCTAAAGACTGGTTGTGTACTTAAAGTGTTTGAAGGTACAGCAGCACCTAATGAACCAAGATACTGATTAAGTTTTTGATAAGGTTGTGTTTGGTCATAGTCATATCTAGCAATAGCATCTTGTAATTTTGCCATTTCTAAACTTTCTTTTTCTTGACCAATCTGTTGGAGTTTACCTATATCGTTGTAATCCATTTCACCGAGTTGAGGAGCAATCTGTGTAGCATTAACCATATTAGCTCTTTCTTGATTATACTGATCTCCATAAACTTTATTACCTAGTTCACCTAATGATCTTGCTAAAATTTCCTGATTAGCTCCACTTCCAAATCTCCCGGCATTTGTAAACTGAGAATTTACTTGTGAAGTTACATCTCCTGCCATTTGATTAAATAAGGCTTGTGAATATGGATTTGTAGTAGGATCTAAATAATCACCAGATAAAATTTTATTTATTTCTTGTTGTGAAGAACCTAATAATGGATTGCCTTGAATAGCTCTTTGACTAGCTAATTGGAGAGCAGTATTTGTTTCTGGTGCAAAATCAACATAAGTATTATTTGGAAAGAAAGATGGAGCATTAGGATTTTCGTATAATTCTTGTGCTGAATTTATAGCTTGTGTGTAATAGGGTTTTATAAATTCTGATGGCTCTGTGGATGTAGTTGTTGTTACACTAGAGGGGTTACTACCTTTTGACATTACTTAATCTCCTTAGTTAATATTATTGCTTTCATTTTAAATCCTTTTAATTTTCTTACCCATCCTTTGCGACCTGCAACTTCTAGGTGAGTACATTTTTGTTTCTTTGCAAACTTTTCTATAGTTTCTTGTATTCTTTCTAACCAATTATTAAGGTTTGTGCCTCCAGCTAAAAAGTATCTAAGAACTTTAGACTGAGGATATTTTGCTATTTCTGTAACAACAGCACTTTCAACTTTGTTATTATTCCAACTAATAAATAGTTGCATTCGATCATTAGCTAATCCATAGAGAATATCTTTAATACTGTATGTTTCGTCTAAGGCTTTTTCTAGTAGTGGTGCTACTTGATCCCAGATATATAATAAATCTTCACTTGGTACTCTCGTTATTACATTATCCAATAATGGTGTAAGCGAGGTTTTGGTCTGCGTTGCCTGAACTTGCATGAGTTAATGTTGCACTCCCTGATGCTCTTGCTGACACATGAAGTCCATTTAGTCCTGTTCTGCCATTTGCAGTTATAGGCATAAATAGAATAACTGAATTACCACCAAGTCTTGCGTCTGTAAGAGTTGTTGTTGTTTGACTTGCTCTTAGTGTAATTGTGCCTGTGCTATTTAATTTTCCATTAATCGTATTGTTTAATGAAGCTGAAACTAATCGTAGATGTTGTGCTGTATCAGAGATAGATAAAGGAACTGTAGGAAATGAATTATCTGCCATTACCTTTTGCCTTCAGGTCTAGCTTCTATTTCTACTCCTGACATAGTTTTAAAATTACCATTCACACTCACACGCACTCTATGGTATCTACTTGTTGATCTTAATGGAACTGAACCATCTGTATTGTTTGCAACAGCAGTTCCTACAGTTACATCATTGAGTTGTGAACTTCTAGTAATAGGAGTTACTGTTATGGTTGTATTTTCAGTACCATCAACAATAGGCCTACAATTTATAAGTGTTGATCTTTTACCTTCTGCACCTTCAAACTCTGTTGTATCAACTGTAGCTGATAAACTTGTTGCTATAAACTTTCCAAACAAGTGAGAAGAATTAAAACCAGCTAAACCAACAATACCTTCTCCATAATAGTATGAGTCAAGTGATCGAGGTAAGTTATCTAAATTACCTAACACATCTAAACTCTCTAGTGTGTTGAAGGCTTCTTGAGAAGCACCAGCTATAAATTCTAAGTCTTGATCGCTACCGGTTGACCATTTATTAACTGAGTAATTATAAATTAATAATTTGTTATTCGTTGTACCTGTTGCACCTGATCCACGATAAGACCATACAGCTATCGAGTTGTTAGGATCTATTGCAGAACAAATACCATCTAAGTTAGAAGATAAGTCATCAAAGAAAAAGTTATCTATTCTACCATTACCAATAGGTGTTAGTTGTTGACCACCTGATAGTTTGTAATAACCATCTTGTGCAAGAAAAAAGATATCACTACCATAAGAACAAACAGACTTAGGAGCAAAAGCACCAATATTATCTGCAATCTTATTAAAAGAAAATATTAATGGAGTACCTTGATATTCCATTCTGTAAATAGCTTTTTCAAAGAATATAATTCCAAAAGACTCACCACCAACAATCGCTTGAATATTACCATGCGTTCCAACTATATCTTGAAAGCCTGACTGTGTTGCTTGGCTTGGTGTCCAAGTAGAACTGTCATTGAGTCCTGACCATTTAACTCTTTGGTTATAAGTTGTACCTGACTCTGTAGTATATCCTGCAACAACAAAATCTCTAATAATAGCTATGTATTTAGCTTTGATTGCAACAAGATCAGAAAATAAACTATCTGTACCTTGATTAAATTTTTGTATGTTATCAGCACCATTAGTTGCAATAATGTTTGTACCAAATTGTGTAAACGCCCAAAAGTCTCTAGCATTAGAAGTTGTAGAGTTACTATAACCACCTGATTTGGATTTGTTTACAAAATCACCACTACTATTCATTTGGAATAATCTAGTAGCATTACCACAATAGTTCGTAACACCATCACTTAGAAAAGCTGAAAATAATCCAACTGCATCTAAAGGAGCAGAAGAACCTTCTCTTGTTAAAGGTGAAGTCGTTAAACTTTGAAATCCTGCTAAAGCTCTATAACCTTTAGCTAAAGGCACAACATTATCTACTTTTAATGCACCTGAGTTTTGATATGCAGGTAGATCAGCTTGTAAATCTCCAAACTCAATCATCTATGCCACCTGCGTTGTTGACATTTGTAATGGTGAAGAAGTAGTAGATCCTTTAGATGATGATTCATTAGCATTTTTTAATGCCTCTTTGTATAATCCTGCCCATATTTGTAATCTTTCATCTTGCATTAAGAAAGGTGAACTCTCAGCTAATGCTCCATATAAATATAATTCAGGATAGTTTGTAAGAATGTCATTTGTTGCATTACTATCAGATAATGCACTAACTTTTTTATAATGATTTATTTGTAATGTTTGTGCAGAATCAGGTTGCATACCTAATAAAATTTTTGTTCCAACTATAGTAAAATATGTTGGTGTTCCTGAAGATTGTGAAGAATTATAATTGTTATAAAAATCTGAGTTTGCCATAAACCTTAATGTAGTAAATGGATTACTCTGATAAATAACAGTTAAAGCTTCTAAATATCCAGTTGGTAAATCATAACTTTGTGTACCTGCAACTGTATTAGTTGATGTATTTATTTCTACCATTTCTCTAACTCGTAATTCTCTATTTAATCTACTTTCAGCAAGAGTAATAAAGTCTCCTAAATAAGCAGTTAAATCTTCTCTGTTTAAATAAGATGCTATTGTTGTTTTAAGATTAGAGTATGTAGTTATTGCCATTATAAATTACCTGTATAAATTCTAAAATGTCTGTTATCAGAATCGTTTAACCATCTAAAAAATCTAGTTTTGTCTAACACTTTACCATTGTAATTTAATATGCCTTTTTTTGCTAATTGATGAACTACAATGTTTGGAAGTCTAGCTACACGATAACCTTTTTCGTTTTGCATAGCTTTTGACTTATATGCACCTTCGTTTTGTGCAACCTTGTTTGCGTCTAAAATTTCTTTTATAGATGCTTGATCTTGATAGTTTTCGATATGAATTTTATTCTCTGCTTCATCAACAATAAGATTAGTCTTTACAACTGATCCGTCATTAGGTTCATTAAGAGAGAATTTTGTAGCCATATTACTTTATTGCCTTTGCAATCATTTGATCTATTGTTCCTTTAACAGCTAATCCTTGATTACCTGAAAAACTTAACATTGGATCGTATTTTCTATCACCTGCTGAAGTCATTTTAGATTGTTTGTTGTTACTACCTTTTGAAATCATAGGTTCTGATTTTTTTGCATTCTCAACCATTTTACTTAATGGTGATGAGTATTTAGTTTTTTTAAATATTCCCATTTTTACTCCTTTGTTAATAAAATAGGGGAGTATTAAAACTCCCCTATGCCTTTGACTTAATAAATATTAAGCTAAGTTAAATATTCCACATGATGCGTTTGGAGCTTTACAAGTTAAAGTCCATTCAGCAAGTAGTAACTTCTTATCGGAGTCACCAGTCTTTGCAAGATCAGTAGTTTGGAATGGTCTTAGGAAGTCAATAGACCACATATCCATTTGTAGTACGTTTACTAATGATGCTTTTTGCAATCTATCAGGAACGAAAGCTACTTCTCCAAAATCAGAAACGTAAATATCAGTTGTACCAATAGATACTCTATCTGTGGCGTCCTTATATTTTGAAGCCACGCCATTAAATGCAGAAGCTAATTGCTTGTGAGCCGCAGTCATAAGAACTGTATCAGGCTCTCCACCATTATCAAAACATACTGCTAAAGCACTTTTTAATAATGCCTCTGAGTATGTTCTTGTTGTTCCGTTTCCAGCAGGAGCCGCCGCACCATCACCTGTAGGATCAGTTGTAAGTGATACTTCTAAGAAGTTACCAGCCGCAGTTGAACCACCATCAGGAAGATTACCTCCATACCATGTGTCCACAGAAGCCGCTTTTCTAGCTGTTGAAGCATTACCTGTTACTTTTGCAGTTGATAAACCAACCATAGCGTGTTCCATGTCTCGCTTGATTTCTTTACCCATCTTTGCAAGTTGATATGCCATTTGCGTACCCATACCTGCATTGTTTACTGCATCATCAGTACCAGAAATTGTTACTGCTTTGCTAGATATTTGCGTTCTGTTGTTAAGTTTTGTGGTTGCGGCTCTTGCCTCACCATCATAGTTATCACCTTCGATTTGTGCATTTACTCCTACTGCTTTTAAAGCATCAGTTTGCCATTCGTGAAGTGTACTTGTTGCTGTGCCTTTAGCGGCATTACTCATAAAAGGAGTTTCAGTTGGTGAAATTGCGTAGATTACATCAGCTAAATCTTCTCTTATAGAGTTTGCACCATCATAGGTGTCAAATGTATTAGTTGGTTGTGCCATCTAATTAGTCCTTTCTATATGTTATTGAGAAAACATCTCTTGCAAAACAGAAACAGCATCATTTACTTTTCCTGTTTTTTTGAGAGTTGCCTTTTTAGACTTCATACGTTTCATAACATCACTATCGTCTTGAACTTTAGGGCTAGAAGAACTTACTACCTTAGATACTTTGGTTACTTTTTTATTTTTAAGATTAGCTTTTTTTAATCTATCGTAACGATAGGCATTAGCTAACATAAGTACCGCTCTGTGATCTACAAGCTGTGCTATTTCCTGATCGGAATAACCTAAAGAATCTCTTGCAAAGTTAGTTAAATTTTTTACAAACTCTGCACCTTTTTCTTTATCAGCATAAATAGGTAATTTTTGAGAAAGAAGTTCTCTTTGCTGTGCAAGATAGTTAGCATAAGTTTTATTATACTCATCTTGTTTTTCAGCTTGGATCTTTTCTTGCTCTTTACTAGCTAACTCAATAGCCTCTTTGCGTCTATCCTGTTCTGCTTTTGCTTTCACATATTCAGCAGGATCTTCTTCATAGAGTTTATCTAAGTCAACTTTTGATTCACTAGCTTTTATTTGTTCTGACAATATTTGAAGTTGTTTTTCATATTGGTCTCGTTTGATTTTTGCCTCCTCAGATTGCCTTGTAAATTCATTTTTTAATTCATCTACATTACGTCTATCTTGCGATAGCTTTTCGGTTTTCTGAGTATAATCTTGTTGTCGAGAATAACCTTTTCTAAGTTCATCAAGGGTAACTTCTACTTCCTGTCCATTAACAGTAATAGCATAAAGTTCCTGATTACTATCAGTTGTTTCTTCAGCTTCAACTTGATTTATTAGTTCATCATCTTCAAAAGTTTCGTCAATATCCGTTTCAGGGGTGCTTACTTCTTCTGTTAATTCTTCACTTGCAGTTTCTTGAGTCTTAGAGGCTTCCGTATTAAGTAAGTTATTCAAGTGTTCTGCGGTCTCGTTCACACTACGAGAACTGGGCATTGGTGCAACAGACTCAGTTTGAGTCTCTGTTGCAGATTCCATTACTGGTTGTTCTGCCATTAATTACTCCTATTTTTTTATGATTTTACCAGTCTCCATGACTGATTGTAGTTGTATCACAACAAGTTCTAACATTCTCCTCATAACGAAAATGTTTTCTCTCTGTTCTGAATTTTTTAGATCGCTATTTAACCATTCTAAGTTTAAATCGGATCGAATCTTTTGTACTGCTTCTATAAATATTTCATCTTGTAATATTCTTTTAGCTTGGTCGCTTCTTTTAATTTCTTTATCTTCCACGATAAAATCCTGCTTTACCAGTTCCACCTACGTTCATAGAAAATCCACTTGTACCATTAAAACTTTCATTCTTTTTATTTCGTTCTATGTTTCTAGCTATTGCCGCTTTGTAAGCATCATTGTTTCTTGACCTATTACCACTAGAATCTACTGAAGTTAAAGGAGAGGTGTATAACAAACCACCTGATAAATCTTCTGCTATTGGAGAACCTCCACTTGAAACATTTGAATAATCATTATTTACAGCCGCTTCAACAGCTTGTCCTACAGTTAAGTTTTGACCTTGAGGGGTTATTGGCACTTTAGGAGATAACGGATTACCTGATACATTTCTGTAATATTGTTGAGGTGTAAAAATGTTAAACAAATCATTACCTACTGATTGTCCATAAGCATTTTCTTGCATAAATTTTAACGCATCATTATATTTATTTTCTCTAAGTTGTGGTTGCATCAATATTGCATCTAACAAACCACCTCCAAAATTCATAAAAGGGCTAATTGAACCAGCACCTAATCTTCCTACATTAGGATCAAATTTTAAAAATGTACCATCACCCATTCCTTGAGTAATATAATCATCTAAAATATTTGATGCACCAAATCCTGTATTAGGATCATTACGCATTTTTCTTAATAATGCTTGATTAGGATCTTCTTGAGGGCTTTTATCATCACTATCATCACCTATAGCTTCTTCTTCTACTAACACACAGGCTTTTTGTATAGGATCATACACTCTGTTTTCGTTAGGAAATAATACACTACAATCAGGAACAGGATCTTCAGGATCAGCCGAAGGAGGAACATAAGGATCTACTGGTACTAAGTAAGGATTAGTAGAATCTGTTGTTTGAAATCCACCTGTTAAAAATTTATCTATAATAGACTGTGAGTTTGTAGGGCTGTTTGGGCTAACCATTTTTTCTCATTCCTTGTTGTAATATTTGTGTTGCTAGTTTTTCTTTTTGTATTTCTGTAGCATCATCTTCTTTTAATAACTGTGATGCTAATTTTTGTTCGTCAAGTTGTAATTTTTTTTGTTTCAGTTGTATTTCTGCTTGATCTTTCATTTGTTGTCTTTGTAAATCTGCTTGTGCTAATTGTAATGTTGGATCAGGTTTTTCAGGTTTAGGTTGTTGTGGTTGTTTCATATTAGCAGGATTATTAAAGAACTGACTTGCATCTTTGTAACCTGCATTTTCTAAATACTTCTCTAAGGTGTTATAAATCTTTTGAGGATCAACAATACCCATACCACCTGCACCAATTAATTTTTCTTGGACTGAAAGAACTCTACTTAAAACTTCTAATTTTTGATCTTGTGAACCTGCACCAATACCAACTTGTACTGTAGCGTTATATCTGTTTACCCATTCTCTAGGGTTCATAGGAATAAACTTTCCTCTTAATTGGATAATACGTTCTTGATCTTGATACTTACAAACTTGAGTTAAGATACCTTGAAACATTCTTTTAATGCCTTCACTAAAGTTTCTTGCATACAATTCTATTCTTTGAGTAGAAGCATTCATCATAATATTTGAACTTGTAGCTGTTGTGTGAGATTTATTAATAGTATCTGAGTCTAAACCCATTTGAACTTTTGATACACCTGATCTAGCTTCTCTAATCTCATCTACCTTACTAATCATAGCAAGACCTTCTTGCATAAAGTTTGGTGCTTGGAGAGGAGTTACTGCACCAGGAGATTTTACTCTTACAATACCTCCTGCTCTTGAGTTTAAAATGTCATCAATGTTTGCTTGTCCATCTACAACAACAGTTCTAGCATTGTTTTGTAAATATGCGTTGTTAAGCGTTTGTCTAAGAAGTGTAGTTTTAATTTCTTGCACATCACCAATTAAATCGTAAATAGATAAACCAAAAAACCTGTGTGGCATTGGAATTGCTGTAACCATAGCAAAAGGGATTTCTTCAATCGGTTCGTTCTCTAATATATTATAAACATTTTGACTAGAACCCCCTACAACTATGTGTCTTAATTCTGCGATACCATCATTGTCAAAATCACATTTCATATAGCAGTCTGTAACTGCTACAACTGTTAATAATGGATCAATATTTTGAAAATCTTGGGGTGTTGTTTGATCGTCAAATGATCTTCTTGTAACTGCCTCTGTATTATAAATATCTTCATCAGCAGAACCTAATTCATTGACTAATTTTTTATCAAAACCCATATCAATAAGTTCTGATCTAGTTTTAAAAACTCTTTGACCAATAAAATTAGAATCTTCTATACTTGTTGCATTTTTACTAATGAGCATAGACTCTGGTGGAACATTCTCCACGCAGATTTTTCCATAATCTTTAACTCTTTTAACTTTGACATTAAAAGTTTCTTCCATTTGATCCATGTTATCGTAATCAAGTTCAGTAGCAGTATCTTCTACCTCTATAACTTCGACTTCAGGATCAGCAATTAAAGATTGATACTCTGCACCTGTTAAATTTTCATAAGATTCTTGTTTTTGCTCTTTAGATTTTTTCCAGTAATATTTTACAAAGCCATTTTTGCTAATTAAAGCATCTTTAAACATTGTATGAAGGATTGAGTAGCCATTATTATCTTTCATAAATACATGATTGATGTAATCACTTGATTGATCTGCATATTGCACATCTTCAGGCCCTTGTGGTTCAAATCTGACTATGCTTTCGCCCTGTGTAAACACTCTCATCATAGAAGGTAAGATACTCTCTACGACTTCTAAGACATCTTGCGATCTTACTTGGGATTGTCCTTCGACTTCGTTGCCTAATGGCTCTCCTAAGTAAAACTTGAGGGCATTTTTTCGTTGGCTAGAAAGTTCTCCGCCATAGAAACCAAGAGAGTTTGTAATCTCTTGCCCTATTAAAGCTTTAAGTCTGTCTTTTGTTAATTTCATTTATACTATTCCTAATTTTGGGTACTTAATTTCCGTTGACCAGTCTTTCGTTTCTTGTAATCCTGTGCAAAGGTATCTAAATGCGTCTGCACTATGCGAAGTCCAGTCATGTTGTGGTCTATTTTTTGTAATTCCTTTATCATCTACTGCCCATTTGTACTGTCTTAGGGCATCTAAACCTTCTTTAGTGTTCTCAAAGTCAAACCAACACCTTGATAGTGTCATTCTAACTGCATTAATTCCGTCATCTACAGGCATCTTGGGTACAATGCTTGTGCTGAGTCCTAAACTTTGTGCAATTTCTACTCTTGACTTACCAGTTCCTATCTCTCGGACATTAGCATCATGCGGTAAGTAATGTGTATCATATACATACCCCTTATCGTCAAGAACTCTGGCATAATATTCTAGTGATTCACCACTATCTTCAAAGTAATCTATTAAGTGTATAGCAGTTCCTTTTTGTTGACAGAACCATATAGCGGTTTTATCAGCCATACCTAAATCCCAAAAGGTAGATACCTTTAAAGTTTCATCATAAGGTATAGAAGTTACTCTATCATCATCATCTGCTTTATTTAGTCCTTGCGAATAGATTGCACCTATTGCTGAACTCTCAAAACTACATTCATATTCTGACTCATATATTTCAGGAGGCATCATTGATTTAGCTTCAGCTAATTCTTCTTCTTTAACGACTTTAGTCTCACTTGCTTTAAATTTTGTGGCATACCATTTGTCATTATGGAGTCCATGATTGTATAAATCAAAGAAGGAATTATGACCTTGAGGAGTACCAATCGCAATCATAAATCCTTCTCTGTCTGATAGAGCAGGTCTAATAACTTCAGTCCACATCTTCGGTGGCATTTGGGCTACCTCGTCTAAAACTACTCCGTCTATATAGAGTCCTTTTAGCGTTTGGGGACGCTCACAGCCCAATAATTGAATCCTACCCCCATTGGGTAGTTCTGCTCTTAATTCCGTCTCGTGGTAGTCCATATTGGGTAAAACAGAGGTATAATATTTAAGGTAGTCCCAAGCTATTCTTTTTGCCATTGAGTAAGTAGGTGCTATGTAATAATAACGAGGTCTCGGTAATGGACATTGTAGGCACTTCTTAATCAATTCGTTTACTGTCAAGACTGTCTTTCCAAATCGTCTATGACAAACAAGAACATTAAATCTAACTAAGTTCTTATGGATCTGTTGTTGTAATTCTCTAGGCTTATAAGGAATAGTAATGGTGGTCATGCGTCACCTTTCTTTTCCCCCTTATATATATCCTGTATTCTTGCTACAGTTTCGTCTGTTACAATTCCCTTGCCTGAATTGGGAGTAACAGGAGTTTTATCGTTCATTTCTTTTACAAATATTGCAAAAGGATTAACTATATTCTTAGATTTCTTTTTTTTTGTTTTCATTTGAATAATGATCTCCACATAAAAAATAGTATTGCATATATGCGTCTTTCGGCACTACTGCGAAAGATCCAAATTCATCACAGTACAGACATCTTTTGTTTTTAAAAGATTGTTCATGTGTCCATGATAGTATTTCGTTAGAAGAATACAAGCGACCATTAGGTACTGCTTTCTTTGTTAGTTTAAAATCATGCATGGCTTTAGAGATATTTGTTCTGTGTTGTAATCACTCCCTATATATACCTGTGGGAGGCTTTGGGGGTGTTCTTTTATATAGTTCCGTCTTGTTGGTTCTGTGTTCTTTGTTGTCTTTGTTATGTTTTGCTATGTTGTGGTAGATATATGGTATGTTCTTGCTCTTGTCGTTGCTGGTTTGTCTATAAATTAGTTGCCTTAAGACCTTTGCGGAATGTTTTATAATAAGTTGTATGTGTCGAATGTATCTGTTGGTAATGCCATTGTTTCCAGCACAATTAAAGCAGAGGCAGTTCCAGTACAACAGGAGCTACTGTCTTAGTCTATATCTCTTTCTATATAAGTTCTTATTCTTTCTATGTAAGTTGATTAAAATTCACATAGTTTTCTTTTTCTTTCTTTCCCCGAAAATTACAGGATCACAATAAATAAAGTTTACTGATATGTTAATAAATGTTTGCATTTGTTCGTAATAATGCGAATATGTCTTAAATAATTAAATAAGGAGATTTGCCTATCAATACACTCTTACAGTCTAACTTGCTAAGTTCCTCAGACTTTAAAACATACAGAACTTATATGCCTTGCTAGGTTTGTGATGAGCAGACTTCCCAAAGTTTAGATAATTAGCAAGGAAAGCCCACTCAATAACTGTAGTAAGATGTAAGTCTTACCTGATGATTGCAAAAGCATGAAACAGTTATCAATCATACAAGGAGAAAAATATGGAAACAATAAAAACTAAAAACGGAACATGTGAATGTTATGGTGAATTAGCTGAAGGTTGGAATTACGAAATTGTCTGGGAAAACGATACCTCAGATGTTTGGTTAGATTATGAAACCAATCTTGGCACAACTTGGAGCAAGGTTGTAAAACACTTAACTAAGTTAAAAGGCGTATCACCTGAACAAATACAAATACTTTAATAAATACTTTTGAATACTCACTTTGAGTATTCATGAATATTTATCAATATTCAAATACAAAGGAGAACATAATGCAAAAAGTACAACTACAAATTGCTGACATTGAAACAGCAACACACTTAAACTTGGTGACTACTATTTATCAAGATGAGATAGTCACTTCCATTAAGAAAAACGAAAAGAAACATTGGATTTCAAGAATGGAAAAAGGATTAAAGCTTACTGGTTTAATCTTTGAAACTAAGTTTCTACCTAGATGTATTTTCATAACTGACATTGACGACAAAGATTACACTTTTAATTCTAAGAAGGAAGTCGCTTAATGTTATTACAAGGCTTAGACGGAGTAGATATCATTTTGCTCACAGTATTTTTTTATGTCTCTTATAAATTGTATAAGAGACTCAAAGACGAAGGAGATAAATAATGGGCTACACTAATTACTGGCATCAAAGAAAATCTTTTACTGATGAAGAATGGTCGAAGGTTTTAGACGAATACGATTACATTAAAGATATCTTAGGCGGATCTGTAATAATTGACGAGACTAACGATTACAATCCCCCTACTGACATTATCCCTAGTAAGGCTATTGTCTTTAATGGTAGTCGTGAGAATAATCAGGATCACGAAACTTTTATTTTATATAAAGAAGCACAGACCGAACCTGATTACGAAGGTCAGGACATAACTTTTAATTTTTGTAAGACCGCAGAGAAGCAATACGATATTGCAGTATGGCATTTACTTTCTTTTTGTCATGCCCACACTAACGCAATATGGAGAATATCAAGGGACAGACCAACTTTGGTATCAGTAAAAGATGAGTAGAGCAAACGTACTCAGACTTCTTTTACGAGAAGCTAAAAAGAGAAAACTTAAATGGTTAGTTCAACAAGGTGGAGAAAATTTATTCCCCAATGAAGATGATTATTACGATTACGATAATTGGAAATATACCGACAAGATAAAAGAAACTGTTGATTTTGTCGAAGATATTTACAATGAAGCATATATCGTTTTTAATGAAAAAGGTTGGTGCAGATACATCAAGCAGTATGACGAGCATAGTTGCGAGGATCTATCTGACTGGACTACTAATCTTTCTTGGATTGATGATCTCTCAGATCGCCTTGTAGAAACACACCCTTAAATATTTTAGAAAGCCTGTTCATGGGCTTTCTTGAATATTTATTAATTAAATATTCAGGCATGGCTCAGGTAGTGCCAAGCAGTTAAATTCTGTCAAAACTACCTACATCACAAAGGAGAAATATTTGGTAATGACTTTATATTGTGCAATCATTAATGGTATCAAAATAAAATATTCTGATCCTGAAATAGATCAGATACATTTTGCTGACGAAGATGAAGCAAAAGATTTTATTGTTGACGAATACCAACATAAATACGGAATTGACTTACAAAAATCTCAAATAGAAATCTATAAAAGAGCAAGTCAAAGATTAGATCAATAAACTAATAAAAAAGCCCTGACTTAGAGTTCATCAAACATCTTAAAAGTGTCTGTATGACTCTTAAAAAGGGTTTTTTTCTTGGTTTATACCAAGAAGATCGGAGATATCATGCATATCGACAAATATACTATCATTATTAATGACACAGAATACAATCGAAAAAAAGATAAGCATTTACCACGACAACAAAAGATAGAAGTAGATCAATGTCTAATGTTTAAAAGTCTTGGCAGAATACTAGATGAGTTTCAGGACTCACATAGACTTTATGGTGACATAGAAGTTACTGTAACTTTTACAGATACAGATCATCATTAAATGCTAGTCAACTACCTTTACAGGTGGTTGAGTATCATTTAGATACTAGAGAGGAGTCTCTATGACTCATTATTTACAAGATCAGATCTATACTTCTGAAAACTACGAAGAATTTATTTTCTTCAAAGGTAACAGAACCATAAGATCTCACAAAGTAAACAGAATGTTAGACAGTATTAAAACGTATGGTCTAATCAATCCAATAGTCGTTGACCAATATAAACAGGTCATTGACGGACAACATAGACTGGAATGTTGTAAAACTTTAGAAGTACCAGTTCGTTATTCGGTATTCAATGTCGAAAAACATAAATTGTTAAGCTTAGTAAGAGATATTAATTCAGTTCAAAATAACTGGAACGCATTAGATATTGCAGAAGCTTACACAATTTACTCTAAAAACGCAGAACACTATAAAAAATATTTATCAATATATTCTTTAGGTGTTTCTCATTCTACAGTAATCGAAATTTGTATGTATTTGTCTATTGGTAATACTGAGGCAAGAACCAGCACTTTTGATTTTAAAAATGGTAATCTTGTTATACCTGATAATGTTGAAGAACAAGCATCAGGTCTAATAATGCTATTGAAAAACTCATCAATAGATAAAGACGTATGGAATAGGCAAAGTTTTCTAAGAGGCTTATTAAAACTAAAAAGAGAAGATAGTTTTGATATCTATAGCTTCATAGGAAATTATAAAAAGTTTCCTCACCAATGGAAAAATGCTTATACTATAGAAGAAAACATCAAGAGTATTATAACTGTTCATAATTACAGGAACAGAAAAAAAGCAAAATACTTTTTCGAGTAGTTTTCTCTCCTTATAATTTTAGGCAATCCGATATTCTTGGGTTGCCTAATGGATTGTCCACTTCTCCCCTAAATTTCCCTCATCAATTTCTTGATATTCATCATGGTCGTTCTTAAAATTTTCAATAAATAGTTTTGACTCAGCTTCATCATCAAAATTACTATACATCACCACTACATTATTATTATTATCTTCGTCTGTGTGCAGATACAGTCTGCAAATTAATTTTTTATTCAATATTTCTTCTGATAACTTCAAAGATGATTTTGAAAGCTTCGTTTTGTGCAAATTTTTTTTGGGTTTTTTTAAACTCATTGTTAATCTTCCTGACCACACTAGGTTCTATATCAATTATTGAGCAAATATATTCAAAATCATGGCTAAAAAACCATTTTCTAGCTCTTTCGCAAATAATTATATCTGAATTATTGTAATTAGGTGACGTTCTAAAAGAATTATCTAAAATTGCTCTTGTGATGATCGCAACATAAAGTCGTAAATATTGTTTTTCCATATATTTTTTACGGACTTTTTGAGCATGAAAAAACATTAACATTTAGGAGTAATTTCCTAAATTGAACATTGATTGAACGTTTAGATTACAGTATTAAAAAACAATACTGACAGTATTAAAAAACGATACTGACAGTATTAAAAAACGATAGTGTGCGTCTGAAAGCGAATAAAGACGCACTAAGACATCTTAAAGTGATCCCTTAAATAATCAAGAGCCTCAATTAAATTTTGAAATTTTTTACCTCTACCAACTGGAATATCATTAACGATTAAATCCCACAGTAAAGATTGGTGTGTTTTAGTGGACTTCATAGCTTCATTAAACTCTTGTTCAGCATCATATCCGTTCCCAACAAACAACTCTATCCCTCCAACAACTATATTATCAAGTTTATCCCAATTAAAAGTAATAGATTTTTGTTTGGAACTGTAAACAGCAAGAGCCTCCAGCTTTTCACCAGCTAAAAAGCGAAGGGTATTTACCTTATGATCCTGTGGACACAGTAAATTACGAGCATAATATTTCTGTAAATTAGTATTATAGACTCCGTAAATATGTTTTAAGCCCATTTTTAACTCTTTATAATCAGGTAGTCGAAACAATTTATCTTCAATCCTGATTATTTCCTGACCACCTAAATCCTTAACCTCTGTGGACTCAGGACTAGGCTTGGATTTCTTCTGCTTTTTCTTTTTCTTTGCCAAATAATTTCTCTGCTTTGTTAAAGTCTTGCACACTCATATTATAAACTGGACGACCTATTTTTTTTGACATTTCCCACCTTGTCCTAAGCATATTTAGTTCATGCCTTGCTTCTTCATCTTTCCTAGACTCAGGGGTTTGGACTTCATTATATTTTTCGTTGTCAATAAATCTTTCTAAAGCTACTGCGTAGTCGCCTTGTTGACCACAATATTCAGGGTATGTTTGTATTACTAAGCTTTGTTTTTGTTCTGTAAGAGCCTTAAACTTGGAAAAAGATTTGGGTTTTGATGATCTTTGCCTCATTTTAGCTGATAATCCTTTCCACAGGGTTTCTAGTGCTAGTATATTAGTATTATCCTCTTTATCTTTATCTTCATCTTTATCTTTATCTACGTTGATTGCTTTTTGATTTGACAAAACAGTATCAAATTTTTCTTTTGTTTTTTTTCTAGCTTGGCTACGAGTATTAGATAGTTCTAATCCTTTAACGTATTCAAGATGTTGTCTCTTATTAAAGTATCTGTTGTTCTCTAAATAAAATTTAGCATTTAATACTTTTACAAGTGAAGCCATATTTTCTTCATTTGTTTCAGGGTTAAGTTCGAATGGTAAAACCATTTTTGCTAATTCTCTCACATCATTGGATAATCCGTTTCCGTGACTATTTTGTGCAAAACATAATAGGTCTATATATATTCCTCTTTCAGCTAGTGATAGAGTTCTTGTTCCTGTAATGTAGTCGTTTGTAAACAAATACATAGCTGGAAGCTTATCAATCATTTTTATATCTCCTTAATAACTTGTACTGATCTTTTGTGTGCTGGAATAAAATCAACATATCCTTTTCTTTTAAGGCGATACAGGTAGGTATTAATAGAGTTAGTTCCTTTAAGTTTAACATGAACTGCTATCTCCCTGTAAGAGGGTGATTTCTTCTCTATCTTTTGGTATTCGATAATAAACTTCATTATCTTTATTTCTTTTGCGGTAGGAATGTAATCTGTGGAGATTAATGATCTCTGACAGGTTGGGCAAACATTGTGATTTGTCGTCAAAATAACCAAACTCCCTCAAGGTACTTTCCCAAATGATACTTTCCATATTGGGAAATTCAATATTATTTTCCTTACAAATTTTCAGGTTTATTCCCCAAAAATCCAAGACGCAGAATAAAAATCTAAGTTCTCTATGTTCAACAGTATCGCTTTCATAAAGAAAATCTTGACAATTTTCCATGTCTCACAAAATACGCAAATATTCGCATTAATGCAAACTAATAAAGTTATTGACACAAAAACGCAATAGTTTAATGGAAAATGTTGAACTTTTTAATGTTCATACAAATAGTATTGTGAAAACTAGGTTCACTATATGTTATCCTATTATTAGTATTCATTATTTAAAACACGCAAAAATTTATAAAATCGAAAATTCTATATAAATAAACAAATATTCGCATTTTTACGAATATAGCTTGATTTGTACGAATATATCTTTATTGTCTCTGATATGGCGAGTAATAAAGTTCTTGATCTAAATCAATTCCTCCTAAGTTCTGAGAAAAGAAAAGAACTTGCTTTGAAAGAGCAGAAGCTTCAACAAAGCTGTAGAGAAAATCTCAAATCTCCGTTGAAAACAAATCTACAAAAGAGATTGCTCTGGTATCACATACTCAGCACTACTGATTACTCGTCATAACTAGAAAGGAAAGCGATTGTCTAAAATTAGCTATAAAGTAAACGGAAATAAAGTTCCTAGTGTCACACAAATATTAGGACGATTTAAAAATTCAACAGGACTCATTATATGGAGTAATAAATTAGGTCTTGAAGGTAAATCATATCATGCAGAACTCAATAAAGCTGGTGACATAGGTACTGCACTACATGAATTAGCTGAACTACATATTAAAGGTGAGTTTTACGAACTACCTGAAGATCCAGTTGTGCAAGAATGTTTTAATAAATTTAAAGATTGGTGGAGTGAGCAAGATTATGATGTCACTTTTACTGAAAAAAGTTTTTGTTGTCGTGCATACGAGTATGGTGGAACTGCGGATCTAGTTGTTAATGGAGATACAATCATTGACTTTAAAACAAGTAAGCAAGTGTATGACGATCACCTCGTACAAATGTCAGCTTATAGATTTATGATTGAGGAACAGGATCAGATATCAATCAACAAAGGTATTCTTGCAAGGTTTGGAAAAGAGACAGATGATTTTGAAATACGTCATTTTTCTAAATCAGATCTTAATAAGGGTTGGAAATATTTTAAAGTTTTACGAGAGGCTTATGATCTCGATAAAAAGGTTAGTGAACTAACAAGAAAGGCGAAAAAAAAATGACGATATATAGAAAGATATTCGATATCACACATGAGGTTAAATCTGTATCACAGACAAAACCAAAAGGTATTCAATATAAAGTCACTAATTGGAATGATGTTAATGATGTTGTTCGTGAACAATTAGCTAAACATAAATTACTTCTCATTCCTAAAGTTATGGATCACACAAAAGAGGGTAATTTAACTACAGTAAAAATGAATTGTGATGTCATAGATGTAGATACCAACGAGAAAATGACAGTTGGTGACTACTATGGGTATGGGGTTGATAATTCTGATAAGGGAGTCGGTAAGGCTACAACATACGCATACAAGTATTTAATAATGAAATTATTTTTACTTGAAGTTGGCGAAGCAGAAGATTCAGAAAATGAAAATCCTGTTGCCAGTAAACCAAAACAAGAAAAGAAGGAGCATAGTATATGAGCGAAGTATTAATTAAAGCTACTCTATTTAAGAATGAGTATAAAGAGGAAGGAGACTCAAAGCCTGACTATCAGAATAAAACAATTTGTTATCCTGATGATGTCTTACAAGAAGATATAGTTCTTAAAAGAGGACAGGCATACAGTATTGCTCTTTGGAAAGGTGATAAGGGTAGTCTCTCTGTAAGAATACAAGAGGCTTATAGAAAACCTACTGAAACAGTAATCGAAGAACCTACAGTCAATGACTTAGACTCTAAGGACATTCCTTTTTAATGATTATGGTAATCTTAGCATCATTAGAGTTGTTAGTTTTAATACTAATAGCTTTAATGGTGTATGCCATAGGCGATCAGTTGAGTAAAAAATGAGTAAATTTAAGGATTGGGTAATGGAGGAAACAGATGGGAGTAATTTTTTGAAGAACCATACGAAATTTTTTATGGGTTATTGGGGGTACAAAACTCCTGAAGATGTTGATTGTATTATGTGTGGAAACTTTGCCACCGATATTCATCACGTCAAGGGTAGGGGTGCTGGGGGAGACAAGCATCATTGTAAAGATACTGAATTTAATCTCGCTCCTCTTTGTAGAAACTGTCACGATCATACTTCTCATAAAGAATTTAATGCTAAAGTTTTAATAAACTTATTAGTTAGAATAATAGATAAGGTAAAAAAAGATGGAAGGATATAGCCCTGAAGTTATTGCTAATGCAAAAGCAGAAGCAGTAAAAAATTATCGTGATGCCAAAAGGTTCTACGAGAGAACTTGTAGAACAAAGGATTATGTCTATGACACAACTTACTTAAGTATTCTACATACTTCTAATGAGAAGATAACTGTTGAAACTGCAAAAACAAAAGCAAGACAACACGAGGACGTTATAGCTTGTAATCATTTAATAGAACAAGATAGAAAAAAATTAGATGATGCCTTTGTAGAATTAGAAAGAATAGAAACTAAGATACAAATGATCTTAGATCAAAACGCACTTAAAAGAACAGAAATGAAGTTAGGGAGTATTTTAACATGAAGGATTTTGAAGTTAAGAAAGTTTGGAATGGTAGGATCTCTATTAGAGATTACATTGTGGAAGGACAAATAAAGAAAAGAGAACCTGTAAGGGTTGTTTACAAAAAAGATCAGATGATTTTGTCACCTGAACAATTAGCAAAAAGAGATTACATCACACAATGTATCTCAAAATATAATGGAAAAAAATACAAGTTATATGACTATGTATGGAAGCCTATGGACACAAGACAAGGGGTGTTAATATGAATGATGATAGACCAATGTACTACAAAGATTTAGCTAAAGTCTTTGGTAAACACGAAAGAACTATTCAAAGAGAAATTTATAAGGTAAAGAAAAAAGAACCTAATAATCCGATTTTGAATAACTATATGGGCGACAGTTGGTTCTGTTGGTCAAGTGATATGAAGGAGGTTATTAGTTTATGCTCAAAATTGAAAAGCGAAAAGACGGAAGAAGCCAATACTATTACATAAGGTGAAACCATGCTAGGACATAAAATCCTACCATAAATCTACCACTATTTTAGAGTCAAATACTGGATCTCTCTAACAACACCTTTAGGTATGATCTGTGACCTACCATATTGTTCGTCTGAATTTTCGTGATCTTTATCTCCTGAGATAATTACATAGTCATTAGTTTCTTCCATGAGATAACCTAGTGAGTCTATAATACATAGCTTACTATCCAGTAATTCTTCTTTGGTCTGCCATGTAGATAAACTACATTCATTAGTGTCTATCCAAATGACATTGACCATAGGAGGAATAGACATTACTTTTTCTTCTTTTTCTTTTTCTTTTTAGGGAAACCAGCCTTCATGTTCTTATATGCTTTATCGCTAATGGTGCTGTTTTTCTTGGATCTGCTAGTACCAGCCTTTTTTCTCTTATTAATATTTTCATAGAGAGACATTATTTTTTTTTCCTTTTTTTACTTAATTTTTTTAAATCAGCACCAGTTATCTTGTCTCTAGGTGGTGCTACCCTAGCAAGTTTTTTTTGCTTTGCACTATATTTAGATTTAGGCATATTATTTTTTCTTTGTTTTCTTTGTTTTCTTTTTCTTTTTAGGTTTAATAACTTTCATCTTTTTACCATATCCGTATGTCATATTATTCTCCTTTAACAGTTCCACATTCTACGAGACCAATAGTTTGCAGATAGTTTGTTGTTTTTTCCTTTGATCCCACCTGATCTCGCACAATAAGATTTCTTTCGTGCAGGTTGGTTCTTCTTGATGCTCATAGACTTGTCGCCAAAATTAATTTTCTTAACCTTGTCTCCGTCCTTCACAAACACCTTAAATTTTTTTACGTCCCCACGCATGGGTTTATTAAGTTTTACTGTTTTCCCCTGATAAGTTGCCATTGAGTTCTACCTTTTCTTGTTTTTCTAATTGTTCTACAAATGACTGATCCTGTGAAGAAGCATATTCAGCTTTAGATTTTTGAAGGGCTATTACATCATCTACTGTAATTTTTAGTTTTTCTTCTCTTAACTGTGCATTTTTTTCTGCCCAGTTATCCAATCGTTCATTTAAAAATTTTATGTGCAAATCTTTTTCTTCGATTGCTTTTTCTAATTCTTTTCTTTGTTTCTTCTCTTGTCTTAATCTTATCTCAAGTTCTTTAATTGTACTCATTTTTTACCTAACACCTTCCCCATTCCTCGTAAACCAAATGAACTAGCTATTGCACCATACATAGCAAATTGAAACCATTGTGGGGTTCTTGAAAGGGCATCAAATCCTCTCTCTGTGTAAGGTTGTAGTGGAGGAATAAAGCACATAGAAATTATAATAATAAACAATATTGTCCATGCCTCGTCTTTCCACGAGTCTTTAGAACCTTTAATAGCTTCTAAGTCGTACTCTATCTCACCTTTAATTTGTTTATTTAGCAACTCTGTCTTTGCTTTTATTTCAGTAACTTTTTGTTCTGCTTTTGCTTTCTTAGTATCTACTACACCTTTAACAACTTCAGTTGCAACACCTAGTAATGGTTTTAATAACATTTGAAACATTATATATTCCTCATAGTTTCTGCTAGTTCATTTACTCTATTAGGAACTTGTTTAGCCCATCTACTATCGAGCATTTCTGAACTAGCAGATTCATATTCACACTTATTTAAGTGATATTGAAAGTTTTTAAATTTAAGTAATCGTGGTAGTCCTAAATTAAAAGCCATATTAATAACACAACCGAAAGCAACAGGATCAATATTTTCTTCTTTGATAAACGTTCTTGCGTCCTGTAAAGCTTGATTGAAGTCTCTTTCAAATAACTCCATAATTTTTGTATCATCATATTCCACTCCTTCCTGTAAATCGTCTGTAGGTAAAACCAAATGACCTACCCCAAAAGTTTTATTTCCTAGATGGTCTGCATAAATCTTATTAATTTTTCCTTCGTGCTTGACTATTTCTTCTTTTATTTCTTCGTACACTTAATGAGCCTTTCCAAATACCATTTAGCTTTTTCTAAATCTTCAAGACCATTCTTTTGTTTATGCCTTACGACATATTTCACAATGTTGCCTTGAAAATAATCTAAATTAAATTCATGTATAAAATCTGAAACTTGTATCTTTGTTCCTATATAATAATCAGGATTTATTTTATCTTTAGGTTTTGCCATTCCACCTTCCGTTATCTTCTAGTGTCATGGGTATTAACTGAGGAATACCATTTAGTATTACTGCACAACCAAGAGTAGGTCTGCGAATGTTTACTCTTGAATAGGCAAAAGCTAGAGAATGTTTATCTATTAAACAGCCTATTGTCATTCCCCATCTAAGTTTCTCAGGTGAGTTCCAGTACCCTAATCGGAAATCCGTATGATAGTGACCTTGACAAAAATTATATCCTATAGACATAGATGATTTTACAGGATCTTTATTCATGTTATGGCAAAAATAATACTCACCATATTTGTCTTTAATTATTAACTTGTCGTGCCATTTCCAGTTCCTATGATCTACACCTAATACTTCAGCATAAGCTTTGATAGCTTGTTTTGGAAAGCCATGATGTTTTCTTTTTCTGTAAACAAGTGAACCATGATTGCTGTGCAACAGATCCATGTTAGGAAATAACTTTTCTAATTTTTTAATTTTATACTGTGCTAATTCTAATTCTTTAGTAGCACTTGGTAGATCAGGATCGCTGTCATGGAAAGATAAAGCTGAGTAATCAACTTCGTCTCCAATGTTTACGACTCTTGAAAATTTATATTTTTTACTAATAGCTTTTAAAAAATGATAGCTATCAACATGAGAATAAGGCTCATGTAAGTCTGAAATTACTAATATATTAGACATACAATTATCCTTTCAAATACAGGTTGTATTGCAAGTATTAATTATTTAAGTATTTGTAACTATTTTAGTGGTGCAAAATGTAGTGATATAAGTATCAGGTATCTGCGTTAATTCTCTAGCTAGTTTTACAGAAGCATCTCTACATTCTTCTTTTGTGTTATATGAAACATCATACATAATATTTTGAACACAAGTATCTTCTAATGGTATTGTGGGATTTTGAACACACAACCAAAAAATTAAAAACATTTTCATTTTCCGTTAAGATATTTTTCTATCCATATAATTTTTTCTTTAATGACAGCTATGTCTTGTTGCATTTCAGATATTGTATCTGCTTTTCTTTCTACAGCCTCTAATCGTTCTGACCACATTCCCCAAGTCATACCAATACTTATTAATATAGCTAAGTAAGGAAGTATGGTTTTAAAATCCATATTCATTTTGACCACTCCACTTTAAATTCTTGACCTTTGGAATCGCTAATACTCATAGTTTGTTTATCAGATCCCCAAGTAGTAGGATTCAATCTACTGTTTTTATGATGATAATTTTTTTGAATTATCTCAATTAGTTTTACCTCAGTCATTGTTAGTTTTTTATCTTGTGCTTTCTTGTAAGCATCTTCTAAAATCTTATCTAATTTTTCGTGATTAAAAGTAACCTGATCGCTTTGAGCGATTCTGTAAAGATCTTGATAGTTTTTTTCTTTTAACCATTTACGAAGTGTCGTCCAACTCACATCAAGTTCTTGAACACATTGTCTAGTTGTTTTACCTTCTGCAACAAGTTCCATCAATCTTGCCATTATACTTTGTTTGTATTTAGCAGGACGATTGCCTTGTTTGTTTGCTATTGTTTTTGTCATTATTTTACCTTTGCTGAAAGAGGGTTGTTTAATGCTTTGTTTATTTTTAAATCTAGTTCATTCTCAATTTCTTTAATTGAATCTTCAAATAACCTGAGTTCTTCTCTAGTGTTATTCTTTACAGAATCAACAAGTGCCTCTGTGTGTCTTGAGTCTTTTTCAAGTTGACGGACATCACTTTTAAGATCATCTTTAAGTTCTTTTGCAGTAGAAGCCACTAGGTTTACTTCTTCTAATATCATGCCCATTTCTTGTTGAAGCATAGATACTTCTTGTTGTATTAATTCTATTCTTTTATCAAAGTCTGAAAGGTCAGGTGCTACAAAAGAATCTATCTTTTCTTCCATATCAATATATCTTTTGTAAATTTCAAAACCACCATAGAGAGTTCCTACAAGTGTTGATAAAGCAACTATCATTCCTAGCATTTTTCCACCACGAAAAGATACGCCACCTACATTTAATTCTGCCATTGTTGATTCACCATTTCATTCATCATGTTATTTTGTGCTGACTCAAATAAACCTCCATACAAATCATCAATCTGCATCATTCTATAATCTGATATATCCATGTCTGTAATTGTAGTTTGTTGGTATTCGTTAAAGCCTTTTGTATCTGCTAATTGTGCCATGACAGCTAACTTGACTGTATCAAGAGCAACTTGGTTACCACTATCTGCAACTTTAGCTAAAATCTTTTTTGCAATTTGTTCTTTAGTTTCTTTTTGTTTAACAATCTTAACTTCTTTTTCTTCTTGTTCAGGTTCAGACTCTTGAGTTTCTTCTACTTCTTCTTCTGTTTCTTCTACTTCAGGTTCAACTTCAGGTTCATTTTCTACTTCTATTTCAATTTCAGGTTCAACTTCTATTTCCATTTCAGCAACTTCTTCCATAGCTTCAGCTAATTCTATTTCAACTTCAGCTTCCATCTCCATTTCAAATTCAGGAATATCTAATTCCATATCGAGATCAGCAATCATTTCAATTTCAACTTCTTGTTCAGGAAGTTCTATAATAATTTCTTGAATATCTATTTCTATAGGATCAAGGTTATCACCAAAGTCTATTTCTATAATATCAAAATCAGTAGAGTCGTTTATAATATCATCAATAACATCATTGATAATACCATCTATTACATCTTCTACTTGTTGAACAATTTGGTAGGTAGCTGTTAATGTAGGATCACTAAAAATTGCTCCATAATAACCTGATGTATATCCAGCATCAGTACCCCACAAAGACATCTGTGTAGTTATGTCAGTATAAGTGTTAGGTTGAATAATATCTGTGTAGAGATAATCTTGTGTACCACTAAAATCTAGTTCTACTTCTTTTTCTAAAGTTTGAAATACTGTGTTATCTTGATCTCTAAGAGTAACTGTTATTTTAAAAATATCTTTACAATCACCATTAGTCGCTGAACAAGTGGGTACAGTAATATTACTTTGATGTGATTCAACAGTCACGCCATAGTTTAAATCAAAACCTTGTTGTATTTCGTCAATGGTAAGACCACCATCTGTAATAAGACTATAAACATCACTTGTTATTGTACCTCCACCATCAGCAACACCACGAGTATTAGCTGATCCTGTGCAGACTTCACCATCTTCTAGTGTGCCTGAATAAGAACATTGTGTGGTACTTACATCACCACTTTGAGTCCATTCATCAGCAGGAGTTACTAAGTTAGAAGTTTCTTCAGAATAAGAATATGCCTGTGGTAAGAGCAAAAATAATGCTACCAGCAATATATTTTTTAACATTAGATTCCTTTTTAAAATCAGGTCTTTGGGTTTTGTGTGAATCCCAACCAGCTTGTGCTACCTCACCTATAGTTCCAAAATAAGGACATGGTGTTCCTGCCATTTCCATAGCAGAAAAGACACGAGGATCTTGACAAAGAACTGAAACACCAGCAACTTTCATTCCCATACCATATAAGGCACGAGATAATTTTAATCGTTCACAGGTGATATCTGTAATAGTAGAGCCTTTTGCAAAACCAAATATTTGAGTCTGTAAAGCAACTGAGCCACCTGAAGTACAAACATCTTGATTAGATATCATGACATTCGGTGCGTTAGCTGTACTAGGTGCTTTATCTACAGTCGTTGTTCCTGTTACAGTCGAGCTTACTGTCGTGTTGGTATTTGCTCTAACATCTGTAACAACTGCAACTGTTCCAAATAAAAAAAGTATAGTTAATAATAGTTTCATTTACCACAAATACATTCGCCATTACAGCCACATATTAATTTTTGTTTACAGATACATTCATATCCTTCGCAACATTCACACATGATTAACCTTTTGGATTTGCGTCTTTGACTGCTTTAATTCTAACTTTCCAAGCATCTATGTCTTTATAGATCTCATCAAGCTGATCGCCAATATCACCATAAGCTGTTCTTCTTGTAGCTCTGACAACATTGTTAGCTTCTTCAGTATTACCAGCAGTTTCGTAAGAGGCTAGTTGTTCATCAGTTGGTTGAGCCAAACCTGAAACATTCCAAGTTTTAATATATGCTCCCTTACCATCTGAATCATCTTGAAGAAGTACATCTTTTGTAAAGTCAACTGTCTTAGAGTTTGCCTGACAATACAAAGATATTTTAGTTGATAGTTGTGCCATTTGTTTTTCCTTTCTTTGTTAAGTTATTAACCTATATCCATTAAAAGTGCATTGGTTGCTTATATCTTTTGCTGAACCTGAACCTTGATAATAAGCAATCTGTACATAGTCACCAGCATTGAGGTCTATTGTAATTTGCGAACTTTGAGTACCAAAATGATCATTTACAAACCAAGCACCAGCATATGATTGTATTGAACCATTTACTAAAATATATACTTCATTACTATTCCAATTATTGTCACTAGCACTTCGTATTTTTGTACTAATAAAATATTTTCCACCTTTACCACTAGGTACTGTAAATTTTCCATCACTAGTATTATAAGCACTATCTGTATCAAAAAGTTCTGAATCAAATATAACTATGGTATCAGCACCATTAGCACAAGACTGATTAGTGCTTCGTCTAGCCATAAAAGCTGGAGTATTAGTTACAGCTACAGCACTAGGCAAAGCAGTAATTGATGTTAATGAGTTGTTGTTTAATCTAATTATTGCCATGCTATGCTCCTATTAATTTATATCCACCAAAGAATGTGAAACCATTTGCATCACCCGTAATAGTTGTACCACTACCAAAATCTGTGTGCGTAAAAACTTGAAAATAATCATCAGCATCACTATCTACAATACAAGAAGTAAATATACTTGGCTCTCTATCAGAACTACTATTCAATGCTATGTGTTTAAATCTTGAATTAACATAACTACCATTTTGCTTTATATCAAATTCTGTTGTTGCTTGATCGTGTATTGCTTGAATATTCATTTGTGCTAGTAAGAAATATTTACCAGCACTAGCTGGAGTAAACTTTCCTGTTGATGTATCAAACTTATTATCTGAATCAAATTTTTCTGAATTGAATGTTACAAGAGTAGAAGTAGAAGCACTTACAGATTGGTTTCCAGTTTTAATAACAAAAAATGCTGGAGTATTAGTGGGTAATAATCCACTAGCTAACTTTGCACTTGTTACAGCGTTGTCTGCAATTTTAGCAGTTGTTACATTAGCATCTACTATATTAGATGTTGTGACTGTACCAGAACCTATCGTTGATAATGTGATTGCTCTTTCTGCTAATATAAAATCTATAACATCTGAACTAGCTAAGTTACTAGCAAAGATGATTGTACTTCCTGATACTGTGTAAGAACTTTGAGGTGCTTGTATAACACCATTAAGACTAACTGTTAAACTCTCTGCACTACTAGGTACATACGCAACACTATTTAATAATAGGTTAAATGTAGCTGTAGCACTTGTTGATATAGAATCAAGTTTGACTCTATCAGAGAGGTTGTTTATATTTCTTCCTATGTATGACATGTTTTACCCCTTTTCTCGCTCCACTATAACTTTACCATTACTATCAGTCCAATCAGTATCAATCATATGTTGGTCTTGTCTTTCACCAATTACTAACCAAGATACTGTCGCTGTTGAAGATGCA